>Ga0182738_1000769_pt1 | contig 42991 bp, 45 predicted proteins | sample eDN5th30CBELigMG_FD_128876 | JGI IMG/M metagenome (GOLD analysis project Ga0182738, IMG submission 128876) | Enriched Miracle-Growth compost microbial communities from Emeryville, California, USA - eDNA 5th pass 30_C BE-Lig MG (version 2)... ...
GCCCTGGTAGGACTCGGGGATCATCATCATCGCCGCATGCGGCAGGGAGCGGCCCGCCAGCATCAGCAGTTCGAGCACGTTGTCGAAGGTCGCTGAGTCCGAACCGTCCGGGCGCACCACGGGGGTGACCTTGTCCAAGTCGTCACCGAAGAGCTCCGAGGCGAGCTGCGATTCGCGGGCCCTCATCCAGTTGATGTTGCCTCGCAGGGTGTTGATTTCACCGTTGTGGGCGATCAGCCGGAAGGGATGGGCCAGGTCCCAGCTCGGGAAGGTGTTGGTCGAGAAGCGCGAATGGACCAGGGCCATGGCCGAGCGGACCCGCTCGTCCTGCAGCTCGGGGTAGAAGTCCGGCACCTGGTACGAGGTCAGCATCCCCTTGTAGACGATGGTCCGGGAAGAACAGGAGGCGATATAGAGCTCCTCGCCGGCGGCGATCTCGCAGACCCGCCGGATCACGTAGAGCTTGCGTTCGAAGGCGTCCCGGTCGCCCTGGTGGGCTTCACCGGCGCCGATGAAGAGCTGGGCGACATGTGGGCGAGCTTCGTTGGCCGTGCTGCCGACATGCTCGGTGTCGACCGGCACGTCACGCCACCCAAGGACGACCTGTCCTTCGGCCTCCGCAGTCTCGGCGATGAAGTTCTTGAGCTCCTCGCGGCGGACCTCGTTCTCACGCGGCAGGAAGCACATCGCGACGCCGTACTGCCCGACGGGAGGCAGATCGACGCCGGCTTCCTCGCGGTAATAGGCGTCGGGCAGTTGGATCAGGATGCCGGCACCGTCGCCGGTGCTCGCGTCGGCTCCGGCGGCACCACGGTGCTCGAGGTTCTCGAGCGCCAGCAGGCCCTGACTCACGACCTCGTGGCGAGGGACGTTGTCCAGACGCGCAACCATCGCGACGCCACAGGCATCGTGTTCGTGAATCGAGTCGTAAAGGCCGTCACGGGTCGCGGACGACGGGGCAAATTCAGTCATATATGCGCGCTTGTCGTGCCGCAGAGCGGCGTTTGGTTGTCGGAGACGGGTAGTCGCAGCGGTCGAAACCGCTGTTCATGGTGGGCCAGCCCACCGGAGCAGTTTACCGAAGCTCAGGCAGCCTTATCTATCCGGCGGGCCAAGAGGCCCAGGCCACAGGGCCCGGTCCGGCCGAGCGGCGAAACGTCAGGCGGCCATGCTCACGAGCCGTCGAGGTTCCGATTTTCGTAGGCCTTTCGGCTCTGGGGATCGGCTTCGGCCAGGACCTTGTCGGCCCCCGTCATCGCCATCACTCGCTCGCGCAGCGGGCGCGGCAGCAGTCTGGCCGGAGCGTCCAGCCACTGGTTCCGGGCTGGCACCCAGATCTCGCTACCGCCCTCGGCCAGCGCCCCCACCACCGCCTCGGCGATCTCGTCTGGAGAAAGCAGGTCCATCAGTGGGATGTCCGGCAGGCCGGTCGCGAGCTCGGTGTTGACCAAGCCCGGCAGCACCCACGAGATCGATACGCCGGTGCCTTTCAGCTCTGCTCGGACCGCCTCCGAGAATCCGATAACCCCGAATTTGGTCGCGCAGTAAGTAGCCCCTCCGGCCATCCCGGCCTTGCCGGCCTGCGAGGCGATGTTGATGATTCGGCCCCGGCGGCGCGGCTTCATCCGGTCCATCGCGGCCTGGGTCCCGTTGATCACCCCGATCAGGTTGACCTCGATCATCGCTCTGGTCGCTGCCGGTTCTTCTTCGTCGACCGGACCGAGCAGCATCACACCGGCGTTGTTGACCAGGCAGTCGATCGGCCCGAACTTCGCTTCCGCTTGATCGAGGAAGAGGTCGAAACCGTCGCGGTCGGTCACGTCCAGCGGCAGACCAAGCGCCTCCCCACCGCTTTCCTGGCCTGCCGCTCCGAGGTTGATCTGCTCTGCCGTCTCGGCGGCCATCTCGGCATGGATGTCCCCGATCGCCACCCTCGCCCCGGCCTCGACCATCTTCGTGGCGGTCGATTTTCCGATCCCGGCCGCGCCTCCGGTGACCACGACAACTGCTCCCTTGAGGCTGTGTTCCATGGGCGCCAAGCTACTCTCTAAATGCCTTGCCGTTTGCAGATCTGACCTCCGCGGGCCTCTCTGGCCTCCTCTTTGCCGCCAGCGATCCCGCGGCCGGGGTCGGCCTGTTGACCGCCCTGGTCGCCGGCATAGTCTCCTTCCTCTCCCCCTGTGTGCTGCCGATCGTGCCGGGCTATCTTTCGGCGGTTTCGGGCGTTTCGGTCACCGATCTCGACCGCGCAGACTGGCGGAAGGTGCTGACTCCGAGCCTCATCTTCTGCGCCAGTTTCTCGGCTGTCTTCATCCTCCTCGGGATGGGCGCGACCAAGATCGGCTCGCTGCTCTCCGACCACCGTGACGTGCTGGACAAGATCGCGGCTGCCCTGATCATCGCGATGGGCGTGCTCTTCGTGGCCTCGTTCTTCGTGACCCGGTTGAACAGGGAGTGGCATGTCGACGCCTTGATGTCTCGGGCAGGCAAGGGCGGCCCGCTCGTAGCCGGGGCGGCCTTCGCCTTCGCCTGGACGCCGTGTATCGGACCCACCCTCGGCGCGATCCTCTCGGCCGCTTCGCTGACCGATTCAGCCGCGCGTGGCGCGCTGCTCCTGGCCGTCTACTCGGCTGGGCTGGCGATCCCCTTCCTGCTCACCGCGCTCGCCTTCAACCGGATGACCACGGCCTTTGCCGTGATCAAGCGGCATTACGGCCTGATCATCGCGATCGGCGGTGTGATCCTGATCATCATGGGCGTGTTGATCTGGACCGGCGAGCTTTACCGCATCAACATCGAGATCCAGAATTGGATGACCAACCTCGGCGTCGATTTCTGGAACTCGGTCTGAGGGGCCGGGCCTGGCCGGCTACCGGGTCAATTCCATCTGGCGGGGTCTCCGGGCACTTCGGGGCTGCCAGGGGCGTCTGGTTCTTCCCTGGTTCCCGGGGTCACCGTGACCAGCTCTTCGGCGATCGCCTCGACTTCTTCGAGCTCGTCGCCTTCCATGTCCCGGGAGCAGACGATGTGGAAGCGGCCGGTGCCGATGTTCTCGTCGGGCACGATCGGCAGGCCACGGATCTCCTCCCAGCCGAGGCGCTCGACCTCGAACGGGTTCATCCTCACTTCTGCCGCAGGGTACGGGCAGGTCGCGTTGTGATGGTCGATCGCCTTCGAGATCGCCTCGAGGTTCTTCGATTCGGCCGAGCTCATACCCCGATAATGCCACAGCCCTAGTAGTCGCCGGACGACGAGACGCCACTTTTCGTCGCATGCGGACGAAAAGTGGCATCTCGTTGGCATTCGCGGGGAACCGCGCGCCGGTGCCGACTACTTATTCGTCCAGACCACTCCTACGCCGCCGAAGCCGAGGTCCTTCTTGGTCTGTTCGGTCAGGTCCCAGTCCCGGCCCGCGACGTACGGTCCGCGGTCGATGACGCGGGCTACCACCGTGCGGTTCCCGTACTGGAGCGTGACCTTGGTGCCACAGGGCAGCGACTTGTTGGCGACGCCGCGAGTGGACGGGGTAAGGGTGCCACCACAGGCGACCCCGTTGCCGTAGAGGCCGGGACCGTAGTAGGAGGCATGTCCGGGTCGCAGCGCGCTGAACCGGTGCCGGAGGCTGGCGTCCCCGGTCGACTTACGGCTTTTCATCGCCCAGACCCGATAGCTGAAATCGCCGTTGGAACGGGGAGACCAACGCACCCGGAAGCGGCCGTTGGCGCGGGTGCGAGTGGTGATCACGCCCTTGCCTCGCACTCGAACCTTCACCGTGCGGACCCCGCGGGGAACCACGGTGCCGCGAATCACCAGGCTGTTACCCAGCTTCACATACCGCTTCGAGCGGCCCAGCTTCACGTGACCGATCACGGTCACGGGGCGGGCCTTGGAACGGCGTCCGTCCCCGGATACGGCGCGGAGGCTGGTGGTCGACCGGGCCCGTACCTTGGTGTGAAAGCCACCCTTGCCGTTGGTCTTCAGACGGCGGAGGTTGTGCCACCGGCCGTTGAATCGGGCCTGGATCCGCACGCGACCCCGGCTAAGCGCGCCCGTCTTGCCCCGAAGGCGGAACCTGCCGCCGAAGTTGACGCTGCGGTCGGCGACCTTGAGGATGACCCGGCCCTTCCGACGTGGGATTGGCCCCATCGCGCCTTCAGGGAGGGGCGACGTGGTTTCAAGATCGCCGCTCGGCGTGGTTCCGGTCGTGGCGGTTGCGCCCGTCGGTCCGGTCTTGGTTGCGACCGCAGTCACCTCAGCGGCAGATGCGTCACCGACCAGGGAGCCGACAGCGGCGAGCACCCCGAAACAGGCGATCAGGGAAAGGGACAGGACTATCGGAGCACGGAAAATCCGGCTGGTACTCATTCTTGCTTCTCCTTTTCAGGCGCCTGCGGAGTTAGCTGACGGATTCGTCCGGGCCTTCTTGGACCGGCCTACCGGCGGATCACCACCGGATTCACCCCTGCGGCGGTTTCGGCCGCTGCGACCGACTCGGTCGCGGTTGGGTTCCCCGCCTCCCCCGACTGGCGGGGAAGCTCGGCGCGCGATTGCCGACCCCTCGAGTCCAGTGGGTCGGATTTCCGGTGTAGCTGACGGAAATCCGACCCACCGCGTGATGCGGGGGTCGGCGATTGTTAGCGTTTTGTTAGTAACCGAGTGTGGAGGAGTGCTGAAATTCTGTGTGTGCGGTGCTTCACACGGCAGGAACCCCTGCAAATCGGGATACTCCGGCTGTGAGCGGCATGCCGAAGATCGCCCTGGCCCAGGTCAACCCGACCGTCGGCGATCTGGATGGGAACGCCGCCCTGGTCAGCGAGTGGACGGACCAGGCCACCGCGGCGGGGGCCGAGATAGTCGTCTTCCCCGAACTGGTTCTGACCGGCTACCCAGCGGAGGATCTATATCTGCGGCCCGATTTCATCGCCGCGGCCGGCGAACGGCTCGAGGAGCTCGCGACAAGAGTCGGGGACATCACCGCCCTGGTCGGATTCCCGGATCCGGTCGGCAATCCGGTCGGCCGGGCGATCGCCGCCAACGCCACCGCGGTGATCAGCCAGGGCGAGGTCCGCGCCGTCTACCGCAAACGGATGCTGCCCAACTACGGGGTCTTCGACGAGTACCGCACCTTCCGCAACGGCGCCGAGCCACTGGTCACCGAGATCGCCGGCACGCGGGTCGGTGCCACCGTGTGCGAGGACTGCTGGGATCCGGACTCCCCCGTCTTCACGGACCTGGCCCCGGGCGCCGAGCTCATCATCAACTCCTCCGCCTCGCCCTATCACCGCGGCAAAGGACGCGAACGCGAGGAGATCTTCCGCCAGGTCGCGCTTCGCAAGGGGGTCCCGGTGGCGATGGTGAACATGGTCGGGGGCCAGGACGAGCTGATCTTCGACGGTGCCAGCGCCGTGTTCGGCCCGGACGGTTCGATTCTCGCCCGGGCCGGGCAGTTCACCGAGGACCTGCTGGTCTTCGATGCCGCCGAGGAACGAGCCCCCGTGGCCGAATGGATGGACGACCTCGACGAGGTCTACACGGCTCTGGTCACCGGGCTGCGCGACTACGTCGTCAAGAACGGTTTCAAGCACGTCGGACTCGGCCTCTCCGGCGGCGTGGACTCGGCTCTGGTGGCGGCCCTGGCCGCCGACGCACTGGGCCCCGAACAAGTGACCTGCGTGGTTATGCCTTCCCCTCACTCCAGTGGCGAGACGCAGGCCGACGCCCGCGAGATGGCCAGTCGGCTCAGGACCGACCTGATCGAGTTCTCGATCGAGGAGACGATGGCCACCTATGACGAGCTGTTGGGCGAGGACGCGACCGGCCTTGCCGCAGAGAACTTGCAGGCCCGGATCCGCGGCAACCTGATGATGGCCCTCTCCAACAGCCGCGGGTGGCTGGTTTTGACCACCGCCAACAAGAGTGAGACCTCGGTCGGCTATTCCACCCTTTACGGAGACATGGCCGGGGGCCTGGCCCCGATCAAGGACGTGCCGAAGACGCTCGTCTACGAACTCTGCCGCCATCGCAACGGCTCCTCCCCGGTGATCCCGGAGACGATCCTCACTCGTCCACCGTCCGCCGAGCTGCGTCCCGGCCAGCTCGACACGGACTCGCTGCCGGACTACGACCAGCTGGACCGGATCCTCAAGCTTTATGTCGAAGACGACCTCGGGCCAGCCGAGATCGTGGCCCGCGGCGAAGACCCACGAGTGGTTGCCGACGTGGTCGCCAAGGTGGACCGGGCCGAATACAAGCGCCGCCAGTCCCCGCCTGGACTCAAGATCACGACCAAAGGTTTCGGCCGTGACCGCCGCATGCCGATAACGAATCGCTATCGGCCTTGGTCGGCCGATAACAATTCGGCATAAGCAAGTCGAGCGGGGTCCGACCCGCCCTCCAAGTCAAACCCGCCCGCCCACAGAACCATCTGACGGATGGGCAGGCTCCGTCCGAGCTACTTCTTGATGAACTGGCTTAGGTCCGCGCCTTCGGGGGCTTCTCTGACTGCCATGGTCATCTGGGCTACGGCGCAGATCCGGCCCTCGTCGTCCTTCACCTCGGCCTTCCAGACCCAGGTCATGCGTCCCCGGTGGACGGCGTTCGCGACCACTTCGACGTGACCGGAGGAAATCGGCCGCAGCAGATTCACCGAGATGCTCTGGCCCATCGCGATGCGACCTTCCGGCAGCACCGCATGCGCGGTGGCCATCGAGCAGACGCTCTCGACCAGGCTGGCCATAACGCCGCCGTGCATGATTGCCATCGGCTGGCGGTGATCGTCTCGCATGGTCAGCCGGACGATCGCCTCGTCGGGGTCGGAGGAAACCCACTCGGTACCGAGCAGATTGTCGAACGGGGATTCGGGAAGCGTCACGTCTGGCATCGGCCGGATCATACGCATCCCAACCCAGAAACCGGAGGACTCGGTCGAACTCAAGAAGGACTCAGGAAACAGGCGAGCGGGCCGAACCCGTAGGGTTACCGCCCATGCCGTTGAGTGAGGACAGTCGGGCGCTGCTTCAGCTGCTGCTCGGACGAGGGAAAAGCTACGCCGACATTTCCGGACTGCTCGGAACCGACGAAGCCGAGGTTCGCCGGCGTGCCGGCGCCGCCCTGGCTGAGCTCGACGACTCCGCCTCCGCCCCGGACCAGGAATTGACCGACTACCTGTTGGGCCAGGCGGACCCGATCGCCCGCGCTGACGTCGGCCGCCGGATCTCTTCCGATCCCGCCGCGGCCGAACAGGCCGAATCACTGACCGACCAGCTGCGTCTGCTGGTTCCTGGCGCGACCCTGCCCAAGCCGGGTTCGGCCGAGGGCGGCAAGCCGAAGCCGGCCCCGAAGCCTGTCGCCACGGCCCCCTCTGCGGGAACGGCCCCAGACGGCGGGGCGCAGAAGAGCGGCAACGGATTCGGCTCGATTACCGCCCATCAGCGACGACTGATCGCGGTACTGCTCGGGGGTGCCCTGCTGGCCGCCGTGGTCATCCTGCTGGTCACCGGTGTGATCGGTGGCAGCTCGGATGACGAGCCTGAAGCCAAGAAGTCTTCTCCCACCGTCGCCGTGCTGGAACCGGTCGATGGTTCCGGTGCCTCCGGTCAGGTCCAGTTCGGGTTCTCCGGCACGACGCTCGCCGCGAACCTCCAGATCGACGGATTGAAGCCGACCGCGAAGGGCCACGGTTACGTGATCTGGATGTACGGCTCGACCGGCGCCTTCCCGATCCACGCCCAGCAGGTCGGCAAGTCGGGTTCGATCTCCGGGCAGATCCAGGTGAACGAGGCGGTGATCTGCCTGATCGCCTCCGACTTCTTCCCGACCCTGAGGGTTTCTCGCGTCAACGACGAGGACTTCAACAAAGCGCTGAAGAGTGCCAATCTGGGCCAGAATCAGAAGAACGTGAAGCTGCCCGACTACACGGGCAAGACCGTGCTCGAGGGCGAGATCTCGATGCCGCAGAGTGCCAAGGACACGATCGTCCCGATCTGCAACGGCACCGCTCAGAGTAGCCAGTAGATAGAGCCCCTCCCAACCATCATTTGGTTCGAATGGGAGGGGCGGGTTGCACTGGGAGGGCGGGTCGGACCCCGCCCGGCTAATTGATGATTTTCCCCGGGTTCATGATCCCGGCGGGGTCGAAGCGTTCTTTGAGGGCTTGGAGCGCTTCGATTCCGGCGGTTCCGATTTCTCCTTCGACCCAGGGGGTGTGGTCGCGGCCGGTGGCGTGATGGTGCGAAAGGGTGCCGCCGGCCGACTGGATCGCCTCGCAGGCCGCGCGCTTCAGCTTGGGCCAGTTGGCGACGCCGCCCTCGGCCCCCTGGCTGGCGATCACGGTGAAATAAAGCGAGGCGCCGTCGCGGTAGGCATGCGAGAGGTGGCACATCACGATCCCCTCCATCCCATTCGCCTCCAGCTCATTTTCCAATGCGGTTCGCACCCCTTCGTAGAGCGCTTTGTGGCCGCTCCATTGCTGCGCGGTCTCAAGCGTCTCGACCAGCACGCCGCGGTCGAGCAGAGCTTCACGAAGATACGGCCCGTGGAAACGGCCCTTGGCCCAGCCCCGTCCAGCCGCCTGACCCAGGTAGACCCCTCCCCCGCGACGAAGCTGCCGGGCCACGTCGGAGCGGCTGCGGTGGACCGAAGCCGAGGTTCCCTCGTAGCCCGCGATCACCAGCGAGCCGCCGTCGCGGCCCCGCAACTTCAGGTACCGCTTAAAGATCGTTCCGGCCGCACCCGAGGGCAAAGCCATGGCGAGGTTCACCTCGGTTTCCGGCACGTCCGAGACCCGGATGATGGTCGGCAGGCTGTCGCTCTGGGCGAGCGTCCGTACGATCTCACTCCCGGCCTCGAAATCCTCGACGATCCAGGCTTCGTAGCGCCTGGAGGCGGGCAAGGGCCTGATCCGAACGTCGACGTCGGGGATCACCCCGAGGATCCCTTCCGAGCCGATCGCGAATTCGCGAAGCGCCGGGCCGATCGAGGTGTGGGGCGTCGCCAGCGTCGAAAGTTCTCCCTCAGGGGTGATCAGCCGAATCGAGCTGACCAGGGAATCGAAACGACCGTAGCCGCTGGATGATTGCCCGGCCGAGCGGGTGGCGGCGAAACCACCCACGGTCGCGTACTCGAAAGACTGCGGATAATGGCCGAGCATGAAGCCGCGCTCGGCCAGCAGGGCCTCCGCCTCGGGACCGCGCAGGCCGGCACCGAGCTTTGCGGTGAGGGAACGCTCGTCGATCTCGATGCCGCGAAGCGCGGCAAGATCCAAGCTGATCACCGTCTCGTGCGCTCCCTTGAGCGGGGCGACGCCGCCGACGACGCTGCTGCCTCCGCCGAAGGGTACGACGGCCACGCCAGCCTCGGCGCAGGCTTCGAGGATCGGGGCGATGCGGGTGGCCGATTCGGGGACGATCACGGCGTCCGGAGCCTGTTCGAGCTGGCCTTGACGCAAGGCCATCAGGTCGAGGTAATTCTGTCCGTTGGCGTGGCGCACGCGATCCTCGTCGCCGGTGAAGACGTTCTCTGACCCGGCGGCCGAGATCACCGCATCGGGTAAAGCGACCGCATTCGGCAAATTGACCGCGTCGAGGTCGGGCACCGCCGCGCCCTCGGCCAGATCGATGCCACGCTCGCTCAGCATCCGTTCGCCCGCTGCGCCGAGGTCGACCGGTTCTGCCGGGTCGCCCCATCCCCACCATCGCGTGTCCCGACGTGGTTCGGTCATGCCGGTTCACTTGCCTCGAAGATCTCGACCAGGGAACCGAGCGCTTCGTCGAGCAGTTCGCGCTGACCCTTCTTCATCGTGAAGCCGGCGATCTTCGCGGTCCCACGCAGGGTGTTGACAGTGGTCAGGCTGATCTCACTGCCTTCACGATCGGGGGTGATCATCGCCTCGACCGACTGTTTGGCCAGATGGGATTCGTACGGAGTCCCCTTCAGTTCGTGCTCCCATTCGTAGCGACGGGGTCGCGTCGCTCCGGAGCAGCGATAGTCGAGCCGCAGCATCCGGCCGGAATCGGCTCCCAGCACCGCGGTCCACCGGCTGCGTTCCGCCCCGGGCTTGCCGGCGATGTCCTCGACCCGGATCACCCGTGGCCACCATTCCGGTAGCCGGGCCGGGTCGCTGATCAGGTCATAGACCTTCTCGGGCGTCGCCGCCACGGTCGTCTTGCGGGTAACGGTCGGCACCGCTGGTTCAGCTGTCGGCGAGCCGGCGCAGATCACGCACCAGCAGAGCGTGCTTGAGCTCGCTGAGCACGGTCGCCATGCGTTCGAGACTCTCGACCGCTTCCTTGCGGCGCTGAGGGTTTCGCGACGCGAGCTTGGGCGCCAGCAGTGTCTCGATCAGGTTCACTTCGCGGTCGGCCGAGGTCTTGAACAGCTTCAGGTTGCGGGCTCCGACGCCATCACGGGCCAGTTCGTTGGCCGCCCGGACGATCTCCATGTCGGTTTCGTCGTAGACCGCCTTCCCGTTTTCGGTCTGAGGCATGACCAGGCCGAAATCGGCCAGTTCACGGATGAACTCGGCACGGGCGCCGGTCTCGTCGATCACCTCCTCGACCGTGTAGCGGGAACTCGTGGTACCGATCAACTTCGCCCGCCGGGCCGTGTTGGACGAGCTTCCGGTGAGGCCGCTGACCGAGGGGCCGGCGGCCAGTTCCTGGCGGATCACCCGCAGCGGCAGAAACTCATCGCGCTGGAGGCGCAACACGGTCCGCAGCCGGTCGACATCGGCCTGGCTGTAAAGCCGGTACCCACCCTGGGTGCGCCGGGGTGTGACCAGCTTCTGGTCTTCCAGATAGCGGATCTTGGAGATCGAAACGTCGTCGAACTCCTTGCTGAGCAACTTCGCGACGGCGCCGATCGTAAGGGCCTTGCGGGGTCGCCGCGGGGCCATCTGGGCCTGGTCGGCCACGCCTTGGTCGCTGAGGGTCATCTCATCGCTCCAGATAAGTCAATTTGTATTTGCCGACCTGAATCTCGTCGCCATCCTCGAGACGCTGTGATTCGATCCGTTTGCGATTCACATACGTCCCGTTGAGCGAGCCCAGATCATCGATATAGGTGCCGTCACCGCGACTGACCAGCAGCGCGTGGTTGCGGGAAACGGTGACGTCGTCGAGAAAGACCCCGGCGTCAGGGCTGCGCCCGATCGCCACCCTTTCCTCTTCCATCGGGAAGGTTTCGCCGGCCCGGCCTCCGCCACTGCGGATCACAAGGGCCGCGCCGGTGCGCTCGACCTCGGCATCGATGTCGACCGCCTCGATCTCGCCGGTTTCACCGACCTGGTAGGTCGAAGTTCCCTGTTCGTCTCCCCCTTCGCGGCGACCGATGAAGGTGCCGCATTTCTGGCAATAGTTGGCGGCCTCGGGGTTTACAAATCCGCATTCGGGGCAGTGGGTCGCCATGCGACGCATTATAGGGAGCAGCGCCTAACCCTCAACTGAGGCTTTACTGTTGGGCAGATTCTTCCGCCGCAGCGCTCGTCTGGCCAGCCTGGATCTGATCTCGCCCGACCCGGGCGTACAGATAGGTCGCGATCACCCCGAGCGCGATGCCCAGGATCAAGAGCGCGGTCGCGATCCACGTGTCGACCAGCAGGGCGAGCAGGAGCGAAATCATCACCGGGAAAACGGCCACCCTGCCGAACCAGTTGACTTCGATGTCGACCCCGTGCGAGAGGCCCCAGCGGGCGAGCAGCAGGGTCGCGAGTTCGCGGATCAACAGCAACGCCAGAAGCCAGCGAGGCAACAGCTCGAAGTGCCAGCAGACGACGATCCCCGAGAGGATCGTGAGCCGGTCGATGACCGGGTCCATCAGGGCGCCCAACCGGCTGTACTGGCCGGTCACCCGAGCCAAAAACCCATCGACGTAATCACCGCCGGCGATCAGGAAGAAGAAGAGCGCGGCGAGCGGCTCACGACCGTCCCCGGAGTTGAAGGCGAGAACCAGGAAGATCGGGATCCCGATCAGCCGCAGATAGCCGATCAGGTTCGGCAGCGTGAACGGTCGAAGCGGCTGCCCGGCCCGGGTCGGGGCCGGCTCGGCCCCGCTGCGATCGAGCCCGAACAGCTTCCGGACCCTGCCCTTGCCGAACGGTGCCGCGTCGCCCATCAGCCGTTTCCGGAAAGCGAGGCGACCAGCTTCTCGATCGCCTCGACCCCGCCTTCGACCGGGATCCGGTGCTCCTCACCGCTGCGCCGCTCGCTCGCTTCGTAGATACCGTCGGCCAGGCCACGCCGACCGACCACGACCCGCAGCGGGCAGCCCAAGAGTTCAGCGTCGGTCAACTTCTGCCCGGGTCCGGCGTCGCGGTCGTCGTAGACCACTTCGATGCCCGCTTCGAGCAGCCCTTCATATAGCCGGTCGGCTTCCGCGCGTTCGGGTTCATCCGGCTTCGAGAGTGAAACGAGGTGAACCTGCCAGGGAGCCAATGCCATCGGCCAGGAAAGCCCCTTCTCGTCGGAGAACTGCTCGGCGGCCGCGGCGACGATCCGGGCCGGGCCGATCCCGTAGCAACCCATCACTACCGGGTTCTCCTTGCCGTCCTCGTCGAGGTAGGTAGCGCCGAGCGGAACGCTGTAGCGGGTGCCGAGCTTGAAAATGTTGCCCACCTCGATGGCCGGTTCCAGGGTATCGCCTGACCGTCATCGGTGGTGTCGCCCTCGACCACCGAGCGCACATCGACCTCCTCGAAGGCGAAGTCTCGGCCGGGTTCGACGCCTTTCAGGTGTTGGTCTTGGGCGTTCGCTCCGGCGACCAGGCCGCCGCCGGTGATCGCCTCGTCCTTGAGGATGCGGACCGATGCGCCGACCGGTCCGATGAAGCCGGGCGGGCCGAGTTTTTCTTCGATCTCATCCTCCTTGGCCGGACGAGACTGACTACCGAGCGCGTTGGCGAGCTTGATCTGATTGACCTGATGATCGCCCCGGACCAGCGCCAGCACGAACTCTCCGTCGTCGGTAACTACCGCGACCGACTTGATCAGGGCGCTGGGATCGAGGCCGAGGCCACCGGCCACCTCCTCGATCGTCTTCATCCCGGGGGTATCGACCGGTTCGGGCTCGGCCAGCTCCTCGCCCGGTTTGATCGGAGCGGGGTTGGCCGAGGCGACCTCGACGTTGGCCGCGTAGCCGGGGGCGATCGCCACCGTGTCCTCGCCGGCTGCGCACGGGGCCATGTATTCGTGAGCGGCCGAGCCACCCATCATGCCGACGTCGCTTTCGACCCGGTACCAGCGCAGGCCCGTACGGTCGTAGATCCGGTCGTAGGCCTGAATGCAAAGGTTGTAGATCTCGTCGAGTCCGGCCTCGTCACGGTCGAAGCTGTAAGCGTCCTTCATCGCGAACTCGCGGGTGCGAAGGATGCCGGCCCGGGGCCGCGGTTCGTCGCGCTCCTTGGTCTGGATTTGGTAGAGCAGCAGCGGCAGGTCACGGTAGGAGCGCACCTCGTGGGCGACGTGCCCGGTCACGCACTCCTCGCCGGTCATCGCCAGGACCATCGGTGAGCCCTTGCGGTCTTCGAGCTTGAACAGCTCGTCAATCCCGTAACGACCCGTCTTCTCCCAGGGATCGGCCGGCTGCATGATCGGCATCGATATCTCCTGGCCGCCGATCCGGTCCATCTCCTCGCGGATGATCTGTTCGGCTTTGCGGTGGGCCCGCAGGCCGGCCGGCAGATAAGTCCAGAGCCCGGCGCCCATCTGCCGGACCATGCCGGCTCGGACCAGCAGTTTGTGGCTGATCGCTTCGGCGTCGGCGGGCGGGTCTTTGAGTGTGGGCAGCAGGCTGCGCGAGATCCTCGTCATCGAGGTCGCAGATTATCTGGCGGGAAGGACTTCGGCTTCCGCCACCCGGTAGAAGGATGGAGCGTTCTCACCGCCCTTGATTCCCTTCCCGGCGGAGAGCGCCTCGGCGGTCGACATGTCCCAGATCGGCTTCAGGCACCTCGCCGCGAGGAACTCGTCCATCTTCGACGGATCCAGTCCGTACCGGAAGGGCTCCCCGACCTGTGCCACCTGGGCGCTCCAGGGCGGTTCTTTCTCACCGCGGTCGCACAGTAGCGCGAGATCGACGTAGGTGTAGATGAGCCGGCTGCCGGGAGCACCGGCTTTGGTGACCCAGGCGAGCGTCTGGTCGACCGCCTCGGGGGTCAGGTAGCTGAGCACTCCTTCCCAGACGAAGACGGATCTCCGACCCGGCTGGAATCCCGCTCGCTCGAGCGGCAAACCGACTCCCTCTTCGAGCAGATCGAAAGGCACGTAGGTGACGTTCGCCGGCAGGTGACCGTCACGCTTGAGCAGTCTGGCTTTCTTGCGCTCCTGGGTGGGCGGTTGGTCGAGCTCAAAGACCGGGATCGCGGTCGCGGCCGGCAACCTCAACCCGCGGGTGTCGTAACCGGCCCCGAGGATCGCCAATTGCTCGGCTCTGGCCTTTATCGCCGCCGTGACCGCGTCGTCGATCAACTTGGTTCGAATGACCGCCGAAGGCCGCGATCCTGGCCAATTGCGGTCGATGTAGGAAGTGATCAGCGCCTGACCACCGGGGACTCCTGCCACCCGGGCTCCAGCCGCCAGCCGTCCGCTGAGAAAGCACGAGGCGAAAGGGTCATAGAACAGCCGGTCACGCTCGGGCCGTGCCGATTCGACCGCCCGAAACATCGCCACATACTCCGCCGTCTTGCTAGGACCCTCCGGCATCAATCCCCAACCCTATTGCGCGACCTCCCCGGCGACTAAGCCCGGGTGAAGCGCCGACCGGCCGTGGGAGAGATTTCCTCGTCGACCAGGATCTTGTCGTTCTCGGCCTTCTGCGAAGCCTCATGTTCCATCTTGGCGATCTTCTCCGGGGTCAGATCACCGGCGTTCTCGTCCTCGATCTTCTTGACCCAGGCCTCGCCCTCTGCCGATTCCCGTTCGTCGAATTCGACTTGCCCGCCCCGGTCGAGCGAAAGGTCGATCTGCTCGAAGAGGGTCTCGACCAGCTCCGAGGTCGGAACCTTCTTGATCGCCTTGCCCTTGGCGAAGACGACGCCTTCGTTCTTGGCCCCCGCGATCCCGAAATCGGCTCCCTTCGCCTCGCCGATACCGTTGACGGCGCAGCCGAGCACGGCTACCTCGATCGGCTCCTCGTAAGTCTCCAGCCGCTGTTCGACCTCGGCCACGACCGCGTCCATGTCGAACTGCAGCCGGCCACAGGTCGGGCAGGCAATCAGCACCGGGCCCTTCTCGCGCAGCTTCAGCGCCTTGAGGATCTCCCAGGCGACCTTGACCTCCTCTTCGGCGTGGAAGGTGGAGAGGCTGATCCGGATCGTGTCGCCGATGTCGTCGGCGAGCAGGGCACCGAGGCCGACTGCGCTCTTCAGCGAGCCGGACCACTTGGTTCCCGCTTCGGTGATCCCAAGATGGATCGGATACGGGATCTTCTCGGAGAGCATCCGGTTGGCGGCGATCGTGTTCGGCACGTTGGTCGACTTGATCGAAACCTTGAAGTTCGTGAAGTCGAGATCTTCCATCAGCGTCACGAACTCGACCGCCGCGGTGACCAGCGCCTCGACCGGGTTCTCGCGTTCGAGGGCATGGAGGTGCTTCGGCAGGGAACCGGAGTTGACCCCGATCCTCATCGGGGTGCCGCGCCTATTGGCGAGCTCGGCGACTTCTGCGACCTTTTCGCGGCCACCGATGTTGCCCGGGTTGAGGCGGATGCAGTCCGCGCCGGCCTCGATCGCCTTCAGCGCCAGGGTGTGGTTGAAGTGGATGTCCGCGATGATCGGGATCGGCGACTGCTTGACGATCGTCCTAAGCGCCTCGATGTCCTTGTCGCGGGGCACAGCCACGCGGACGATGTCGGCCCCGGCCTCGGCGACTTTGTTGATCTGCTCCATCGTCGCCTCGAGATTGGCGGTCTCGGTCTTGGTCATGGTCTGCACCGCAACCGGAGCGCCCCCACCGACCGGTACGCGGCCGACGAATATCTGTCTTTTCGATGCCACTACATATGCAGGCTACCGGAGCGCAATACGAACTAGAGCCCCCAGCGGTCGGTTGGGGTTAGCGTCCCGACCAGGCCTCCAGCACCCATCCCAGATCCTCGCTTGAAGCAGCAGGGTCGATGATCAGCTGCTTGGCGTCCGGTTCGAAGGCCTGGCCTCTGATCCGCCGAGCGGCCGAGCTGATGCCCCTCTCTAGGGCGCCGGGTTTGCGCCTGGGCAAGATGCCCCGGTCGATCCGCGCGTCGGCTTCGTGAACGAGGTCGAGTCCGAGCGCGTTGTTGCCGTTGGCCCAGGCCATCCCCGAGCTGATCGCCGACTCGAAGTCACCGAGCCCGAGTTCCGCGGCTGCCCTCAGGGCGATCGGCGCGGCGGCGATCTGGGTGACCGCCAGCACCGGGTAGACCACCGCGGCTTCCGATCGAACCGGGTCGATCAGGCCCGGCCAGGCCCCGTCTTCGCGCTGCAGCGCAAGCAAAGCGCCGGCAAGCTGGTCGGCCGGATCCCGGAGCTCCTCCTCCCCCGCCCTGACCAATTGGACGAGCGCGTGAAGCAGATGGAACTGGCCGGTCACCGGTACGGCGCTGCCGAGCCTTCGGGCATGCACATCCTTGGCCAGCCCGCCCGGGTTGAGCCGTTCTCCCAGTTCACCTTTGACCTCGTTTATCAGGCCGGTCGACGGCTCGCCGGTCAGGACCGCGGTCTCGGCGAGACCGGAGGCAAGCCAAGCGATCTGCTCCGTGGGCACCGCTTCCAGGCCGCCCACCGTCGCCCGCCGGATCAGCCCGTCGATCTCTCCGATCGCCTCTCCGCCCGCCCGGGATTCGGCCCATAGCGCCAGGCCCAGTTCCCCGGCGGTCACGTCCGCACCGCTCAGATCGCCCAGGATCCTGGTCCGCAGCGCGCCGGTCGAAAAAGGCTGGTCGACCTCCGCCTCCTCGGCTCGCAGCAGGCCGAGCAGAACGACGATCCCGGCCTGGAGCGCGGTCGCCGGTTCGGTCTCGTCTTCGACGCCTTCGATCCGTGCGGTGGCCCGGAAAAGACCGCTGGCGACCTGAAGTTCCGGCAGCCTTGTGAGCGCGATCCGCTCAAGTGAACGAGGTTCGATCATGGGGCCCGAGATTACTCAGCCGGCGTAAAGGTCCTCGATCTCGGATTCGTATTTCTCGGCGATCGGCTTGCGCTTGAGCTTCATCGTCGGGGTCAGTTCGTCGCCTCCGGGCAGCCACTCGCCGGGAATCAGCTTGAACTTCTTGATCTGCTCGACCCGGGCCAGCTTGCTGTTCGCCTCCTCGACCGCGGCCTGGATCGCCGCTTCGATCCGCTCGTCTCCGGCCAGGTCCTCGAAGGAGCCTTCGATCCCGTTCTGACCTGCCCAGACCGGCGCGAAGTCGGGATCCAGCACGATCAGGGCCACGTTGTAGGGGCGTCCGTCCCCGACCGTGACCGCTTGGTTGATCAGCGGCGAGGAAACCTTGATCTGCGCCTCGATGTTGGCCGGCGACATGTTCTTGCCGGCCGCGTTGATGATCAGTTCCTTCTTGCGATCGAGGATCGTGATGTATCCCTCCTCGTCGATCTCTCCGATGTCCCCGGTGAGCAGCCAGCCGTCGACGATCGTCTCGGCGGTCTTTTCAGGTTTACCCCGGTACTCCTTCATCACGAAGGGGCTACGGCAAAGCAGCTCGCCATCCTCGGCGACCCTCATCTCGACCCCCGGTACGGGCGGTCCGACCGTCCCGATCTTGATCTTCGAGGGCGGGTTGATCGAGATCACGCCGCAGGTCTCCGAGAGCCCCCAGAGCTCACCGATCGGGATCCCGATCGCGTGGAAGAACTCGAGCACCTCGGTCGGGGTCGGTGCCGCACCCGCGCTCACGGCGAGCGCCTCGTCGAATCCGAGTGCGACGCGGAGGTTGGAGAAAAGCGCCTCGTCGGCCGCGGCGACTGCGGCCGCGAGGTCGTCAGGGACCTCTTCGCCGGCCTGCTCCAGGCGCACCTTCTGGATCGCGGCCTGTAGCCCCGCCTGAGCCTTTTCACGCTGCTCATCGGGCAAGCTGGCCAGGTTCGATTCCAGGCCCGCCTTGAGCTTCTCCCAGATTCGCGGCACCGCGAAGAACCAGGCCGGTCGAACCTTGGGCAGGAACTCGATGATGCGCTTCGGGTCAGGGCAGACGTGCACTTCGAGCCCGTGCATGACCGGCGTGTAGTAATTCGCCCCGCGTTCCGCGATGTGGGCGGCGGGCAGCCAGGAGATCACCCGGCCGCTCTCGGGAATCTCGAGCACCGAATGCATCACCGTGGTCAGCATCGACATCAGGTTGCCCTGGGTCAGCAGCACACCCTTGGGTGGACCGGTGGTCCCGGAGGTGTAGATCAGGGTGAGCGGATCGTCGAGCCCGACCTCGGCTGCAAGGGGACCCGGGTCGAAATCGGGGTCCATCGCTTCGAGCTCGGCCATCGTCATGTCGCCCCCCTCGCCGTCAAGGACGATCACCCGCTCGAGGGCCGGCAGGTTCTTCCGCGCTTCGAGCAGGTTGGGCAGGTATGCGGTCTCGGTGATGACCAGCCTGGTGCCGGAATCTTCGACCACATACTCGATCTGATCCGGAGCAAGGGTCTGGTAGATCGAAAAGGGCAGAGCGCCGATCGAAACCGCAGCGAGGTCGATCGGGATGAACTCGGACCGCGCCCCGAGCAGCATGCCGACCCGATCGCCGCGGCTCACGCCCAACGCGTTGAGGCCGCCGGCAATCGCCCGCACGCGCTTGTCGACGTCGTTCCAAGTCAGCTCGACGCCTTCTTCTTCGGACTTGATGGCCAGGCTCTCGCCCTTGCGGGCCACCGTCGCCTGGAACGCCTCGTAGAGGTTCTTGAATTCCGGCTCGATCGCCGGGCCGCCGTCGAACTCGGTCACCGTCTCGGACGTCTGCACTGCTCCTCCTTCGCTCTCTCCAAAGAACGCTACGCGAGGCAATCTACCGCACGTTGAAGCCTTCTCCAGTCAGCCGGCCGATGTCATTGTTGAGGCCGAGCAGAAAGAGGCCGATGACGAGGGCGAAGCCGATCAGGCCGGCCCTTTCCATCACCGCGAAAGGCACGGGACGGCCGCGGAGCTTCTCGACGATGCTCCAAAAGATGTGGCCACCGTCGAGCGGCAGGAAGGGAAACAGGTTGATGATGCCTAGCGAGAGGCTGATCAGGGCGATCAGGGTCAGCGCCTCGCGGGCTCCGACGTCGACCGCCTGCCGGGTCACTTCGTAGCTGCCGACCACGCCGGACAGCTGGTCGCGCTGCTGCTTTTCGTAGAGCCGGGAAAGCGCGCTGATCGTGCTGTGAGTGACGAACCACATGTAATCGACCGAGATCCGGGCCGCCTCGAGTGGCCCCGGGTTGGCGTCTTCGAGCCCGAAGGCGAAACCGAGTCTGCTGCGATCGACGGAAGCGTCATAGACGGGGGTGATCTGTAGCGTCTTCTCCTGCCCACCACGCATCACGACGACGCTCGCGGGCTTCGCTGCCTCACAGCCATTCGTCTGTTCTCCCGGGCAGCGGTGGGAGGCGATCTGGTCGGCGATCTTCTCCTGGTCGCCGCGGACTCCATCGACGGAAACGATCCGGTCGCCAGCCTGGAGCTTGGCGGCCGCGGGGCTGCCCGGCTGGATCTGCTCGACGTCCTGACTCGGCTGCTGGATCCCGAAGGCCAGAACCCAGAGGATGAGGAAGGCGATGACGATGTTCACCGCCGGTCCGGCGCCGATCACCACGATCCGCTTCCAGACCGGCTGGTGATAGTACCCCCGTGCCGCCACTTCCGGCGGCAGTTCCTCGTCTGGGTGCATGCCGGTGATCCGCACGAACCCGCCGAGCGGGATCGCCCCGATCCCGTACTCGGTCTCCCCTCGCTTGACCGATACCAGCTTGGGCGGGAAGAAGAGGAAGAATCGTTCCACCCGCATGCCGACCGCCTTAGCGGCGACGAAGTGCCCGGCCTCATGGAGGACGATCAGGGCACTGAAAGCGAGGAATGCGATCAGGAAGCTCAAGAGCGACCAGAAATGATCTCAGAAGCGCGTTCCCGGCTCGCTTCATCGACCGCGAAAAGCTCGTCAAACCCACTCGCAGGGCCGCTTCCGATGTCATCCAAGGTCTGTTCGATAACCCTCGCGATGTCACTGAAGGAGATCCCGCCATCGAGGAAAGCGGCGACCGCTATCTCGTCTGCCGCGTTTAGAACGCAGGGAGCGATCCCCCCGGACTCACCCGCCTCCCGGGCCAGGGCGAGGCAGCGGAAGGTCTCGGGGTCCGGTTCTTCGAAATCGAGCCGCCCGATCTTGGCCAGATCGAGACGCTCGGTCGAGAGCTCGACCCGTTCCGGCCAGGTCAGCGCGAGCGCGATCGGCACCCGCATGTCAGGGCAGCCGAGATGGGCGAGGGTCGAGCCGTCGTGGAGGTCGATCATCGAGTGGACGATCGACTGCGGGTGGACGACCACCTCGATCTTCTCGTAGGGCAGCCCGAAGAGCAGGTGAGCTTCGATCATCTCGAACCCCTTGTTCATCAGGGTCGCGGAATCGATCGTGATCCTTCCCCCCATCGCCCAAGTCGGATGGGCCAATGCCTGCTCTATCGTCACCCCTTCGAGGTCGCTGCGGCCGCGGAAGGGACCTCCGGAGGCGGTCAGGACAATGCGGGAGAGGGAATCTCCACCTTCCCTTTCGATCAGCTGGAAGATTGCCGAGTGCTCCGAGTCGACCGGGAGCAGCCGAGCACCTGTGGCGGCGGCCAGTTCGGTGACCAGCTCGCCGCCGATCACCAGACTCTCTTTATTGGCCAGGGCCACGTCGATCCCCTGGCTGAGCGCGCCGATGGTCGGACCCAAGCCGGCCGCACCGACGACGCCATTCAGCACCATGTCCGGTTCGGTGGCGCCGATCAGCTCGATCACGCCTTCGGGCCCGGACAGCAGGGTGCCGTCGAAGTTTGCGGCAGCCTCTGCCGCGGCGTCGAGGTCGGCGACGGCCACCGTCTCGATCCCGAATCCCCGCGCCTGGGCGATCACGGTCTGCCAATCGCGCCCGACCGCCAGGCCGACCGCGTCGAGTTCAGGCCGTTCGGCGATGACTTCGAGGGCCTGGGTTCCGATCGATCCCGTCGAGCCGAGGATGAGCACCCGCTTCATCGGCATACCCAATCAGTAGACCAGGGCGACGGCGACGTAATAGCCGACCACGATCGTGAAGAAGACGGCGTCGAGCCGGTCGAGCAGGCCGCCGTGAGGGCCGAACAAGTTGCCGGTGTCTTTGGTGCCGAGATCCCGCTTGATCATCGACTCGAAAAGGTCACCGATCGGGGCGACGGCGGCGACCGCCGCGCCGAGGATCAGGGCGTCGGCCCCGGACAGCCAATCCTGGTAGAGCCCAGCGCACCAGACGCCGAGCATGCCGATCAGAAAGCCGCCGATCAGTCCCTCGATCGTCTTGTTCGGCGAGAGGTTGGGAGCGAACTTGTGGGCGCCGAACATGCGCCCGACCGCGTACGCGCCGGTGTCACAGGCGAAAGTCCCGACCAGCACGTCGACCAATAGCGCGGCACCGTGGTCCGGCAGCTCGCGGAGCAGCACGGCATGCGCCAGGGCCAGCCCGATCCAGTAGACGCCGAGCACGGTGATCGCGACCGATCCGGTTACTCCGGCTCGATCCTTGCGGTGAGCAGCCCCGAAGAAGATCAGCAAGAACGGAAGCGCCAGGAACATCAGGACGTTGAACTGCGTTCCCAGCCAGGCCGAAGCCACGATCCCGACCAATGAAAGGTAGGCCGGGATCTGAAAGGGACGGTAATCCTCGGCCATCAGGAAGAACTCACGCAGGCCGAGGCAGCCGAAGACTGCGAGCGCGGCCGCGAACCACGGTCCCCCGACGACGATGATCGCGATCACCACGACGATCCAAGGGATCGCGACCAGAATGCGCTTTGTCGTCTCCCCCATCAGGCCGGTTCCCTGGCACCGAAGCGGCGTTGCCGGTTGCCGTACTCCTCGAGCGAGGCGGCGAAGGCCTCGCGAGTGAAGTCCGGCCAGAGTTCGTCGCGGAACACGAACTCGGAGTAAGCGCACTGCCAGAGCAGATAGTTCGAGATGCGCTGCTCGCCGCTGGTCCGGATAAGTAGCTCGGGGTCGTGCATCTCCGGCGCGTAGAGGCACTGCTGAAACTCTTCTTCGGTGCCCCCCTCGAATCGCTTGGCTGCGTCGACTATCTCGGCTCGGCCGCCATAGTTGAAGGCGATGAAAAAAGTGATGGTGTCGTTGGCCGCGGTCAGTTCTTCGGCTTCATCCATCTGTTCGATCAACTTCTCCGAAACTCCGTCCCGACGACCGATGAATCGCATCCGCACCCCTTCCTCGTGCAACTCGGGGGATTCGCTGACGATCCGTTGCGAGAACATCTCCATCAAGGCGGAGACCTCTTCGGGCGAACGGGACCAATTCTCGGTCGAGAAGGAGAAGACCGTGAGTTCCTTGACGCCGAACTCGACCGCGTCGCGCAGGCGAGCCTTGACGACATCCGCACCGGCCCGGTGACCCTCTTTGACCGGCAGTCCACGGCTCTGGGCCCAGCGCCCATTGCCGTCGGTGATGATGGCTACATATCGGGGTGCGGTCACACCTCGAGGATCTCTTCTTCCTTGCCCTTCAGCATGGAATCGATCTCCGCGATAGCGGCGTCAGTCTCCTTCTGGAGCGCTTCCTCCCCGCGGCGCTCGTCGTCTTCGCCGACTTCGCCTTCCTTCTTCAGCTCACGCAGATCGGCCATCACGTCCCGGCGCACGTTGCGGACCGCGACCCGGCCGTCTTCGGCGACACCGTGGACGACCTTGACCATCTCCTTGCGGCGTTCCTCGGTCAGGTCGGGGATCTGTAGGCGGATCACGTTGCCGTCGTTGGAGGGGGTCAATCCGACATCGGATTCCTGGATCGATTTTTCGATCAGGCCCAGCGCGCCTTTGTCATACGGCGTGACGGTGAGCAGGCGGGCCTCGCTGGCCGCTACGTTGGCCAGCTGGTTGAGCGGGGTTGCGGCGCCGTAGTAATCGACCACGATGCGGTCGAGCAGATGCGGGGTGGCGCGGCCGGTACGGACGGTGGCGAACTCACCGCGCGTCGATTCGACCGTCTTGGCCATCCGGTCCTTAGCGTCTGAAAGCAGGTCGTCGATCAAAATTCCTCCTCGGCGGGATCAATTAGCGGCGACCCTGGAGCAGACCAGCGTGCCCACTTTCTCGCCGGAGACGATCCTATCCATATTGACCTCCTCGGCCATGTTGAATACATAGATCGGCAGATCGTTGTCCATACAGAGGCTGAGCGCGGTCGAATCCATCACCTTCAAACCCCTTTCGATCGCTTCGCGATGGGTGATCTCGGGGATGAAGGTAGCTTCTGGATTCGTCGCGGGATCGCTGTCATAGACACCTTCGACGCCGTTCTTGGCCATCAGGATCGCCTCGGCGTGGATTTCCAGGGCTCGCAGCGCCGCCGCGGTGTCAGTCGTGAAGAACGGGTTGCCGGTGCCGGCCGCGAAGATGCAGATACGGCCCTTCTCTAGGTGCCGGATCGCCCGGCGCCGGATGTATGGCTCGGCGACTTCTTTGACGTCAATCGCCGAGATCACCCGAGTGAAGTGCCCGTGCTTCTCGAGCACATCCTGAAGCGTCAGAGCATTTAGGACGGTGGCGAGCATGCCCATGTAGTCGCCGGTCGCCCGGTCCATACCCTGGGCCGCCCCGTCGACGCCGCGGTAGATGTTGCCGGCCCCGACGACGATCGCGACCTCGACGCCGCGGTCGCGGATGATGCCGATCTGCCGGGCGATCCGCTCCACCTCCTGGGGATCGGTCCCGAAGTCCAGCTTGCCCATCAGGGCCTCGCCGGACAGTTTCAGCATTATCCGCTTGAACCGCGGCTCCGAGTCGCTCATCTAATTCGTGAAAACTACCGCCTGTTCGCGGCTACTCGCCGATCCGGAAGCAGGAGAAGCGGCTGATCACGACGTTCTCACCGACCTTGGCCGCCAGTTCTTCACGCAGCTGTTCGATCGTCTTCGAGTCGTGCTTGTCGGCGTTGACGTGTTCCTGCTCGAGCAGGACGATGTCCTTGGCCCACTTGGCGACCTGACCGTCGACGATCTTCTCGATGATGTTGTCCGGCTTCCCCTCTTCCTTGGCCTTCTCCTCGAAGACGCGGCGCTCGGCGGCGATCTTCTCTTCGGGGATCTCCTCCTTGGAGACGTGGGCCGGCGAGGCGGCGGCGATGTGCATCGCCACCTCGTAGGCGAACTCGGCGAAGTCCTCGTTACGAGCGACGAAGTCCGTCTCGCATTGAACCTCGACCAGGGCGCCAACTTTCTTGTTGGCGTGGATGTACGAAGCGACCACGCCCTCCGAGGTTCCCCGGTCCGACCGCTTGGCGGCTGAAGCCTGACCCTTGACTCGCAGCAACTCGATCGCGCGGTCGCTGTCGCCTTCGGCCTCGATCAGGGCGGCCTTCGCGTCCATCATGCCGGCGCCGGTTTTTTCGCGCAGGGCCTTTACATCGGCGGCCTTGATGTCTGCCATCAGTTCTTCTCCTCGTTGCTCTCTTCAGCCGGAGTCTCGGCCGGGGTTTCTTCAGTTTCGGTGGCCTCTTCGGCGGCTGGCTCGGGGTCCGCCGGGACGGCCTGAGGGTGCGGGTTGTCCGGAACCGCCTGAGGGTGCGGATTGTCCGGCACGGCCTGCGGATGCGGATTGTCCGGAACCGCCTGCGGATGCGGATTGTCCGGCACCGCTTGCGGATGCGGATTGTCCGGCACCGCCTGAGGGTGAGGCTGGGCGGCCTGCTCCTTCGCGGCGGCTTCGGCCTTGGCCCTCTCTTCGCGCTGGCGGGCCTTCTCCTCGGCCTGTTCCTTTTCGATCTGCTCTCGGCGGGCGCGCTCTTCTTCCTCGCGCTTCTTCCGCTCGGCTTCTTCTTTCTCCCGGCGCGCCTGCTCTTCGGCGCGGCGCTTCTCCTCGATCACGGCCCAGGCGCCGGCACCCTGCTCGACGGCCGAACCGATGGTCGAGATGACCAGCTCGCAGGAGCGGATAGCGTCGTCGTTGCCGGGGACCACATGGTCGATGTGGCCCGGGTCGCAGTTGGTGTCGACCAGGGCGATCACCGGCAGGCGCAGGCGGGTGGCCTCACGCAGGGCGATCTCCTCGGACTTGAGGTCGGTGATGAATACCGCGTCGGGGACGCGGTCCATGTCAGCGACGCCGCCGAGCGCGAACTCGAGCTTGGCCAGCTCGGCCTGCATGTTCATACGCTCCTTGGTCGGCAGCAGTTCGATCTGGCCGGACTCGACCAGGCCACGGATCTCATGCATGCGCTTGATCCGCTGCGAGGAAACGCTGAAGTTGGTCAGCAGGCCGGGCAGCCAGCGCCGGTTCACGTACGGCATGTTCGACTTGCCGGCCCATTCCTCGATTACGTCGGAGGCCTGCTTCTTGGTGCCGACGAAGAGGACCTTGCCGCCACCGGAAGTGAGTTCCCCGACGAAGCGGCGCGCTTCCTCGAGCATCTCCTCGGTCTGCAGCAGGTCGATGATGTGGATCCCGTCGATCTCGCCGGCGATGTAGCGGCGCATGTTCGGGTTCCAACGGCTGGTCTGGTGGCCGAAGTGGACTCCGGCTTCCAGGAGTTCCTGGATTCCTACCTGGGACATGCTTCTCCTTGAAATTGGGGTGAAAAACGGATCCGCCCGGGCCGTGTCGATGGAATCCGCGCGGAGCTTTTCTCCGGGCGGCAGGAGCCACCGTCGTATCCCGGGGGTTAGGGAATACGGACAGCAGTCCAGTCTAGAGGGAATCCGCGCTGCGTGCGGCTTCGAGGGCCCGTGCCAGATCCTCTGGCAGGGGCGCCGTGAATTCGAGGGCATCCCCGGTCCGCGGGTGAGTGAATTCGAGTCGGGATGAATGCAGGAACTGCCGGGTCAATCCGTACCGGACCGGGCCACCATAGGTAGGGTCACCGACCACCGAATGGCCGATCGCTTCGAGGTGGACTCTGATCTGGTGGGTTCGGCCGGTTTCGAGCTTCACTTCGAGCAGGCTCTCTCGTCGCAGCGCTTCCACCACCTCGAAATGGGTTACGGCCTCCCGTGATGATGCCCCGTTCACCGCCATGCGATGCCGTCGCCGCGAGGCCCTCCCGATCGGCGCATCGATCGTGCCGGTACGGGAGCGGAAGCGACCATCGGCCAACGCGGTGTAGATGCGGGACACCTTCCGGTCTCTGATCATCTGCTGCAAATCGGCATGGGTCTGCTCTTCCCTGGCGACCACCATCAGCCCGCTCGTGCCCCGGTCCAGCCGGTGGACGATCCCCGGACGTTCCGGGTCGTCCCCGCCCGCCAATTCTTCGCCGAGCATCTCGACCAAGGTCTCTCCCTCGTGCGATGGGGCCGGGTGTACGACCAGATCCGGGCCCTTGTCGATAACCGCGAGAAACTCGTCGCGGTAGATGATCTGAAACGGGGGCAGGTCAGGCGCCATTGGTTGCGGGCTTCTCCGGTTCATCGTCGGAGCTGTCGGAGATCAGGGCGATCGCCAGCAGCACGACCCCGACCGTGATCGCGCAATCGGCCAGGTTGAAGGCGGGCCAGCTGGGAAACAGGATGAAGTCGATGACATGACCGATCCGCACTCGGTCGATCAGATTCCCGGCCGCTCCCCCAAGGATCAGCCCGCCCGAGATCCAGGTCAGATTGCTCTCCGGAGCGGACGCGATGAAGGCTCCGAGCGCGACCAGGGCGATCGTCGCGAGCAGGATGACGAAGATCCCGCCACCGCCGGCCAGACCAAAGGCGACTCCGTTGTTGTGGGTGACCGTGAAGTCGAGCGGACCGATTACGTGAACCAGCTCGCCGGTCGAGATCCGGTCGGTCACGAGTGCTTTAGCGGCTTGGTCCAACAGGACCACAACAACAGCCAGGATCCCCGCCCAGATCAGGTGCCGGAAGCCCCTCAATTCATCCCCGCACGAGCGCGACGACGATCTGTTGACCGATCAGAAGCAGAAAGATGCCGACGACGGGACTCAGGTCGAGGGCGAATCCCCCTCCCCCGACCGGAGGCAGGAAACGCCGAAAGAGGTTCAGGTAGGGATCGGTGCTCTGGCGGACGAACTCCGCCACCGCCTGCACGGCGCTGTTTTCGGGCAGTCGCGGGATCCACGACATCAGTACCCGCACGAAGACCAGGATGATGTAGACGGTGAACAGGGCGTTGACATAGGCCGACACGTCCCCCCGGGTCAAGGCCAGGATCGGCTCCACGAGTCAGTTCCCACGCATTCGCGCGATCGATGCCTCGTAGGCGGCCCGGAAAGCCTCGGCCCCGCCGGCCGCGGCGAGTGCTTCCAAGCCTGCCTCCGTGCTGCCACCCGGCGAGGCGACCGCGGTTTGGATCTCGAAAGGGGTGCGCCGCTTGAGCAGCTCGGCGGTCCCGGCCAATGATTCACTGACCAGCTTGATCGCGACCTCCGGCTCGAGGCCACCGTGGGTTCCCTCGCTGCCGAGCGCTTCCGCCACCACCGCGAAGTAGGCCGGTGAGCATCCCATCACCGCGGTCGCGACATCCATGCTCGAGTCCGGCAGCTCGTGGACGCTGGCGATCGAGCCGAGCAACTTTCGCGACTGGGCCAGAATCTCCTCGTCGACCCCATCCGGCTCGGCCATGCAGATGACCCCCCGGTTGACTTCGACCCCGAGGTTCGGCATCAACCGGATCACGGCGCTTTCCGGAAACAACCCGACCAGCTTCTCCAGAGGCGTTGCCCCCAGTAGTGAAAGCACGGCCCGCGGAGCCGGCAGCTCTTGGGCCACAGTCTCCAGCGCGGCCGGTTTGACCGCAAGGATCACGAAGTCCGATTGCCGGACCAGATCCTCGTTGCTCTCGACCGCCCGGCCACCGACCTCCTCGGCCAGCGCCGTGGCCCGACCCGACCCGGAGTCGGTGAAGAGCATTTCCGTGGGTGAGTCCTGCTCCGCCCCGGCCCAGCCTCGGGCCATGGCGGCAGCCATGTTTCCTGAACCGATGAATCCGACGACCATGGACTCAAGAATATGGATTACCCCCGGCCGGTTGCCCACCGAGGACCAAAGCTATTTGCTCAGGACTGGTTGAAGAAGCCCTTGTCGATCAGGCGGGCCTTCTCCTCGGCCGACACCTCGACGTTCCTCGGGGTCAGCAGGAAGACCTTTTCCGCGATGCGCTGCATCCCGCCGTCGAGCGCGTAGGTGAGTCCGGAAGCGAAATCGATCAGTCGCTTCGAAAGCTCGTGGTCGGTGGTCTGCAGGTTGAGGATCACCGGCACCTTGCGCTTGAACTGATCGGCTACCTGCTGGGCGTCATTGAAGTTCCGGGGGATGACCAGATGAACCTGCACGTCATCGCCGCCGTTGTCGCCACCAACCGAGCGGAGCGTGCGGCTACGACCGCCGTCACCCCCACGGGGGCTGCCCGCGGGCATCGGATCGTCGTCGGAGAAGATGTCGTCGATCTCGTCGTGGCGGCTACGACGCGAGGTCGGGAGCCGACGGACGTTGGCTTCGCGGCTGCGGCGGCTGCGACGGTTCTCGTACTCGTCCTCTTCGACGAAGTCGTCCTCGTAGTCGTCGTAATCGTGGTGGTCGTCCTCTTCGGCGAGGCCGAAGTAGACGAGGGTGCGGTGCCAAGAGTCACGTAGTGCCATAGATATGCGTGTTTTCTGTCTGGGGAGGCCGATTCCTCCCGGTTAGGCATGCGGTCGTGGGAATTATCACCGAATTACCCACTTTGCAGCGAAAATCTCGCTTTCGGACATCTTTGACCCGAATCCGGCCTGCGACTCACCACCCGAACTCACGAGACTCCACTTTTCATCGCATGCATCCGAAAATCGGAGTCTCGATGCGTTCGTGCGGGACTCTGTGCGGGGATTTGCGGCGACACCGTTCAATTCAACCACGCGATTCCCGCCTGGCGACCGGTTTTTCCCCGGTCGCGGCGATGCGAGAAGAACCGCTTGTCGCAGTAGGTGCAGATGCCAGCGGACTCGACCTGCTCGACCCCGGCCCGGGCCAGCAGGCGTCGCGCGACTTCTGGCAGGTCGAGGTTGCGCGCGTGCATCATGCCTGGCCCGAGCTCGGCGAAAGCCGCTTCGACCTCGGGACCGACTTCGAAGCAGCACGGGCCGATTCCGGGACCGATCGCCGCGGCCCTGGCCCCGATCTGCTCAGCCGCCGCCCCGATGATCCCGGCCGCGAGCCCGCGCCATCCACAATGCAGCATGCCGAGCCCGCGCTCTCCGAGAAGGGCGACCGGCAAGCAGTCGGCGACCAGCACCAGGAGCGGGCGGAGCCTCTGGTCGGTCAGTTGCCCGTCGGCCTCGGGTGGCGGTTCCGGGCCAGGCGAGCCGTAGGCGCCCGGAATCGCCGGGCCGGCCCAAGCGAGCTCCGCACCGTGAACCTGCCTGCCCATCGAGGCCCGGTCGGCGTCGAACCCGACGGCCCCGGCCAGCCGGTGGCGGTTCTCCAGCACCCGCTCCCGGTGGTCGTCGGTCAGGATCCCGAGATTCAGAGACTGGAACGGCCCCTGACTCACCCCACCCTCGCGCGTGCTGAAGACGACGGTACCCCGGCCGTCGAGATCGGCCTCGAGCCAGGGCAGGCCACCGGCTTCCCGCCAGATCACTTGGCGCCCCTTTCGGCCCCGGCCGCTTGGAGTGCGATTGCCATCTCCTCCTCTGCGCCGCTCACGCCGTAGTTGAGTTTCGCTTCCAGGGCCGCGTCGAGCCCCTCCCCCAGTTGCGGTCCCTCGGGCACCCCGGCCGCGAGCAGGTCGGCCCCGGTGATCTCCAACTCGATCCAACGCCACTCCAGCTGCCAGCGGTCAAGCCACCTCCCCCCGAGGGCCCGGCCCAAGACAAGTTCCAGCGGCGTCCTTCCGCGGGCGAGACGGACGGCGTCCCAGGGTGTGGCGGGTTCAATCGTCAGCTCCGTGGCCCGCTGCAGGTCGCCGAAGACAGCCTCCAAGATCACGGCCTCCCTCGTCGTGTCTTCCCGCCAGGGGTCGACCTCGATCAGCTGAGTCGCGGCCTCGGCCAGGTCGAGCCGCTCTTCTTCGAATTCGACCAGGCTCCAGAGCCGGGCCAGCCTGAGCGCTTCCAGCGCGTTGTCTTCCTCGGCGATCAGGCGCAGCTCGTTCTCGAGCCGGTCATGAGAGACCGAACTCGTATTCACGGTCATCATCAATTCCGCCGTCTTCGGTTCCAGGTCAAAGCCGAAGCGGGCCGCGTACCGGGCGGCACGCAAAGCGCGGGTCGGATCGTCCACGAAGGACTTGTCGTGGAGGACTCGCAGAACCCCGGACTTGAGATCGGCGATCCCGCCGAGCGGATCGATCAGCTCCGAGTCCCGGCCGATGCCGATCGCCATCGCGTTGATCGTGAAATCACGCCGGACCAGATCGTCTTCGAGGCTGCCCGCCTTGACTTCCGGCAAAGCTCCCGGACGGGGGTAGGTCTCGGTACGGGCGGTGGCGATGTCCACCGGTTCACCTTCGACCAGCAAGTTGACCGTGCCGAAGCGCTCGTTGATCCGGGCATCCGGGTCGAGTGAGGTGGCCAGGGGTACGGGGTCACCTTCGACCACCAGATCGATGTCGTCGACCTCGAAATCGGCCAGCCCGTCCCTGATCGCGCCGCCGACCAGATAGACGGGTTGTGAGGCGGCTTCACGCACCCGGGCTATTGCCGGGTGGGTCCAGATCAAGGACGCGAGTCGGTTGTAGTCAGGGTCAATGCCGGTAGCCATCGCTGCTCTCCCGTACCATGATCCCTTCTTCGGATGGCTGAAACACCCGACAACCCACAAGAACCCGTTCCCGAACGCCCCTGGTACAAGCAGCGTCGCAAGGTCGCGGGGCTGGTCGCGGTCATTCTCGTGGCGATCGCAGCGATCGGCTTGGTCGCCTGGAACGAGCTGAAGCGACCTGATGACGTCAGCAACCCGGATGTCCCCTTCCAGAAGCCGATCAAGAAGCCGAAGCCGGTGCCGAAGGACAAGACCGTCAACTGGACGACCTTCCGCCTCAATCCGCAGCGCACCGGATATCTCGCGGTCAACGGCATTCATCCTCCGTTCCTGCGGATCTGGAAGTACGGGGACAGCCCGCTGCTGGAGTTCCCGCCGATCGTGGTCAACGGACGCCTGTACTTCGTCGACAACGACGGCACCGCACACGCTTTGCGGAGCGACAACGGCCGGGAGATCTGGACCCGGAAGATCGCCTCGCTCAACGCCTCCACCCCGACCTACTCGAAGGGTCGGCTTTACATCGTCAACCTCGAGCCCGGCCACATACTCTCGCTGAACGCGAAGAACGGCCGCCGGATCTGGCAGAAGGATCTGCCCTGCCGCTCCGAATCTTCGCCGGTCGTGGTTCATAACCGGGTCTATTTCGGCTGCGAGAACGGGGTGCTCTACGCGCTCAAGGCGAAGAACGGCCACGAAGTCTGGGAGACCTCGGTCTCCGGCGCGATCAAGGGGGCCCCGGCGTATGAGGGGGGCACCCTCTTCGTCGGGGATTACGGCGGGGTGGTGACCGCGGTTCGGGCGAAGACCGGAGAGGTCAAGTGGCAGTCCGACGGCCTCGGTTCGAGCTTTGGCCGGGCGGGCGCCTTCTACTCGACGCCGGCGGTCGCCTACGGGCGGGTGTATCTCGGCAGCAACGACGGCCGGGTGTACAGCTTCGACAAGAACACGGGTGAGCTCGCCTGGACGCATTCGACCGGCGGCTGGGTCTATTCGGGCCCCACGGTCGCCCAGGTGCCCGGCACCCCGCCGACCGTGTACATCGGATCCTTCGACGGCAACGTCTATGCCTTGAATGCCAAGTCTGGCGAGACCCGCTGGACCTACGCGATGGGCGGCCGCGTGATCGGCTCGCTCAGCGTTATCGGCCGCACGGTCTACGCGGCGACCTTTGATGGCACCACGACTTATGGCCTAAGTGCCAAGTCCGGCCGCCGGGTCTTCGAGTTCCACACGGGTGCTTACATGCCCGGAATCTCCGACGGCCAGAAGCTCTACCTGGTCGGCTACTCGAGCATCCATGCGCTCAAGCCGGTCACACAAAAGCAGTTGCGGGCCGCCCGCAAAGCCAAAGTCGCGCGCAAAGCTGCCCGGCTGAAGGCGCGCCGCAAGGCGGCCAGAGCCAAGAAACAGGCCAGAGCCAAGAAGCAGGCTCGGGCCAAGAAGCAGGCCAAGGCCAAGCAGAAGTGAAGATGGACCCGGGCTTCGAGTCCAGGCTGGCCCGGCGTCGCGCAGAGGTCAGGCGCCGCACCGTCGTTCGCCGCCGAATCATGCTGGGCTGCTTCGCGGGGGCCCTGCTGGCCGCGTTGCTCGCCCTGCTTTTCCTGCGTGGTTCAGGCGAGGACGGCAGCAAGACCGGTGGGGCGGCCACGGCGAATAGCGGCAAGCAGGCTTCGAACCAGCAATCCGATGGCCAGGCCTCCGGTGGAACCGGCAGCCAGCGTGGCGGGGTCCATCCCGATGAAAGCTGGAAGCCCCACCCGGGGCCGGTTCCGATCCTCATGTACCACGTGATCGGCGATCCCGAAGGCGAGGTGCCCTACCCGGACCTTTGGCTGGGTCAAGACGACTTCCGATCCCAGGTTGATTGGCTGGCCGACAACGGCTACACCGCGGTCACCCTCGTCCAGGTCCAGAACGCCTGGTACGACCACGGGACCTTGCCTCCGAAGCCGATCGTCCTCTCCTTCGACGACGGCTACCTGGGCCAATACCTCTACGCGATGCCGACCCTCGAAAAGAAGGGCTGGGCCGGCCAGCTCAACTTGAAGGCGGAAGGCTCGGACCTCTCCCCCACAGAGGTCAAGAAGATGTACCGGGCGGGCTGGGAGATCGCCTCCCACACGATCACCCACCCCGACCTCACCACCCTCGACCCGGCCTCGCTCGAACACGAACTTGTCGGCTCGAAACAGCAACTTGAAAAAGACCTGGGCATCAAGGTCGTCAACTTCTGCTACCCGGCGGGACAGTACGACGACGAGGTCGTAAAGGCCGTCGAAGCCGCCGGTTACCGCGGCGCAACGACGGTCAACCCGGGCCTGGCCGAAAAGTCAATGCCCTTCGAACTGAACCGAATCCGAATCGACCGCGGCGACGGCGCCGACAGCCTCGCGGAAAAACTCGCAAACGCGGGCGCCTAATCCCTAGCTGGGAACGGTCACTTCGCACCGCTCCATGGTGACGCAGGTTTTGAGTCGAATCGACACGTGACCTGCGTCACCATGAGCTCACGGGAAGGTTCGGGTAGCCGTGGGGGCGGGCAGGCCTGACCGGGAGACTCAGGAGTAGCGAAGCCGAAGGAGTAGCGAAGCCGAAGGCGCAGCGCATCCCGCGTCCCGGGCGGCCGCCCGCCCCCACGGCGTGACCACACCGGTCAGAGCCGGACCGGGATCTCGTGCATGGCCATGTGCTGCTTGGCCTCGCCGACCGTGTGTTGGCCGTAGTGGAAGATCGAGGCGCAGAGGACCGCGTCGGCTTCGCCTTCCTTGATCGCTTCGACCAGGTGGTCGAGCTCGCCCGCCCCGCCTGAGGCGATCACAGGGACGTCTGTGGCCTGGGCGACCGCGCGGGTAAGTTCCAGTTCGTAGCCGATATTGGTGCCGTCGCGATCCATGCTGGTCAGCAGCACCTCACCGGCCCCGAGCCGGGTCGCCTCGGTTGCCCAACGGATGGCGTCGCGGCCGGTCGGGACGCGACCGCCGTTGAGGTAGACCCCGTAGCTGCCGTCCGCTTCCTTTTTCGCGTCGATCGCGATCACGACGCACTGAGATCCGAAGACCTCGGCCAGTTCGGTCAGGAGTTCGGGCCGTTTCAGGGCGGCGCTGTTGACGGCGACCTTGTCGGCTCCTGCGCCGAGCACGGCTCGGGCGTCTTCGACCGAGCGGATTCCCCCGCCGATCGTGAACGGGATGAACACGTTCTCGGCGGTACGGCGCGCCAGGTCGACGATCGTGTCGCGTCCCTCATGAGAGGCGGTGATGTCGAGGAAGACGAGCTCGTCGGCACCCTCCGTGTCGTAGCGCTCAGCCAGTTCGACCGGATCTCCGGCGTCACGGATGTCGACGAAATTAGTGCCCTTGACCACGCGGCCGTTGTCGACATCCAGGCAGGGAATGATCCGCTTCAGCTCACTCACCGCAGGACCTCGATCCCTTCACGGACGCTGAACTTCCCTTCGAAGAGCGCCTTGCCGACGATCACGCCTTCGACGTTGTCGGGGGCCTTTCGGGCCAGTTCCTCCAGGTGGGCTAGCTCGCCGACGCCGCCCGAGGCGATGACCGAAGCGTCGGTCGCGCCGGCCACGCGGATCAGTTCGGGGATGTTCGGGCCTTCCATGGTGCCGTCGACCTCGATCGGCGTGAAGAGGAAGCGAACCACGCCGCGCCGGGTGAGCTCGGCCGCGGCGTCAGCAACGTCCACCCCGCTCGACTCTGTCCAGCCGGCCAGCGAAACCTTGCCGCCACGGGCATCGATACCGACCACGACCCGCTCCGCGCCGCGCTCCGCGATCAAGGCCTCGAGGAACTCGGGGTCGCGCATCGCGGCGGTTCCAACAACCACGCGGGCGGCGCCTGCGTCGAGGATCCGGCCCGCCGACGGGAGGTCTCGGATTCCACCGCCGACCTCGATAGGACAATCGACAGCGGCCACCACTCGTTCGATCCGTCCAAGGTTGACCGGCTCACCGGTCTTGGCTCCGTCCAGGTCCACCACGTGGATGTATTCGGCCCCGCCCTCGGCCCACTGACGCGCCGCGTCGGCGGGATCGTCGAAGTACCGGGTCTCCTGGTCGTACTCGCCCTTGAGCAGACGGACCGCCTTGCCGTCGAGGATGTCGATCGCCGGGTAGAGGATCACGAGCCACCGTCCAGGCAGATCTCCTTGAAATTGGTCAGCATGCGCAGACCGGCCGAACTCGATTTCTCGGGGTGGAACTGGACTCCCCAGACTCGGTCCTTGCCGGCCACGCAGGCGAAACGACCGCCGTAGGAGGCGGTCCCGATCAGTTCGCTCTCGGTCGGCTGAGCCACGAAGGAGTGGACGAAGTAGAACGGTTCTCCGGGCCTGAGGCCATCGGTCAGGCGGTCGGGTTTCTCCCAGCTGACCTCGGCCCAGCCGATGTGCGGGACCTTGCGCCCGCCGGCGGGCACTTGGACCACGTCTCCTTCGAGCAGGCCCAGCCCTTCGGCTCCGCCAAGTTCGACCGAGGATTCAAAAAGGAGCTGCAGCCCGAGGCAGATGCCCAGCACCGGCTTGCGGATCTCGACCGCTTTTCGGAGCATGCGGTCGAGTTCGAGTTCACCAATCCGCTCCATCGCTTTCGGGAAAGCGCCCACCCCGGGCAGGACCAATCCGTCCGCACGGTCGATCACGGCCTCCTCGGCGGTCACGGTGGCGTCGGCACCGACTTTCTTCAGCGCCTTCTCGACCGAGCGCAGGTTGCCCATCCCGTAGTCGAGGATGGCGATGGACGGGGCGGCGCCCATATCTGCGGAGCTCAACCGTTCAGCGTGCCCTTGGTGCTGGGCACGCCCTTCTCATCAGGATCGATCGAGACCGCGATCCGCAGAGCGCGGGCGAAGGCCTTGAAGGCCGCCTCGATCTTGTGGTGCACGTTCGAGCCGTAGCGGATGTCGATGTGCAGGGTCATCCTCGCCCCACCGGCCACAGCGCGGAAGAACTCTTCGGTCAGCTCAGTCTCGTAGCCGGCGATCGAAGTCACCGGGATATCGCCGCGAAAGACGGAAAGAGCCCGGCCAGAGATGTCCAGCGCGCATTCGGCGCAGGCCTCGTCCATCGGCACCACGGCGCTTCCGTATCGGCGGATACCGGCCCGGTCGCCGAGCGCCTGGTCGATGGCCTGTCCCAGCACGATTCCGACGTCCTCGACCGTGTGGTGCGAGCCGGTTTCCAGGTCACCGGTCGCTTTGACCTCGAGCCCGATGTTCGCGTGACGGGCGAGCAGGTCCAGCATGTGGTCGAAAAAGCCGACCCCGGTTTCGTTGCTGTAGCCGGAGCCGTCCAGATCGAGGTTGAGCTCGATTCCGGTCTCTTTGGTCTTCCGTTCGATTTTCGCCGTTCTGCTCATCGGTTTTCCTGGTCGGGATGGTTGATTCTCGCGGTTGCCGACAGCCCGTGGACGGGCAGTCCCTCAGCCTGGGCGAGGGCGCTCAGGGGAGTGGCCAGCCTGCGAGCCGATTCGGGGTCCAAGCTTACCCGCGCCGTTCCCCGCCGGAAGGTGGCGGGTGAAAGCGGGCCGAAAATCCTGCCGGTGCCATCGGTCGGCAGCACGTGGTTTGAGCCCGCCAGGTAATCGCCGAAGGCGGTGCCGGACTCGGGGCCCGTAAACACACACCCCGCGGTACGAACCGCCCCGGCCAGCGCGGCAGAGTCGTCACCCATAAGCTCGAGGTGCTCGGGGGCGATCAAATTGACCAGCTCGATCGCATCCGCGGCCGAGGGGGCCTCGACCAGAGCCAGTCGGCAGTCGTTGACGGTCGGGTGTGCGGCCGCGACCGCTTCGACCTCGGCCATGAGCTTTTCGGCCACCCCGGCCCCGGTGGCGACGGCGACCAGCGGGCTTTCGTCCCCGTGCTCGGCCTGGGCGCAAAGGTCGAGGGCGGCCCAACGCAAGTCGGTCTCGCCGTTCACCACGACGGTCAAGTCGGATGGTCCGGCCAGCGAATCGATCCCGACCTCGCCGAAGACTTCTCGCTTGGCCGCCTGCACCCAGGCGTTGCCGGGCCCTGCGATTACGTCGACGGGACGGATCGTCTGGGTTCCGCGGGCCAGAGCGAAGATCGCCTGGGCACCGCCCACCGCAAAGATTTCGTCGACTTCGCAGAGTGCCGCTGCGGCGAGGGTGGTCGGGTCGATCTTGCCGTCCGGGCCAGGCGGCGCGACCAGCGCCACCCGGTCCACCCCCGCGACCCGGGCGGTGACGCAGCCCATGACGACGGTCGAGGGATAGGAAGCACGCCCACCCGGGGCATATATTCCGGCGGCGCCGACCGGCACCTCGCCAACCGTGACCGTGTGGCCTTCCGGCAGCTTGACTACCTTTTCACCCGGCCCGAGCTGGGCGGCAGCGACCTGGCGCACGTTGGCGATTGAGATTTCCAAGGCGCCCCGGACCGCCGGATCCAGGCCCTCCAACGCCGCCAGGGTCTCGTCTTGCCCGACACGGAGGCTCAGGCCTTCGGCTTCGGGGGCATCGAACTTCGAGGTTAGCTCCAGCAGAGCGGCATCGCCTCGCTCCGCGACCGCGGCAGCAATCTCACCGACGTCGACGTTGCGCGCCTCATGAGCCAGGTACTCGCGGATTTCCCCGACCAGCCGGTCGGGCGCCGCCCACTCGAAGTGGCGGGTCTTCAAGCCACTCCCGGAGCTTCGTTCACGACCCGGCGCAAGCGCGCCGCGAGGTCGTCAACCTCCTCGCGGCGGATCCGGTACGAGACGCGGTTGGCGACCAGGCGTCCCGTGCTGCTGAGGATCTCCTCGCGCACCTCGAGGTTGTTCTCGGCCAGCGTGCGTCCGGTGGCGACAAGATCGACGATGCCGTCGGCCAGCCCGACCAGCGGCGCCAGCTCGATCGAGCCCTTGACCTCGACCAGCTCCACCTGGCGGCCCTGCTCCTCGAAGTAGCGCTCGGCGATCCGCTTGTACTTTGTCGCGATCTTCATCATCCCGAGCCGGCGCTGATGCTCGGTCGGGGCGACATCGCCCTTCTGGGTCGCCAGCACCATCCGGCAGGGACCGATCCCAAGGTCGACCAGCTCGTAGACCGGCCGATCGCCCTGTTCGAGCAGGACATCCTTGCCGGTGATCCCGACGTCAGCCGCGCCGGCCGAGACGTAGGTCGGAACGTCGGAGGGCCGCATCGTCACCAGGGTGAGCTGGCCACCGTCGAAGACGAGTGATCGGGAGTCGCCGCGGACCTCGCCGGTCTCGATCCCCACCTTGTCCAGCAGGTCGAGCACCTCGCCCAGCAGAGCGCCGCGTGGCACGGCAAGTTTCAGCTTGCCATCGGGGTTTCGCAGCTCGTCAAACATCCGCGCTCCCCCTTCCCCGCTCCAACTGAGCCTTGTGGATTCGCTCGATGTAGAGCGTGAAACCGGCCGCGGGAAGTTCAAGGCCGAACTTGCTCATCAGGCCGTCGTAGCGGCCGCCGCCGCCGATGATCTCGCCGACCGCGGCGTCATAGACCTCGATCGTCGACCCGGTGTAATAGCCGATCTCGCGCAGCATTCCGAGGTCAAGAAGCACCTGGCGGCTCAGCCGGCGGCCGGAGACCTCCTCGAAGGTACCGGTCAAGCGAGCCACCGCCTCAGAGAATTTCTCACCGCCGAGCTCTCGGGCTCGCTCAAGCACCTCGGCCCCGCCACGCAGCTGACTCAGTTCGACCGCCTCGGCGACCGCGTCACCTCCCAGTTCGCCGGAGTCCCGCAGGGCGACCTCGACCCCGACCAGATCGTGGCTCGCCAAGAGCTCAGAAGCACGGGCGATCGTCGCCGGAGAGGCGCCGGCGTCTTCGAGCAGGGCGCTCCAGAGCCGCGAGTGACCGAGGCCGATCACCGACTCGCCAAGGCCGACCGCGGAAAGCGAGCGGTCGAGCAGTTCGACCACCTCGGCCGTGCCGCCGTGGCCCGGCACCCCGATCAACTCCACCCCGGCCTGGCCGAACTCTCGCAACTCCCCCCGCTGGGGAGTCACTGCCCGATAGGCGTTGGCGAAGTAGCTGAGCCGGTGTGGCGGCTCGAGTTCCCGGAAGCGGTCGGCGACCAGGCGGGCGATCGGGATCGTCATGTCGGTGCGCAGGGCAAGCAGCTCGCCGCGCTCGTCGAAGAAGCGGTAAGCCGAGCCGGCCGAGGCTCCGTCGCCCAGCTCGAGCGCGTTCGCGTACTCGAGGGTCGGGGTGCGGACCTCGCGGAAACCCGCCGACTCGAAGGTACCGAGCAGGGCCGACTGGATCGCGCGTAGTTCGCGCATCTCGTCCGGGAGGACGTCCCGGGTGCCTGGTGGGATCGGCTGAATCATCGGAGTATCCGGCGCCTCCCGATGCGTACCAGCCGCCGCGAGGTCGTGCAATCAACCATTACTCGTCGATACGCTCGATGTGGGCGCCGAGTGACCGCAGCCGGTCGTCGATGTTCTCGTAGCCGCGGTCGATCTGACGGATGTTTCCGATCTGGGAGGTGCCTTCGGCGGCCAGGGCGGCGATCAGCATCGCCATACCCGCCCGGATGTCGGGGCTGTCGACCCGTTCCCCGTGCAGGCGGGTCGGACCGCTGACAATCGCTCGGTGGGGGTCGCAGAGAGTGATCCGCGCGCCCATCGCCACCAGCTTGTCGACGAAGAAGAGGCGGTTCTCGAACATCTTCTCGAAGATCAGGATCTCGCCTTCGGCCTGGGTCGCCAGGGCCAGCGCGATCGAGGTGAGGTCGGCGGGGAAGGCGGGCCATGGTCCGTCCTCGATCTTCGGGATCGCCCCACCCGCGTCGGGCTGGACCCGCAGGTTCTGTGAGGGGGGCACGATCACGTCGTTGCCTTCGACCACCGACTGGAAGCCGAGGCGGCGGAACTGGCGACGGATCATGACCAAGTCGAAGGGCTCGATCTCGCGGATCCGGAGCTCGCCCCCAGTGGCCGCGGCGAGAGCCATGAAACTGGCGATCTCGATGTGGTCCGGGGTGACCTTGTGGTCGGCGCCGCCAAGCTTGTCCTGTCCCTGGACGATCATCACGTTTGAGCCGATCCCGGATATCGGGGCGCCCATCTTGACGAGCAGCCGGGCAAGGTCCTGGACGTGCGGCTCGGAAGCGGCGTTGAGGATCGTCGTCTCACCGGGCGTGAGAGCAGCCGCCATGAGCGCGTTCTCCGTGCCCATCACCGAGGGTTCGTCCATGAAGATCTCGGCCGCCCGCAGACCGCCGGGGGGCGCGTTCAGCTCGATCCAGCGGTCCCCGCCGACTCGGGCGCCGAGTTCGCGAAAAGCGTCGAGGTGAGCGTCGAGACGACGGCGCCCGATGAAATCACCGCCGGGCGGCGGCATGTGGACACTGCCGAAGCGGGCCAGCAGCGGTCCGGCCATCAAGAAGGAAGCTCGGATCGCGGCCGAGAGTTCCTGGTCGAGAGTGGTGTCCTCGACATCCTTGGCACAGAGTCGGACGGTGTTGTCTTCGACCCATTCCACGGTCACGCCGAGCGCTGCCAGAAGCTCGATCTGGGCCTCGGTGTCGCGGATCCGCGGCACATTCGCAATCGTCACTACCTCCTCGGTGAGGAGGCAGGCGGCAAGGATCGGCAGCGCAGCGTTCTTGTTGCCTGCGGCCGTTATCTCGCCCGAGAGCGGTACCCCGCCCTGAATTACGAACTTCTGCATCTGTTTCTGTACCCCGCGGTTGACGGTTTTCGTGTGACCGGACGGGGACATGGCAGCCCGACCGAAGCCGGACTAGGGTAACACCGGATATGTCGCGAGCTTCCGCTGAGAGAAGAAGGGGCGCAGGCTCCCGAATCGGGCGCCCTCTGAAGATCATCCTGGGCCTGCTCTTTGTCCTGCTGGTGCTGGTCATCCTCAATGCCTTCGCGCTGAACAACGAGACGAAGTCGGCACATCTGAACGTGCCCGGCGCGGAACTGGTCCAGACCACGTCGGGTCCGCTGCAGGTGCTGGACACGGGATCATCGCCTTCCCAGCCCACCGGCTCGCTCCCGATCGTCCTGATCCACGGCTCGGCAGGGGCGATCAACTGGTGGGACGAGCTGATTCCACGGCTCAAGCCGGACCATCGGGTCATCGCGATCGATCTGCTCGGCTACGGCGGCTCCGAAAAACCGGATTCCGATTACTCGATCGAGACTCAGGCCGGACTGGTGGCGCAGGTGCTGGCCAAGCTGAGAGTGACCCAGGCGGTGCTGGTCGGCCATTCGCTCGGTGGCAACGTGGTCACATCGGTTGCCGAACAGGCGCCAGACCTGGTTGCCGGGCTGGTCCTGATCGACAGTGGCCCTGACAATTCCGGCGGCCTTTCCGGCTCCGCGAGCGCCGCCCGCACCCCTCTGCTAGGCCAAGCGCTCTGGCGGATCGCTCCGGATTCGGTGATTCGCGAGAACGTCTCGCAGGGCTTCGCACCGGGCTACGACGTGCCTGACAAGTACGTCGAGGACGTGCGCGAGATGACCTACCCCGCCTACTCGAAGTCAGCCGAGGAAGGTGAAGCTTTCAAGGACGACAGGACGCTTCCCGATCGCCTGACGACGGTCGCCAAGCCGCTACTGGTCATCTTCGGCGAAGAGGACCAGATCTACGATGCCCGTGAGGCCCTGAGCGCTTACGCCGCCGTGCCGGGGGCCAGGACCCACCTGATCCTGGGGTCCGGACATTCCCCCCAGGTCGAGGCGCCGGACCAGACGGCGAAGTCGATAATCGGCTTTGCCCGTGGCATCGCCGCAGCCCAGGCCGCGGATGACGCCGCCGCCGCGAAGGCAAGGGTGAAGGCCGCCAAGGAGAAGGCGCGTGCGGCCAGGCAGGCCGCGAACTCCAAGGTCCAGCAGGCGCGAAAGAGGGCGAAGAAGGCCCGGAACAAGGCCAACCGCGATAAGAGCACGCGCAGCCCGAACAAGACCTCCGGCGCTCAGAGCGGCGGCACCCAGAACAGCGGCGGTCAGTCCGGCAACGGAGCGGTGGCCAAGTCGAGGACCGAATCGCCAGAAAACTGGAAGCCCACCCGATCCGGGGCTGGGACCGGCAACTGACTCCCTGGCGCCTAGACCTCATGCCTCAAGGGGAGAAGTGGCCTCCGGATTTGGCCCATTCGAGGAGATCCTGTTTGCCTTCGAAGGTGTCTGGGATTCGGTGCTCTCCCCTGTGGTGGATCAGGTAGAGGGCGTTCTCGCCGACCTGATCGCCGGTGGCTGTGCTCAGGGTCGAGGCGTCTTCGGGTGCGTGGACGTCCTTCCAGATGTGCCATTGGTCCTTCTGCATCAGGAATGGGACGATGTGCTCGAGTCGGCAGAAGGCGCTGCCGAGGCTCTTGTCCGGCCAGAGCAGCCGGTATCCCATGTCCTCGGTCAGCTCCACCCCACACCAGTCGCATCGGTCACCTTGCCGTTTGGCCATCGGTTCATTCTTCCACCTGCGGAAGTTCGCCACCCGGAGACTCGCTCCCCGGGGACCGAAGTCGCCCAAGCATCCGCGCGCCGAACAGGCCGCAGAGACCCGTGATGGTCAGCAGCGCCAGGAATGGGCCGGTCGGGAAGCCCTTCTTGCCGGTCCAGTAGAGCGAGCCCTCGATCCTCGCGGGGATGCCACCGACCAGGATCGGGATCCAGTAGTCACGGATTCGCGTCCGCTTCGCGGGGTCGTCGACCTGGTCCGGGACGCCCCGCCGCCGGTAATGGGCGCGCCGGTCGTACCAGGCCAGGCGACCATCCTCACCGATCAGCGACCACCGCGGCGACGCCGAGGCGTCTTCCCGTCCGGTCGGGGGCGTGCGGCCGAACCGGTCGCTGCTGAGCGGACGGCTGGGCGAGCGCAGGTTCACGTAGACCGGGCCATCCGACTCCAGCCGCGCGTAGGGCTCCCCTTCGTAGCCCTTCACGATGACCCGGTGGCCGCTTCGATTGGTCAGTTCGACCTGCGAGTCGTGGTCGAGTATCCGAACCTCGATTCCCGCACCGGCCGTCGCCGGGACTATGCCGCCGATCTCCGACTCGTACGGATGCCGGTCACCGTGACCGGCAGCCGGAGCGGCCATGAGCAAGGCCGATGCGAACAGCAGGAGTACGGCCGGGGCGCAGTTTCGACCGCGCAGGGCCAGGGCCTAGCCCCCGCCGGCGGCAGCCGAGATGTACTCGGC
>Ga0182738_1000771_pt1 | contig 42922 bp, 50 predicted proteins | sample eDN5th30CBELigMG_FD_128876 | JGI IMG/M metagenome (GOLD analysis project Ga0182738, IMG submission 128876) | Enriched Miracle-Growth compost microbial communities from Emeryville, California, USA - eDNA 5th pass 30_C BE-Lig MG (version 2)... ...
AGACCAGGCCTCCCGCCAGTCGGCCCGGTCGTCGTTGAGGACCTTGCCCTTCGCAATCGCCGAGCCCTCGGTGAGGCCGGCATCCTCTCTCCAGGCGGGGTCGTAGTTCACCCCATAGGGTGGATCGGTGACCATGAGGTGGGGCCGGACGCCGGTGAGGACGCGGTCCACGTCTTCCTTCCGGGTGCTGTCGCCACAGAGCAGGCGATGGCGCCCGAGCAGCCAGACGTCGCCCATTCGGGATACGGGCTTCTCCGGCACCTCGGGCACGTCGTCGGGATCGGTGAGGCCGGGATTGCCGCTGTTGAGGAGACTCGCGATCTCCTCGTCGCCGAAGCCGGTGAGGGAGAGGTCGAAGCCGAGGGCCCCGAGGTCGCCGATCTCGAGCGCCAGCATCTCGGTATCCCAGCCGGCGTTGAGGGCGATCTTGTTGTCGGCGATGATGTAGGCGCGCTTCTCGGCCTCGCTCAGCCCGTCGAGTTCGATCACCGGGACCGTGGCCATGCCAAGCTTCCGGGCGGCGAGCAGTCGGCCATGCCCGGCAATCACCCCGTTCTCGCCGTCGACCAGGATCGGGTTGGTCCAGCCGAAGGCGCGGATCGAGGCGGCGATCTGCGCGACATGCGCCTCGTCGTGGGTCCGGGCGTTCTTCGCATACGGGATCAGGTCGCCGACGGGGCGGTAGGTCACCGCCAGCAGCCGGTTCTGAGGGTCGAGATCGGATGCAACTGTCATGGGAGTACCTCTTCCGCTTCGAGGATTGGTTCACGCTCGACAGCAGGCCCACCTTCGGGAGCAAAATCGCCGCCGACCGCGTCGGGCGTGGCAAGGTCAGGCGAGGACGCGCGCGCCGCTCCACGCGCCAACCCTGCCTTCGCCATCGAGTCCCGTTTGCGTTCGAGCGTGTCGGGCGCGTACTCGACCCGTTTCCGCAGCCCCACCACCTCGCGGATCACGACCGCCTCCTGCGGTGTCGGCAGGCGGAAGAGCCGAAGGCAACCCTCGTCCTCGCCGTCCTGGGTGACGGTCATGAAGGCCAGCCGCCGTTTGGTGAAGGTCCAGTGCTGCCGCGAGCGGCAGGGGACGTAGGCGAGCCAACTCGTCCCGTCGCCCCAGGTCTGGATGATGCCGCGCCGGCCGGCGATGACCCACCATCCGGAGTCGTCCCGGCGCAGCTGCGACGCCGCCGCATCGAGCGCGCAGACCAGGCGCTCCTGCTGCCGGTGGTCGTCCCGCGCCTCATCCCGGTTGATGTAGGTGAGTCCGGTCATCCGATTTTCCTCGGTGCAAAGCACGTTGCGCAATCGATCCGGTGCCTGGTGCATCGACGGCGGAACAGGTTCTGTTCGCGCTTGATCTGTCTGCCGATCGGAGCATCAGTGACGCGGCCCGCCCGGCGGCGGATGGAGATGATGCTCCCCGCGCTACCCGGGCTCTCCGGTCGTAGGAGCGGCGGATGATCGCCCTCCGCGACAACGGAGAAGCATCCATGACCACGAAGACGACGAAGCCGCCGGCCGGGACCGCCGCGGACGCCGCCGTCGCCTCGACGGACGGCGTCAAGGCCGCCACGGGCGGCACCAAGGCGAAGCCGGGCACGGCCCCGGGAGCGACGCGGCAGCGCCGCCAGCGCCCGGCAGTCGCCGACGGCGAGGCCAAGGCCGAGCGGAAGATCCGCGCCGACACGAAGCAGGCGAAGCTGGTCGCTATGCTGGAGACGAAGGATGCCGCTACGGTCGAGGAGATCGCCGCCGCCTTCGGCTGGCAGACCCACACCGTCCGCGGTGTCCTCTACGGGGCGCTGAAGAAGAAGCTCGGTCTGAACATCATCTCGGAGAAGGTCGAGGGCCGCGGCCGCGTCTACCGCATCGGCAACTGACCGACCCACAGCCCGATGGTCGCCGCTGCCCGCCACAGGGCGGCGGCTTCTCGTTGGAGCCCACCGATCCGGATCCGCTCGAACAGACGACGGAGCAGATAGCTCCGCGCCATCGACGCCACGGTGAACACCGCGCCGATCGCGAGGTTCTCCCCGACGGAGAGTCGTATGCCGAACACCGGGAAGGCGACAAGCTGGACGAGGACGGCGAGACCGTAGCCGACGACGACATTGGTCGCGGCCTCCACCAGCGCCATCCGCCGCGACTGCGCCGCCGTCGCGGAACCTTCCGGTGTGGGATTCCTGATGTTCGCCATGGGACATTGCGCTAGCTCGAAGGGCCGTCCTGGTCGTGTGGTCAACACATACGGGGAGGGAGTACTTCCCGTCGCCATGGCCGATGTCTCACACCCGGACGTCAGGCAGCCCGGCGCATTCCGAAGACACTCAAAGCAGCAGGTTCACCGGGAAGGGTGAGCCTCCGGTCAGGGAGCCCGGTGAAGTTCAGTGCACCCGCCCGCGGCTCCTTTCGAAGCCGATCCTGCCGAGAGCACGGCGTCTGGCGAGCTTTCCTATCCGGAGGAGGATCTCGTCCGTGGCAGGTTGTTCGGGGTCGAACGGCTGGCCGTGCCAACGTACGAGGTCGCGATGATGCTCGTGCTTCGGATCGGCAAGGGCCTCGAGGAACAACTCGAAGCCTGGGATGCCGCCGACATCTTCGGGCGGAGCCCGACCGGCACCGTCGACATAGCGAGGATACTCGGCGTCGGGGGCGGCGTTGACGACTGCCTCGATCGTGACCGTGTGCCGCCAATCGTCACCGAAGTCGTAGGTATAGGCCAGCTCCGAGATGCCGCGATCGACCAGAGTGCCAAGCCGCGTGGTCTTCGCCGAATAGGTCCTGTCGCGCAGGCTGTCCCATTCGGGATCGGGGATGGCGTAGCGCTTGCCGCCTGCGCGGAACTCGAAGAGGTGATAATCGTCGAACGGCATGGCCGCCTGGATGACGTCGTGCACGGCCTTGAGCGTTGCGGTCATCGGCACCTCGACGCGCCGCCAGATGGCGGGCTGCCAATCATCGAGCTGGACACTGATGCGGGCGATGCGGTTGGCGTGACTCATGCGGCCAGTCTCGCAGGATGGGCTCGCCAGTACCAGGCAAGGATCGCTCAACCCGCGCTGTGGTTATCAGTGAAGTTCACGAAGCGGTGCCCGTGTCTCACCCCTCAAGTCAGGCGGCCCGGCGCATCCCGAGCAGCGCGCGGAGCGACGGCGTGGTCTCGGTGCTGCCGTGGCCGTTGAGGTGCCAGGCTATCAGGGCGAGGCCATACCGATATCGCCGGTCTGCCGTCGGTCGGCTGATCCCGAAGCGCCAGCAGATCGACTTCCACGGCGCACCGGCGACACGGGCTCGAACAAGGGCAGCGTCGTTCGGCTCGAGCCAGCGCAGCCAGGCCAGCGCCTCGGCAGCATGGGCGACGAGCCCGTCATCGCTGTCATCCGGCAATGGCGACCCTATGCCCCCTATGGTCCCTATGCCTTCCGGCTCCCGACCCGCGATGATGGCGTCGACACGGCGCTCCAGCACGAGCGCCGCCTGCAGTGCCACAGCCTTCCGAAGCCGCTCCTCGACCAGGGAGGGCGTGAACGGCGCCGGTGCCCTCACGGTGTCGGGCGTGACGCTAGTGACGCCAGGATCCTGGTCTTGATCGTTGGTCGCGCCCGCTGGGGTCCTGGCATTCTCAGCCATGGCTCGACCTCACGAGATCGCGGAGAAGGTCGACTTCCTTCCTGGCGCTGGCCTCCGCCTCAGCGCGCGGCAAGCCGCCGTCAAACTCCATGATGGCGGCACGCTCGTCGTAGAAGGCGCTCCAGTCGTCCTCGTCCCAGCAGGCAAGGCCACGAAGGTAGGCGACGATCGCCGGCTTTGCCGAGCGGAGCTGGTGCAGGAGGCCCTCGTCGGGCGGGGTATCGGAAGAGAGCACCAGCCGATCATCCTTGACCCGCAGGATGACTCCGGCGTGGACGGCGAGCCGGACCAGGGCCGCGACGCTCACAGGACTTCCTCCGACCAGCCCGGCTTCGTTTTGGTGGCACCGCCCGAAGGCATAGGGGGCATAGGGGGCATAGGGTTGCGGACAGTGCTGAGCGTGTCGGTCTGCCCCGGCAGAGCATAGGGGGCATAGGGGGCATCGGACGGATGTTGGGCCCTATGCCCCCTATGATGCCCATGGTTTTCGGGGTCGCCCTCCGAAGAACTCATCCGGTAGGTCGTCACTCCCCAGTGGCCGACCGGCGACTGGCGGGTGAGAACGAGACCGGCGATGCGCGTGCCGGCGAGCTTCTCGAACTGCGCCGACACGTATTGCCGGCCCCGGCCTTGCTGGTCGACCAGACGAACGACACGGTCGTCGAGGTCGCGGAGGAAGACGGGACGGTCGCCGTGGCAGTCCCACCAGGCCTTGAACAACTCGGCCGTGGACTGGCGCCGGGCATCCCGCGTCTTGGCCTCGCCGAGCCGCTCGATCGGATCGCGGCAGCCAAGGGCCATCAGCGGGTCACGGATCCAGCGCGCCCAGGTCTCGAAGCTGCCGATGGGGCGGCCCCAAGGAATACCGTCTTCGAGCCGCCCCCAGCGCCAGATGGTGAGGGCGGCCGCGAGCAGTTTGGCCCGCCTGTCCCGGATCTCCAGCCGGATATCGCCAGGGAAGGACCGTGCCTCGGGCTCCTCGGTCCGGGGGTCGAGCTCTACGGTGATGAAGCGCCGGGCAAGATCCTCCGACATGGTGAGACCGTTGCCGGTGAGGACGACGAAGGCGGTGGCGTTGAGCGGCACCATCTGCGAGCGGCCGAGGACACGTACCCGGGCCGGGCTCTCGGTGATGGCGCTGGCGAGCAGGTCGGACTTGAACGCCGTGTTGTTGAGGTTGTCGAGGAAGAGCATCGGACTGCCGCCCATCAGCTCGGCGGAGATGCGCTTCTCCAGCTCTTCGAGTGTCGAGCCGGAGGTGACGGCGTGGGGCTCGCGCCCGAAGGCGATCTCGGAGATGCACCGGGCGAGCAGGCCCTTGCCAGCGCCGGCCCCGGACATCGGGGCGGCCCGGATGAGGACACCGGGGGCAAGGCGGAGGCTCGGACGGCAGATTGCGGTGAGCAGGCCGTTGAGGAAGGCGGACTCGTCCATGCCCGGCGGCTCGTCGGTGTCGACGACCATGAGCTTGTCGGATTGCACGATCGCCGCGTCGGCGAAGCAGAAGGTCCGGAAGGCTTCGCGAAGGCGGCGAAGGGCGTCTTCGGCCTCCCGCCGTGTGGGCTCGATCGGGACGACGCCGGCAATGTCGGGGACGCGCTCGCACCAGATCCCCGAGGCGGTGTCGTAGCCCTTGGTGAAGTGGATGGTGCCGTCCTCGCTGAGGAGCGGGGTCGGCGCGACACCGTTCAGTGGCCGGAGGTGCCATTCCCCGCGCCAGTCGAGGTACATGGTGGCGAACTGGCGCGGCAGGCGAACGTCGACCTCGACCGTTTGGCCCTTCTTCTCCCGGATTGCGTAGGGGCGGCAGGCCGTGTGCGCCACCAGGACGAGGACGTCCGGCGTGAGGACCTGGGCGAGGTGGGTGCCCTGCGTCTGGTCGTAGGCGAGCCTGACGGGAAGACCGCGGTCGTAGAGGGTGCCGGACTTCGCCAGGAGGTCACGGAGCGCCGAGACGGTGCGGTCGGGGGCGGCTTCCTCGACGAGGAGCCGAGGCTTCAGACGATCGATCGCGGCGGGGTCGAGGACTGTCTCGGCCTTGTCGAGGGCGTCCTGGAACGGGTCCGGCAGTGTGGGGTGCTGGTTCATCCGACCCTCCTCGAGCGGAGGAGATCGTTGAAGTCTCCGTAGCCGAGCGGCGGGCGAGCGATCCGCACCTCTCGGCCATCCCGGGTCCAGCGCTCGGCGGCCTCCCGGGCGGCGAATTCGCCGGCGGGATCGGCGTCGGCGAGGACGACCACCTCCTCGACGAGAAGGGGGAGGACCAGCGTCTTCAGCCCAGATGTCGAGAGGGCCGCCCAGCCGGGCGTGCCGGTCCTCTGCATCACCGACAACACCGTCTCGATACCCTCGCCGACGAGAATCTTCTTCGCGACGGGTGCGAGGCGGACGGCGCCGCCCCGGATCGGGCCGAGCGACATCCGTGCAGGGGACACCGGCGCCTTGCCGGACCCGTCGCGGGCGAGGAAGGTACGGTGGAGGCCGATGGGCTTGTCCGACACGTCCGTCACCAACGCTACCATGGCGGGCCAGCAGCCTCCCTTCGAGTGCTTCAGCGCGGTGTGGAAGCGCAGGCGCTCGGCGGGCGGCAGGTCGAGGCCGCGGGAGGCGAGATAGCTCGCGACCAGGGTGCCGCGCGAATCGTGGCCTGCGTCCCAGATCCGCATCGCCGACTCGATCCGAGCGACGGCATCGGGATCAGGCTTGGTCCGCGCCGGTGTCCGCCGCGAACGACGAGCCGTCGAGACCTCACCGTCCCAGAGACCGCGTCGACGAAGAATGTCGATCAACACCTTCTGCTCGCAACCAGCATGGCAGTGAACGAGAACCCGGCCGTCATCACCATTGCGGATGGCAAGGCTGGGCTCGCGGTCGTCATGGGCGGGGCAGCGGGCGAGCCAGGTCCGTCCGGACCGACGGCCGCCGAGGGCGCGGGCGAGAGTCTCGGCGCTCATCACCGGCGCTCCCATGCGGGACGATACGGACCAGGGCGTGTGCCTTGGCGGGCCACAACCACGATATAGGAGTAGTCGCAGCGATCGTGGCGACGCTGGATGAGGTGGACCCGACCGGCCTCGGCCATCTCCATGACGGCGAGGGCGACCTGGTCGAGCTCCTCGCCGGCGTCCTCGCCCAGCCGGCTGCCGGCACCACGGTCGAGCGCGAGGTAGCCGCGGTGATACTCCAGCATCTGGCCGGGCGCAGCGGCACGAAGCCGCACTTCGAGGTCGGCGAGTGTCAGGGGAATATCGAGTGCCTCCGAGGTCGTGGGGGCAGGCTCCGCTGCCCGGGGCGCGAGCGTGTCGATGCGGGGCATCACGCGCCTCCCGCCTTGGGGGCGTGACCTTGAACGCCAGAGTCGCCAGGTTCCTCGTTCGTCGCCGGGTTGGTGTAGATGGCGATGAGGGGCGTGCCGTCGGCATGGGCGCCGGCTTCTTCGAGACGATAGGTCCGGCGGGTCTCCAGCACATCGGAGAACTCCCAGCGGCGGTAGAGACCCGGCATGCGAGCCAGGTCCTCGGTGTCGTCGATGCACATCATGTGTGCTGTTCCTTTCTTCGCGTTCCGCGCATGAGCGCTCGAAAGGGAAAAGCCACTCGGCGGGACGGATCGGGACATGCCCTCGGAGAAGACCGTCCGGAGGCGGTGGGCGGCGCGCTGGTAGCGCTTGCGGGCGGCGGGCTCGGAGATGCCGATCTCGGCTGCCACCTCGGCCTGCGAGAAGCCCTCGATGGCGACGCGGACGACGAGCCGGCCGTCTTCGCCGCCATGGCGGACGACGTCGCGAACCAGCAGATCTGGCGTTCCACACGCCTCTGGACCGTTGTCTCCGATGCGATCGGGATCAAGTTCGACGGCAAGACGCCGCGTGTTCCGTTCGCGGATATCCGCCCGGGCCACATCCCGCTCGACGTTCATGAGGATCGTTGCCGCGATGCGCTGGACGGCATGAAGATCGAGGCGGCGGACCTGTTCGACCGCGTGGTCGAGAACCAGCGAGGGCAGTTCGTCGAGCATCTCGACCCGGCGGCTCAGCCGATGGAACACGGCGTCGAGGCCGGGCCAGAGGGCGAGGAGCAGGACGGTGACCGCGACATCGCTTCCCTCCGATCCGGACTGCGCGAGCGAGATCAGGGCGGCGAGGATGTCGTTCTTCTGGTCGGCAGAAGCCGGGCCACGGTGGAGATGGTCGAGTAGCGCACCGACAACGATGAACCGCGCCAGCGCGGGATGCTGGTCATGCATCGTCGCGAAGGCGCGGCTGAAGGTGAGGGTCGAGGACGAGCGCACGAGGCTCTGGTGAATGTTGTTCCAGCTGAAGGGCATGGGACGCCTGCCGTTCGGCCGGGCGTCCAGCGCCTCGTATGGCCAGGGTCAGGGCGTCGAGCGCCTCGCTATCGGGTGGATTCGGAAGAGGCCGCTAGGTCGAGGCGGCGTGGTTGAGCGTCCCGCAACTGCAGGCCGACATGACCGGGAAGCCGGTCATGTATTCGAGACCGCGGCTGGTGCGGATGTGCATCTGACCGTCACGGTAAATGCCGAGCAGCTTGTTGCAGTTGGTGCAGCGCCACTGCCTTGGGGCACCATGGTGGAGGCCATGGCCAGTGCGGCGCGTCGTCGGGACGATCCGGAAGGTGGAGGAAGTCGTCATTGGAAAGGCTCCTTGCGATTAGGAGCTCTTCCAGTAGCCACCGGTTTGTTAGACCGTACCGGCCCAGATGTTAGACGGACGTTAGACGGCAGCTTCGAGCCGGGCCCGCGGAGCGTCCCCAGTCGGCTGACCCGGGACTAGCAGACGCCAAAAGCCGTTCTTGGCGCCCCTGCCGATGTAGACGTCCCGTATCTTTTCCCAGTCGGCCTTTCGGAATGCCTGCTGCGGACTTCTGGACCCGAAGCCCTCCATCAGCGTCTTGACCGGAACATCAGAGCCACCTTTCTGCGCTGTCGCGACGAGTCGCTCGAAAATGGTGAGTTGCTCATTCGAGGCGAGGGGTAGCGGAATCAAACCGGGCACATAGAGCGTCCCGGCCTGGGTATCCGTCCGGACTACGCAGGGAATTACTCCTCCGTGGGCAAGGGCCAGCCCGGTCTGATACGCGATCTCGATTCCATCGCGATTGAACAGGAGGTCGCCCTCCGCTGCCGAGAGCTGTGACAGGAGCGGCACCACCACGTTCGCACCGAGATGCTGCGGCATGTTCTCGCTGGCGGCCAGGATGATGCCGATGCCGGCGGTATTCCGAGCCCGCAAGGCCAGATCCAGTCTTTGCGCCGTCTTCACATCGTTGAGGCGCCGCCCGAAAAACACGGGCACGTCGGCACCATGAATCCTCATTGTACCGAGCAGCGTCAGATCCGGGTCGAGGATCTGGGTGGATTGCCGGCTCAGGAGCGGTTTGATCATGCGCACCAGCGTCTCGTGAAGCCATCGGACGTTGATCGCGTACATCTGGAGGTCCGATGTCGGGCGCGTGCCTGCATCTTCGCCGAAGGGGCCGACCGTACGCACCATGCCTGCGGTGGTGGAGGGCCTGACCGTCGCTTCGCCGTCGAGACCATCCTCATCGGCAAAGACAACATCCTGTCGGTCCCGTCGCTCGAGGAGGCCCCCTTCAATCAGGCGCGGGACGTCAAGTCCCAGTTCCAGCAGGTAAGCTCCGCCGACCTCGTCCTCCACCCGGTCGTGGAGTTGGACCAACTCCGGGAAGATCGCAGCCAGGTCATCGTGCTCAAGCTGTCGGAATGCGCTCAGGATGCCCCATTCCTTCAGAAGGGCGAATCCGAGGCTGCGCTCCTCGGGGTCGGTCTTGCTCTGCAGATTGCAGCTTTTCGTCCCGGCGATCGTGATGTTGAGGGTCCGCTCCGTCTCGTTGCCCGCCCGATTGTACGAGACGGCGATGCCGATCCGGCTGAAGGCTTCGGCGCGTCGTATGATGTTGCCCGCGCCGAGGTACCGGTCCGCCACCTTCTCGATGTCGTCGTCGATCGTGACCTTGAACTGCAGCTTGCGTTGCCAATTGCCGAGCCTGACCTCGACCTCCACGACACGGGCGTGCTTGATCTCGTAGCCGTCGAATTCCGGGAGGGGCAACAGCAGCGACACCCGAAAGCGGGAGAGGTTGTATCGCTTCCAGGTGAGGGGCTTCCGCGAGATGTCATGGCCGAGCGCAATCTCCGCGAACGCGTTGCTGACCGTCTGGCGCACGCCAGGACTATCCGCGCAGACCTCGATCTGACGAAGCGACGGCGTATAGATCAGCGTCGCTTCGTTCGGCGGGCGGTAGTAGATCGCGCTCCGTCGCCCATCGCCACGGTAGTTGTAGACGCTCGACAGCGGCCCGCCGTGGCGGACGATCAGCATGATCGAAGCCGGGTGCGCGTCGGTGGGCGGGAGGTCGAGCGCCTTCACCTTGCATGAGATGTCCGGCTTCAGTTCCAGGATACCCTTGATCTTCGTCTCAAGGGCCGCCTCGTCGAGTGCGCCCGCGTCGAGATCGGCATGGTTTGCGAGTTCCACCTCGAAGGCGTCGTACAGCTTGCCGTAGTCGCGAAACTGGCGAGCGAAATGGAAGCTCTCAGCATCCTCGAACGTCTCCCGGGCTTCGAGGTAGGTCCAGATGCTTTTGCAGAGCGGGTCGAGTTGCCGCTCGAAGGTCTCAGACTGCTCGTCGTCCAGCTGTTGCTCGACGATGGTTCGGAGGGAGGAGGTGCCCTTTCCTTCGGAGAGGGTCCGGATACGGCGGGCTCGTTGCTCTGCCGGTCGGAGTTCATCCGGCGCGAAGCCCGACAACAACCGGATCAGCTCTTGCCGGAAAGTCTCGACAGCATCGTCGTCATCCTGGTTGGGTACGTCGACGTGCAGCGCGAAGTCCGGCTCGTTCTCGCTCTCCCGGACGGCGAGGATGCTGCGGGCGAGATCGACCGGCGCGTTCTCGATCAAGGCGAGGATGTTGGGACCGATCGCAGCTGCCTTGCGCGCCATGAGTCCACCCTCCGTGAACGTCACAAACCTGATCGATACAACTCCAGATAATCGTGGAGGATTGCGTGATGGGCAAGACGCTATCGGCCGGTTGGCACGGAATCCGGTCTTCGATCCGTGTCGGATGTCCCATCCGGAGCGGCCGCATGGCTTTTGATCGGTATGGACAATCCGATCACCATGGTCCGCGCCAAGCGGCCGAATGCACTCCATCCCGACCGGATGACGGCAGCAGAGCGCCGTGCGGCGCTCTGCAGTCTGTTGGCGCTGGGCTTGATCCGCTTGAAGATGCGCGAGCAGGTCGAACTATCTGACGCTACTGGAGAAAGTTCGCTACACTCTCCGCCCGACCAATGCCGTCATGGGTCTCCAACTCACCGGAGAGAGCCATGACGATGAATGACCCAATCCCCGCCCGCCTTGCCGCGCTGAAGACCACGCCGACGGCGGAGCTGAAGCAGCAATGGCGCGACCTCTTCGACACGGAGCCTCCGCCCTTCAATCGGCGCTACCTCGAGAGCCGGCTCGCGTACCGCATTCAGGAACTCGCTTACGGCGGCTTGAAGCCGGAGACGACCCGGCGGCTGGAGCAACTCGGGGAGGAACTGGACGGCGGTGACCGGAAGAAGCGTAGCATCCGCGTCGATCGTGATCGCCCGATCACCGGCACGCGGCTGCTGCGCGAATGGCAGGGCGTCGAGCAGATCGTCACCGTCACCGCCGACGGCTTCGAATGGCAGGGTCGGCCCTATAAGTCGCTCTCGGCGATTGCCCGCGCCATCACCGGCACGCGCTGGAACGGCTGGACCTTCTTCGGCTTGAAGAACCACAGGGGGCGGGCATGACGAGGGCGCCTGAGACCGTGAAGGTGGTCCGCAAGCTCCGCTGTGCGGTCTACACCCGCAAGTCCTCCGAGGAAGGGCTGGAGCAAGACTACAACAGCCTCCACGCCCAGCGCGACGCCTGCGAATCCTACATCGCCAGCCAGCGCTCCGAGGGCTGGGTGCTGGTTCGCGACCAGTACGACGATGGCGGCATCTCCGGCGGGACGCTGGACCGGCCCGGCCTGCAGAGGCTGCTCGCGGACATCGAGGAGGGGCTGGTCGACGTGGTGGTGGTCTACAAGATCGACCGCCTCAGCCGCTCGCTCGCCGACTTCGCCAAGCTGGTCGAGGTGTTCGACCGAAACAGCGTGACCTTCGTCTCGGTCACGCAGTCCTTCAACACGACGACGTCCATGGGCCGGCTGACGCTGAACATCCTGCTCAGCTTCGCGCAGTTCGAGCGCGAGGTGACGGCCGAGCGCATCCGCGACAAGGTCGCTGCCAGCCGCAGGAAGGGCATGTGGATGGGCGGGGTGCCGCCCTACGGCTACCGGGTCGAGAGCCGGAAGCTGGTGATCGACGACGAGCGGGCGGAGCATGTCCGCTGGATCTTCACGCGCTTCCTCGAGATCGGTTCGTCCACGGAACTGGCGCGGGAGGTCGGCAACCGCGGCGTCTGCACGCCGCGCGGCAACCGGATCGACAAGAAGTACATTCATCGGATGCTCAACAACCGCGCCTACATCGGCGAGGCCGTCCACAAGGACAACGCATATCCCGGCGAGCACGAGTCGATCATCGACCGCGAAACTTGGGACCGCGTCCGAGCCATCTTGAAGGAGAGCCCGCGCAAGCGCGCCGCGCGCACCAGGGCCGACACGCCCGCTCTGTTGAAGGGACTGCTGTTCGGACCGGACGGCGCAGCCTTCTCGCCCACGCACACTAGGAAGGGCGGCAGGCTCTACCGCTACTACGTCAGCCAGGCGGTGCTGAAGCACGGGGCGGGAGCTTGTCCCGTCGGGCGTGTCCCTGCGGGTGAGATCGAGGCCGCAGTCCTCGACCAGCTCCGCGCGGTGTTCCGTCAGCCCGAGATCGTCGCGGGGACATGGAAGGCGGCGCGTGCCCAAGGCGGCGATGTAGCCGAAGGTCACGCCCGAGCGGCCCTGCAGCAGTTTGATTCGCTGTGGGACGAACTTTTCCCAGCCGAACAGGCGCGCATCGTGGCGCTCTTGGTCGAACGCGTCGACATCGGCGCGGACCAATTACGCGTCCGCCTTCGTGTTGACGGCCTCGGCGGCATCGTGCGCGAGATGTTGGCCAACAACATGAGCGCGGCCGCATGACCCGCGCAACTCCCTTTCCAGAGACGGTGACGCTGCACGTCCCGTTCCGCGTTACGAAACGCGGGGGTCGCAAGGAAATGCAACTCCCCGAGGGGCGGGGCGGGCCGCGAACGACCGATAACACGCTGGTCAAGGCGCTGGCCCGCGCCTTCCGGTGGAAGCGGATGCTAGAGTCCGGCCAGTACGCCACCATAGGCGAGCTTGCCGAGCGCGAGGGCATCGCGCCTTCTTACATCACCCGCATCCTTCGAATCACGATGCTCGCACCCCACATCGTCGAGACGATTCTGGATGGTAAGCAGCGGCCGGAAGTGACGCTGGCGCGCGTGGTAGAGCCGTTTCCATTGAAGTGGGCGGCGCAACATTTCAGGCCGAAAGGCTGAAACGCATGGGGGCTGGTCTGGAAGAACGGATTGCCTTTGGTGCTTCAGGTGATAGGCTTTTGGTGCTCGGCCCTAATGGCTGCCTCTAGTCTTTTGAGGCTGGCCTCCCCGATTTCGCATTCCCATATGGTCAGCGACGTCCAGCCTAGCGCCGATAGTTCGCCGGCGACCCTCGCATCCCGAAGTGCATTCCCTTGCAATTTCTCTCGCCAGAAGCCCGCTCTCGATTGAGGAAGCTTCGCCCTTATACAATTGGGATGCTGGTGCCAAAAGCATCCGTGTACGAAGACGGCCACGTGTCTTGACGGGAACACCAAATCTGGTCGGCCGGGCAGGTCCCTCCGATGCAGTCGGAAGCGAAGACCGCGGGCGTGCAAGTAGCGACGCACGCGGAGTTCCGGCATCGTGTCTTTGTTCGGTACGCGGGCCATGACCGCGCTTCGTTTCTTTGGGTCAAACACGTCCAACTTCGAACTTTCCCGTTCCCGATTCGCGCCCCATCCGCTAAGTACGTCACAGCAGCGAACAGAGTATAAAATCTATGTGTGGAGATGAACTTGAACTTTGTTGATCTCTTCTCGTGTGGTGGTGGCATGTCCACTGGTTTCGCGCGCCGAGGCCATCGGACAATCGGTGCCGTGGATCTCGAAGTCGCCAAGCCGAGTCACGGGACCGGAGCGACTTTCTGCAATGACACCTATGAGCGCAACCTCGGACTTCGTCCCATGTCCGCGGATCTCGCAGTGACCGGACCGGAAGAAGTCGCTGCGCACTTCGGCTTCCAAGCAGGAGACGTCGACGTACTGATCTCTTGTGCGCCTTGCACGGGTTTCAGTCAGAAGCAAAGCCGAAATCACGTATTGGACGACGGTCGAAACAGGCTGGTTGAGCGGGCGGCGGTATTCGCTGCTGCTTGGCGTCCAAAGTACGTTGTGATCGAGAACGTGAAGGAGTTGCTTAGAGGACGTCACAAGCACCACTTCCAGGAGCTTCACCGGGGGCTTACCGACTTGGGGTATGATGTCTTCGCCGAGATACACGATCTCAAGGACTTCGGTCTGCCACAGAGTCGGATCCGTTCGCTGATAGTGGCCAAGTTGGGGGGCACCTTTCACCTCGAGCTGCAGAAGGTCCCCACGCGGACAGTTCGCGACGCAATCGGTCACCTGCCGCCCGTCGCCGCGGGTGACGCGCACTCGGACGACCCCATGCACGTATGCCCGCGCATCGGCGGGCACTCGCTCGCCCGGATGCAGGCCATCCCCAAGGATGGCGGTAGTTGGACGGACCTCACGGAGGAGCAGGCCCACCTGCGCATTCCCAGCATGGACGTCGAAAAGCCTGGCTCCTTCCCAGACGTCTACGGCCGCCTCGCATGGGACCGACCGGCGCCGACGATCACCCGAGAATGCAGCCACCCCGGCAACGGTCGGTACAGCCACCCGGAGCAAGATCGGCTCCTGACAGTCCGGGAGATGGCGCTCCTCCAAGGCTTCCCGCCCGACTATCACTTCGAAGGACCACTCTCGTTTAAGTACCGGCAGATAGGGGACGCTGTCCCGCCGCTAATCGCTGGCATGATCGCCGACGCCATCTCGGCCGACGCGGAGGGGCGTGGGGCCGCACCCTACCAGTTGCGGATGGCGATCTAGCCGGGCCGACCGAGCTGCCACCAAGCATGAAGCGGGCAAAGGTCAACGTCCAGACCCGAGACTGTCACCTTCTCCACACTGCCGTCCAGCACAAGCCGAAAGACCCTTCGGCCATCCATCATAACGTTTGCGCCAGTCCCGCCCGCCTTGGTGAGTGTCCCGAAGTCTTCGGGTTGCAGGTGCTCAACCCTCGCCAGAATATTCTTCGGTATCTCCCGGAGGTCGTAGCGCACCCGCCGCTCATCGCCATAGCTGCGGAGCATGAATATGCGCTCGTACTCTTGCAGGTGCGACAGTACCCGACGGCGGACCTGCTCAGGCGCGTCTGCGTGGCTGCTGAGGTCCCTGATCCAACGAGCCTCCATTAGCTTGGAGATGTTGATGGACTTGGGGTTGAGCCCCTTTGCAGCCTCGGTCTTGAGTGAGTAGAAGCGACCGTCGACTTCCAGGTCTGCGCCCCTGTGCGTCATATCCTCCGTGCGCCTCGCGTCATGCCCGGACCTCTTGAAGGACTGTTCGAGGATATGCTCGAAGTTCTCCTTCTTGAGCGCGACGCCACTCGACGCGTGGTGTGCCGCCAGCCGGGTGGAGAAGTACTCGAAGGCGTCTTTGTCCAAGAAGTCGGTCCGTAGGTGCTCACGTTCCTGCTTCTCAGCGAATTTGGCGATGATGCCCGTGAGCACCTCCACCTGTATCGGTGACAGTCCCCAGAGCGCCTTAATTGCCTCCTCTATGTCCTCACGCTTCCCGTTCTCTAGGTCCAATAGTCGTACTCCGCCCCGATTGTCGTGGGGCAGACCATAGTCACAGGAAGATGTCGGCACAATCAGTGGGCACCGGCGGCTTAGTCGCGACAGCAGCGCCAGGCGAGCCTTCTCACAAATGTCCCCGGCGTCGAAGTGTTTAGCGGGCCCGCAAAAAGAAACATAAATACAAGTGTTTGCGAGAAGCTCACCAAAACGACGCAGTCGCCAGGTCCTGAGAATATCGGCGCTGAGAGACCGCTACCCGCCCATCCGGCATTAGGGCCGGTGATCAGCCCGTCCCGCATAGCCCTCGAAAACAACGGAAAAATCCGGCCGCAGCCGCGAGGGGAGAACGCTTTCGCTGGGACAAGTGGCGGATGGGGTGGGATTCGAACCCACGGTGGGCTTGCACCCACGGCGGTTTTCAAGACCGCTGCCTTAAACCACTCGGCCACCCATCCGTGCGCCGGAGGATCATGGCAGACATGCCTCCCCGAGGGGTCGATTGCAAGGAGAAGCCGAGGCGCGTCGGGGCGCGCGGGAGGCGGAGGCGCCCGGCGAGAAATGGCCTATAGTCGCGGGATTGGATCGGCGGGAGGACGTGCCCATGCTTCGGCGTCATCTGATCGGCGCGGCGCTGGCCGGCGCGCTGCTGGCCGCGCCGGCCGCGGCTTTCGCCGAAACGGCGGAGGAGGCGGTCGCCTATACCTTGATGGGGCTCGCCGACGGCGCCCATCTCGAGCGCGGCACCACCGTCATGGACTGGCGCGAGGTGAGCGCCGTCCCCGCGGTGTTCGCCGGCGACGCGGTGATCGGGGGCAAGCAGATGCGGATCGCGTTCACCGTGAGCGCCGCCGACCCCTGCCACTACGAGGTTGCGCTCGAGGGGCCCATGGTGCCGGCCGGCGGCAAGACGCTCTATGCCCGTCTCGACCTGACCGCGCTCTCCGGCCTCCGCATCAGCGAGGACGCGCTCGGCGTCGAGGTCGCCGGCGACGCGCTCTGCGAGACCGGCCGGACCAATGCCGACTGCATGCGGATCGACCGTTCCGACCTGTTCGGCGCCGTCGATCCCGACCGCCATGCCGCGCTCCTCGACTTCATCCTCGCCGAGGTGTGCCCGCCGGAGGAGAAGCCGCGATGACCGACTGGCGCGAGAACGGGGTACGCGTGATCCCGGCCGGCAGCCTCGACTCCAACACCGCCCAGACGCCGGGCATGGAGCGCGCCGCAGCCATCAACCTCGCCCGGGTCGGGGCGCAGAAGATCTGGGCCGGCACGGTCTCCATCAAGGCCAACGCCAAGACCGGCGCCCATCACCACGGCGCGCTCGAAAGCGTGATCTACGTGGTGAAGGGGCGGGCGCGCATGCGCTGGGGCGAGCGGCTCGAATATGTCGCGGAGGCCGGGCCGGGCGACTTCATCTTCATCCCGCCCTACGTCCCGCACCAGGAGATCAACGCCTCGACGGACGAGCCGCTCGAATGCGTGGTGGTGCGGAGCGACAACGAGGCGGTGGTCGTCAACCTCGACATCGAGCCGGCGGAGAAGCCCGAAACGGTCCCCTGGGTCGACCCGATCCACAGGCACCCGTGACGGAAGGCGCGCGCCTCGACTTCGCCCCGGGAAAGGAGAGATGTCCTTGAAAGTGATCGTCCTCGCAGGCGCCGTGATCGCCGCGGCCGCGGCACCGGCCCTCGCCCATCCTTGCGATTCCGATGCCCGGGCGCGGGCGGAGCCGCTTCTCGCCCTCCACTACGGCGAGCCGGACGTCGCGGCCGGGATCGGCGACACCGTGAAGCAGTTGCCGCCGCTGAAGGCCCTCAAGGGCAACGGCAAGTTCGACGTCCTCGAGGTGTGGGGCTACGTCTACAAGGCCGAGTACCGCATGCGCTTCATCTATGCGCAGATCCCCGGGACCTGCGTGCTGATGGGGCAGGAGATCATCGAGGCGAGCGACCCCTACTGACGGCGGGGCGACGGGGCGAAGGGGAGGGCGTCGGGATGCTGAGGATCGTCATGGCCGGCCTGGCGGCTGCGGTCGCGGCCGCCGGCGCGGCGTCGGCCGCGGAGCCGGGTTGCGGTGCTTTCACGCTGGTCGGCGGGGCGAAGGGGATCACGGTGGTCGACAATCCGCCCGCCGGCAAGAGCGCGGGAGACGTGCGGGCCGGGTGGCGGCGCCTCGCCGAGGCGGGGGGAAGCGTCGTCGGCACGGTCCACTTCGTCGCGGTCCTCACCGAGCCCGATGCCGAGGGCGGAGACGTGCTCGCCGGCGACTATTACGTGCGCCTCGCGAACGGCACGATCGCGAGCCAGACCCTCTACCAGCTTCCCGACGCGGCCGATACGAGCCAGAAGGCGCGGAACGCCGTCCTCGTCGTGACCGGGGGCACGGGCGCCTTCGCCGGCGCCTCCGGCACGATCGAGATCGTCGCCGGCGAGGCGCCGCGCTACGTCTTCGACCTCCGCTGCCCCTGACCGGTCAGGAGAGCCCGATCCCGGTGTCGCGCTGGAAGCGGATGAGGTCGAGCGAGGGGGCCGCCTCGTTGCCGGCGATCTGGCTGACGAGGCCGTGGGCCTGTCCGCGGTGGTGGGTCTGGTGGTTGAAGAAGTGGGACAGCGCCGGCGCGAGCGGCTGGGTGATGTCCCTGGGGCTGGTGATCGTGCGGTAGCTGAAGGTCGACGCGAGCGCCGCCTCGCTCAGCCCGTCGATGTAGCGGACGATCCGTTCGTCCTCGGCGGCCCTTGCCTCGGCGAGGGACGGCAGGTTCCCATAGGGCACCTCGTCCAGCTTCGTGTGAAGCGGACCCTCGCCGGTGAACCGGCGGAGCCAGATGCGGTCGGTGACCACGAGATGGTTGAGCGTGCCGTGGAGCGAGCCGAAGAAGGCGCCGCGCGGGCGGCGGTACTCCGCCTCCGGAATGGCGGCGGCGGTCGCATAGATCCGCTCGTTGGCCCACCGGTTGTAGCCGGCGAACATGGCGTAGATGTCCTTCATGGCCTCATCCCTCCATCCCGGCGCACGGCCGGCAAAGCCATCCCCCGGAGCGATGGACGAGGCCGCTCGCCGGCCTTCTGGTTCGCCTGTCGACCCGTAGCCTCCCGGCGGGCAGGACGCAAGCGCCGGCGGTTCCTCAGCCGGCCGGCACGAGCCGTCCCGCCGGCTTCCGGTCGACGGTGAGGATGAGGAGGGCAGCGAGGATGCAGAGCCCACCGGCGCCGACGAGGGCGGGCAGGTAGGTGTCGAAGGTCGAGCGCGCCAGCCCGGCGAGGAAGGCGGCGGAGGCCGCGCCGAGCTGGTGGCCGGTGAAGATCCATCCGAAGACGATCGCCGCCAGCTCGGGACCGAAATTCTCCGCCGAAAGCTTCACCGTCGGCGGCACCGTCGCCACCCAGTCGAGGCCGTAGACCACGGCGAAGAGCGAGAGGGCATAGAAGGAGAAGTCGCTGAACGGCAGGAAGATCAGCGACAGGCCCCGCAGCCCGTAGAACCAGAACAGGAGCCAGCGGTTGTCGAAGCGATCCGACAGCCAGCCCGAGCCGATGGTCCCCGCCATGTCGAACAGACCGACCACGGCCAGCATGCCGGCAGCGGTCACCGCCGCCATGCCGTAGTCGCCGCAAAGCGCGATCCAGTGCGTCTGGATGAGCCCGTTGGTGCTGAAGCCGCAGACGAAGAACGTGAGGAACAGCACCCAGAAGACCGGAACGCGCGAGGCGGTCCTCAGCGCGCGGAGCGGCGCGGTGACGAGCGAGGACAGCGCGCCGCGCGGCGGCGCCGGGACGATCGCCGTGCCGCCGAACGGCGGCAGGCCGACATCGGCGGGACGGTCCCGCATGACGAGAAGGACGAGCGTCAGCACCGCCGCGAGCGCGGCGATCACCACGGTGAGCGCGGAGCGCCAACCGACCGCCTCGGTGACGCTGGCAAGGAGCGGCAGGAAGACGAGCTGCCCGGTCGCGTTGCTTGCCGTCATCAGGCCGACGATGAGGCCGCGCCGCTTGTCGAACCAGCGGACCGCGACCGTCGCGCCGAGCACCAGCGCGGTCATGCCGGTGCCGACGCCGATGACCACGCCCCACAGCGCGACGAGCTGCCAGACCTCGGTCATGAACAGGGACAGGAAGATGCCGCTCGCGGTGATGGCGAGCGCGGTCGCCGTCACCACGCGGACGCCGAAGTAGTTCATCAGCGCGGCGGCGAACGGACCGAGCAGCCCGAAGAGCATCAGGCGGATCGCCATGGCGAGCGATATCTCCGCCGTGCTCCAGCCGAACTCCTGCTCGAGCGGCAGGATCAGGACGCCGGCGGAGCCCATGGCGCCCGCCGTCGCCAGCATGGCGAGGAACGTCGCCGCGGCGACGAGCCAGCCATAGTGGATCCCGCGGGCGGCAAGGATCGCGGCGATCCGGTTGGAGATCATGGCGGGGACTTCTCGTCAGAGGGCATCGAGGAGGCGGTGCAGGGCGGCCGTGCCGTCCGCCCCGAGCGCCGTCTCGATCCGCGCCTGGGCGCGCTCCCAGGCAGGCCCGGCGGCGTCGAGAGCCTTGCGGCCGGCGGCGGTGAGGGCGACCGTCGCCTCGCGGAGGTCGTCCGCGCCCGCGCCCGAGGCCAGCAGCCCCCGACGCTCGAGGACCTTCACGTTCCGGCCCACCGTCGAGCGGTCGAGCGCAAGGATCGCACCGAGTGCGGTGAACGACATCGGCCCGTGGCGGGCGACGGTGCGGAGAAGGCTGAACTGCGCGACGCTGATCCCGACGGGGCCGAGCGCCTCGTCGTAGATCGCCGAGGCGCGGCGCGCGGCCTTCCGGAGGACGATGCAGTGGCACGTCGCGGTCATGGCGCGGGTATATACCCGCATCCCGCGACTGGCAACGGCGTTCCCACGCACGAACGGCGGCCGAGGGCCGCCGTCCGGTATTGGCGACTGTCCCGGCGGGCGCCGGGCGGATCGCGGTCAGGCGACGAGGTCGAAGCGGTCGGCGTTCATCACCTTGGTCCAGGCGGCGACGAAGTCCTTCACGAACTTCTCCTTCGAGTCCGCCTGGGCGTAGACCTCGGCATAGGCGCGGAGCTGCGAGTGCGAGCCGAACACGAGGTCGACGCGCGTCGCGGTCCACTTCGGCGCGCCGGTCTTGCGGTCGCGGCCCTCGTAGGTGCCGTCCGGCCTGGCTTCCCAGACGGTCGCCATCGTCAGGAGGTTGGCGAAGAAGTCGTTGGTGAGGGTGCCGACGCGATCGGTGAACACGCCATGCCGGGAGTCGCCGGCATTGGCGCCGAGGACGCGGAGGCCGCCGAGAAGGGCGGTCATCTCCGGCGCGGTGAGCCGGAGGAGCTGGGCGCGATCGACGAGCTCTTCCTCGGGGGTCATGAACTCCCGGCCGCTGAGGTAGTTGCGGAAGCCGTCGGCGCGAGGCTCCAGCGGCTCGAAGGACTCGGCGTCGGTCTGCTCCGCCGAGGCATCCATCCGCCCGGGCGTGAACGGCACCGTCGCCGCCACGCCGCCGTCCCGGGCCGCCTTCTCGATCGCGGCGACGCCGCCGAGCACGATCAGGTCGGCGAGCGACACCTTCTTCCCGCCGCCTGCCGCCGCGTTGTAGGCCGTCCGGATGCCTTCGAGGATTTCGAGCACCTTGGCGAGCTGCGCCGGCTGGTTGACCTCCCAGTCCTTCTGCGGCGCGAGACGGACGCGCGCGCCGTTGGCGCCGCCGCGCTTGTCCGAGCCGCGGAAGGTGGAGGCCGAGGCCCAGGCGACCGAGACCAGCTCCGGCACGGTGAGGCCCGAGGCGAGGATCTTCGCCTTGAGGTCCTCGATGTCCTCGGCGCTCACGAGCGCGTGGTCGACGGCCGGGATCGGGTCCTGCCAGATCAGGTCCTCGGCCGGCACGAGCGGCCCGAGGTAGCGCACCTTGGGGCCCATGTCGCGGTGGGTCAGCTTGAACCACGCCCGGGCGAAGGCATCGGCGAACGCGTCGAAATCCTCGAGGAAGCGGCGCGAGATCTTCTCGTAGGCCGGGTCGACCCGCAGCGAGAGGTCGGTGGTCAGCATCCTCGGCTTGCGGAACTTCGAGGGATCATGAGCGAAGGGGATCATCTCCGGCGCATCCTTGGCGACCCACTGGTAGGCGCCGGCCGGGCTCTTCGTCAGCTCCCACTCGAAGCCGAAGAGGTTCTCGAAGAAGTTGTTGCTCCACTTCGTCGGCGTCCTGGTCCAGGTGACCTCGGGGCCGCCGGTGATCGCGTCGTCGCCGAAGCCGGTGCCGTGGCCGCTCTTCCAGCCGAGGCCCTGGTCCTCGATCGCCGCGCCCTCCGGGTCGGGTCCGATCAGCGAGGGATCGCCGGCGCCGTGGGTCTTGCCGAAGCTGTGACCGCCGGCGATGAGCGCGACGGTCTCCTCGTCGTTCATCGCCATCCGGAAGAACGTCTCGCGGATGTCCCTGGCCGCCGCGAGCGGATCGGGCTTGCCGTTCGGGCCCTCCGGGTTGACGTAGATGAGGCCCATCTGCACGGCCGCGAGCGGGTTCGCCAGCTCGCGCTCGCCGCTATAGCGCTCGTCGCCGAGCCAGGTCCCCTCCGGGCCCCAGTAGAGCTCCTCGGGTTCCCAGGAATCCACCCGGCCGCCGGCGAAGCCGAACGTCTTGAATCCCATCGATTCGAGCGCGACGTTGCCGGCGAGCACCAGGAGGTCGGCCCAGGAGATGTTCTGGCCGTACTTCTGCTTGACCGGCCAGAGCAGGCGCCGGGCCTTGTCGAGGTTGGCGTTGTCGGGCCACGAGTTGAGCGGCGCGAAACGCTGCTGGCCGCTGCCGGCGCCGCCGCGGCCGTCGGTGATGCGGTAGGTGCCCGCGCTGTGCCAGGCCATCCGGATCATCAGGCCGCCATAGTGGCCGAAGTCGGCCGGCCACCAGTCCTGCGAATCGGTCATCACCGCCTCGAGGTCGGCGATCACCGCCTTGAGGTCGAGCTTCTTGAAGGCGCTGGCATAGTCGAAGTCCTTGTCCATGGGATTGGACAGCGCCGAGTTGGCATGGAGGCCGTTGAGGCTGAGGTGGTTCGGCCACCAGTCGCGGCTGGTGAAGCCACCCTTGTGCATGGGGCACTTGCCCGCGCCCTTGTCGTCGACTTTCGCGTCCATCGTTGCTCTCCGGTCGTGTACGGACTTTCGGGGGCGGACGGCCCCGCGCGCCGATTGGAACCGTGTCAGAGTGACGCCATAACATCCAATCATATTGATTGGCGGAATCGATAAGATATTCTTATTCCATGATCTCGTTGAAGCAGCTCCGCTATTTCGATCTGCTCGCCGCGACCGGCCACTTCGGGCGGGCGGCGGAGCGTGCCGGCGTCACGCAGCCGGCGCTGTCGATGCAGATCGTAAGCCTCGAGCGCGACCTCGGCGCCGCGCTGGTGGAGCGCGTGGCGAGCGGGGCGAGGCTCACCGCCTTCGGGGTCGAGGTCGCCGAGCGCACACGGCGGATCCTCGCGGCGGTGCACGACCTCGAGGCCCTCGGCCAGGCGCGTGGCGCGGTGCTCTCGGCGCCGCTCCGCCTCGGCATCATCCCCTCGGTCGCCCCGTTCCTCCTCCCGCGGCTGCTCGACATCGCCGCGAGGGACTACCCCGCGCTGCGCGTCTCGGTCCGCGAGTCGATCACGGAGTCGCTGGTGGAGGCGCTGGTCGGCGGCGAACTCGACGCGATCATCGCCAGCCTGCCGCTTCACAATGCCGAGCTGGAGGAAGAGGCGGCGTTCCAGGACGCGTTCCTCCTCGTCGCCCCGGCGGGGACGCGGCATGCGCGCCAGTCGCCGGCCCTCGCCGAGCTCATCTCGGCCGACGAGCTGCTCCTCCTCGAGGACGGCCATTGCATTCGCGACCAGGCGCTCGAGGTTTGCCGCGCCATCGATCCGCGCCGGCTGCGGAGCTTCGGGGCGACGAGCTTCTCGACGCTCCTCCAGCTCGTCGCGGCCGGTCACGGCGTCACGTTGTTGCCCGAACTCGCGCTCAATGCTGGTATCGTCGCCGACGAGCGGGTGGCGGTGGTGCGCTTCGCCGCGCCCGATCCGAGCCGCACGCTCGGCGTCGCCTGGCGCCGCCGCTCGCCGCGCGAGCGCGACTTCCGGGCGCTGGTCGGGCTGGTCAGGGAAGCAGGGGCTGGAGAGGCTGCATGACGCTGGTTCGACTGGGACTTGCCGCGCTGCTCGCCACCGCGCCGGCCGCCGCGACGGCGCAGAGCGTCAGCGGGACATATACGGTCGAGGGGCGCAATTTCGACGGATCGCGCTATCGCGGCACGGCCGAGATCAGCGTCACCTCGAAGAACACCTGCCGCATCGTCTGGAACGTCGGCACGGTCTCCGAGGGCATCTGCATGCGCAACGGCACGGTGTTCGCGGCGAGCTACGGGCAGGGCGGCACCACCGGCCTCGTCATCTACGAGATCCGCCCGGACGGGCGCATGGAAGGCCTCTGGACGATGGCCGACCGCGACGGCGTCGGCACCGAGACGCTCATTCCCCAGCCATAGGCCCGCACGCCTCCGGCGGTGCCGGCGACACGACGACGCTGACGCGTGCGCGGCTCCGTTCTTGTCCCTGTCGCGATCGCCGGGCTATACAGCGCGCCACTTCCATCGTCACCCACCCACGAGGAGCCCCCATGGCCATCGAACGTACCTTCTCCATGATCAAGCCGGACGCCACCAGGCGGAACCTCACCGGCAAGATCACCGCCAAGCTCGAGGACGCGGGGCTTCGCGTCGTCGCCTCGAAGCGGGTGTGGATGAGCCGCCGCCAGGCCGAGGGCTTCTACGCCGTCCACAAGGGCCGGCCGTTCTTCGACGAGCTCTGCGAGTTCATGTCGTCCGGCCCCACGGTGGTCCAGGTGCTCGAGGGCGAGAACGCGATCCTCAAGAACCGCGAGGTGATGGGCGCGACGAACCCGGCCAATGCGGACGAGGGGACCATCCGCAAGGAATTCGCGCTCTCCATCGGCGAGAACTCGGTGCACGGGTCGGACGCGCCCGAGACCGCGGCCGAGGAGATCGCGTACTGGTTCTCCGGGATCGAGCTCGTCGGCTGAACCTTTCCGCGCCTGCGGCGTTCCCCGGTCTCCACGACAAATTTCGGAGGAGGACACCGATGTTCGACGCGTCGCAGATCAAGGAACACATGGAGGTCGTCGGTGCCGACGGCCGTCACGTCGGCACCGTCGATCGGCTCGAAGATGCACGGCAGGTGAAGCTCACCGCGGACGATTCGGCCGACGGCCAGCACCACTTCCTCGCCATCGATTTGGTCGACCGCGTGGACGACAAGGTGCACCTGAAGGTCGGGGCGAACGACGCCCAGCTTCAGATCCACTGACCCCGGCAATCCGGGACGCAACGCGAGACGGCCTCCGGCAACGGGGGCCGTTCTTCTATTTCGCCGGCATCGTCTGCCAGCGCGCCTCCGCCGCGTCGTCGTCGGCCTTGGCCGCAACCCACGCGCCGGCAGTCGTGCCATGCTCCTTCTTCCAGAACGGGGCCCTGGTCTTGAGGAAATCCATGAGGAAGCTCGCCGCGTCGAAGGCCGCCTGGCGGTGGGCCGAGGCGGTGGCGACGAGGACGATGTTGTCGCCCGGCCGGAGGCGGCCGTGGCGATGGATCACGGTGAGGCCGTCGAGCGGCCAGCGCCCCGCCGCCTCCCCGGCGATGCGGCCGATCTCGGCCTCCGCCATGCCGGGATAATGCTCGAGCTCCAGCGCCTCGAGCTGCCCGTTCTCGTCACGGCAGAGGCCGGTGAAGGTCACGATGGCGCCGACGTCGCGGCCGAGGGCGGCGAGCCGGGCCGATTCGGCGGCGACGTCGAAGTCGGCTTCCTGCACCCGAACCGTCACGACGGCCATGTCAGCCGCCGGTCATGGGCGGGAAGAGCGCGACCTCGCGTGCGCCGCGGACCGGCGCCTGCCGCCCGACATGGACCTGGTCGACGGCGACGCGGATCACCTTCGGCTCGGCGAGCGCGTACTCGTATCCCGGGCCCCGGCCCTGGAGCCAGGTGAGCAGGTCGTCGACGGTGGCGACCTCGGCCGGGGGAGCGACGTCCTCCTCCTCGATGCCGATGCGCTCGCGCACCCAGGCGAAATAGCGGAGCTTCACATCTCCTCCGATATGATGTGCCGGATCCCGGCGCGGAAATAGTCGTAGCCGGTATAAAGGGTGAACAGCGCCGAAATCCAGAGGAGCAGCAGCCCGATATAGGAGATGATGCCGAGTTCGCCCATCGCCTGCACGCCGGAGAACAGCATGTCGCCCGCCGGGCCGGCGATGAGGAAGGCGAGGGCGACCATCTGCATCGTGGTCTTCCACTTGGCGAGCCGGCTCACCGGCACGCTGACGCGGACCTCGGCGAGGAACTCGCGGAGGCCGGAGACGGCGACCTCGCGGACGAGGATGATGATCGCGGCGACCAGCGACCATCCGCCCACCGTGTTGTCCGAGGCGAGGAGGAGGAGGGTGGTCGCGACCAGGAGCTTGTCGGCGATGGGGTCCAGCATCCGCCCGATCGCGGATTGCTGGTGCCAGAGGCGGGCGAGGTATCCGTCGAGATAGTCGGTCACGCTCGCGGCGATGAAGATGGCGAGCGCGATCCAGCGGCCGAGATTCGTGCCCGGCATGTAGCAGGCGACTATCGCCGGAACCGCGAGGATCCGGCCATAGGTCAGGATGTTGGGCAGCGACAGGGCGCGGCCGGCCCGGCCGGGCCTCCCAGGCATTGACGGGGTCTGCTGCACCATGATGTCTATCGGGTTCTGCCAGCCTTGCCGTCGGGAATCGTATAAGTGTGGCGCGCTGCTACCGCTCGCCCTGCCACGGACCGACGACGCCCATGGTAAGTGCCTTTCGCCATATCGTCCACGCCGGGCGGAACTCGCTTGCCGGGCTGCGGCACCTCCTCGCCACCGAGCGCGCCGCGAGGATCGACGTGGTGGCGTCGGCGCTGGCCTTCGCCTGGCTCCTCGTCCTCGGCCGCGGGATCGGCGAATTCGTGATCCTCGGCGTGCTCTTCTGCATCCTGATGTGCGTCGAGGCGCTGAACACGGCGATCGAGCGGATCGTCGACCGGACGTCGCCGGAGATCTCCGAATTCGGCCGGGTGACCAAGGACATGGGGTCCACGGCGGTGTTCTTCATCCTCTGCGCCGCCGGTGTCTTCCTGCTCGCCGTCAGCGCCGATTCGGCCGGCTGGATCGCCCTGTGAGCGGTCGTGGACAGCCCGGACGCCGGGCCCTATAGCTGCCGCGATGACCGCCGGACCGAAGCCTTCGCCGCACATCCTCGTCGCCGCCCCGACCTGCCGGCGCCCGCGGATGCTCGGCATGCTGCTCGATTCGTTCGCGACGATGCAGCCCCCGGAGACGGGCAGCGTCACGTTTCTGATCGTCGACAACGCGCCGGACGCGCCGGTCGAGGCCCTCGTCGCGGACTTCGCCCGGCGGACCGGCGTCGATGTCCGTTACGTGCTCGAGCCCGAGCCCGGCATTCCCTTCGCCCGCAACCGGGCCCTCGACGTCGCAACGGAGATCGGCGCCGACTTCGTCGCCTTCGTCGACGATGACGAGTACGTCGCGCCGGACTGGCTGGCGCGGCTCGCCGCCCACCAGCGCCGCGTCGGCTCCCATCTCGTCGGCGGCCCGGTGCGCCTCGCGCCGGACCAGGCGGTCGGCTTTCTCGATCGCGTGGTCGAGCGGGGCGTGCGGCGGCGCTACGAGCGGAAGGAAGAGAAGAACGCCCGCCGCCACCGCGAGGGCAGCGACGGCGGCGTCACGATCATCACCAACAACTGGCTCGGCGACCTCGCCTGGATGCGGGAGGTGGGGCTGCGTTTCGACATCGCGCTCCGCTATTCGGGCGGCTCGGACACGGCGCTCTACCACAAGGCCAAGAGCCTCGGCGCCCGCACGTCGTGGTGCCCGGACGCCATCGTCTACGAGACGGTGCCGGCCGACCGGATGTCCCTCGGCTACCAGTATCGGCGCGCCCGCGACCAGGCCGCGACCAGCTTCTGGCGAAAGGGCGCGGCCGAGCGCCGCTCGGCGCCGGTCAACATCGCGACGGCCGGGGGAAAGGTGATCGCCGGCGGGTTCCTCGTCCTCGTCTCGCCGCTCACCGCCGGCCGGACGCTGGTCGACGGGGTTCGCCTCGTCGGCTACGGCCTCGGCTACGGCTACGCGATGGCCGGCCGGCGCTCCCGCCATTACGAGGTGCAGCAGGGGCACTGACCCGGGGCCCCGCCGCGTCAGTCGCTCGGGCAGGCCGCCCCGGTGTCGACCCAGGCCTGGACGAGAGCCTTGGCCTCCGCCTGCGTCCCCGGCACCGGCGTCCGGCCGTAGCCGGGATGCCAGCCCCAGCCGACGAGGCTGTCGTCGCCGATGTGGTGGACGAGGTCGGCCAGCGACTTGCCGCCGTTGGTGTCGGGATCGCGCATCTGGACGCAGATCTGGGGAAGCGTCCGCCCCTGCCAGCCCATTTCGCGCGGCGCCAGCAGCCACGGGTCGTGGCCGGGCATGCGGGCGGGATCGTAGTTGGCCTTCTGGTGACAGACGGTGCAGCGCATCGCCGCGAGGCCGCGGCCGTCGGGGCCGCGGAAGACCGGCGGCTGGTGCGGCCGCATCCGGTCGCCCTGGGTCGGGCGGTCGCCGGAGGGGTGGCAGTTGAGGCAGCGCGGGCTGGTGAGCACCTTGCCGAGCTCGTTGAAGATGGCGACCGAGCGCTCCGTCTCGTCGGCGATCGCGGCGAAGCTCTCCGGCGCGGCGAGCGAGTCCGACGGCGCGCCCGACACCGCGCGGGCGGCGAGGAGGGTCGCGCCCGTCGACGCCGCGACGGCGGCGAGGAGGAGCAGCGCGAAGCGGGGAACGTGCATCGGCCTGGCCCCCGCGCTCATGTGAGATACCGGCCGGGATCGGCGAGGATCACGTCCCGCACCGCCTGGTGGTAGCGGACGTATCCGGTGCAGCGGCAGATGTGCCCGTCGAGCGCCTCGAGGATGGTCCGCTCGAGGTCGGCGCGCGGGATCGGCGCGGACTGAAGGCGCTCGAGAAGCACCTGGCCCTCGTTGAGGAACCCCGCCGTGCAGTAGCCGCACTGGAAGGCGAAATGCGCGATGAACGCCTGCTGGAGCGGCGTCAGCGCACCGTCCCGCGCGTGCCCCTCGACCGTGCGGATCCGAAGGCCGTCGAAGTCGACGGCGGGGACGATGCAGGTCGGGTTGGTGTGGCTCGACCCGTCGGGGCTGTCGACGATGACGGCGCAGCTGAGGCATTGCGCGGCGCCGCAGCCGAACTTCGTGCCGGTCATCCCGAGGACCTCGCGCAGGAAGTCGTTCATGGACAGCTCGTCGCGCACCTCGATGGGTCCGACGGCGCGGCCGTTGATGGTGAGGGAGATGGCGGTCACGCGAGCACCTTCTGGAGCATCGACGGGGTCACCGGCAGCGACTGGAAGCGATGGCCGGTGGCATCGCAGATGGCGTTGAGGATGGCCGGCACGACGGGGATCATCACCACCTCGGCGATGCCCTTCGGCGGCTCGTTGGGAGCGACCGGCGGCAGCAGCTCGATCTCGAGCGCGTGGAGCGGCAGGTCCGAGGCGCGGGCGACGATGTAGTCGCCGAGATTCCACTGGCCGTTGCCGGGGCCGTCCTCGAACGGCGGCAGGGTTTCGAGGAGCGCCTGGCCGACGCCCATGGCGAAGCCGCCCTGCGCCTGCCCCTCGACCAGTTCGCGCACCAGCGCCTCGCCGCATTCGAAGACGCTGTAGGCGCCGGCGATCCGGATGGCGCCGGTGGCGGCAGTGATCTCGACCCGGACCGCGGTGCCGCAGGACGAGACGAAGGAGGTGCCGATGCGGTTGTAGTCCGCCGGCGGGAAGGCGACGAAGCTGCGGTCGAGCCGCTCGAACGCGCCGCCGCCGCGGCTGACCGCGAGCGCATCGATGTCGGACACCCAGTCGGGCCCGTCGCCGAGGGGGAACGCGGCCTGGGCCCAGGCCCAGCGCGAGAAGGCGTGCGCCATCGCGCCCGTCACGCCCTTCTGCTCGAAGGCCCTGGCGACGACGTCGGCCTGGGCGAGCGGCGGCAGGCCGGAGAGGATGAGCTCGTCGTCCTGCCAGAAGGCCTCCTCCCACAGGAAGCGCCGCGGGTCGTCGCCGGGGATGTCCCACAGCGCCAGCGCCGCGGGCCAGAGGCCGAAGCGGAAGATGATCCGCGCCGCCTGCGCGGCAGCCTGGGTCATGACGTGGGCGCCGATCGAGGCGCTGGTCGGCGAGCTGATCTCCGGCACCCAGCGCGGGTTCTTCGCCGCCGCGTCCTGTTCCGCCTGGTCGGCGGCATAGGGATTGCCGGAGGTGACCAGCCCGAGCGCGTCGAAGGCGTCGATCCGCGCGACGGTCACGTCCGCCGCGACCCGCCCGACATGCTGGGCGACGCGCCGGGCGACCGCGGTGCCGATGCCGTTGCCCATCTCCACGGCATCGCACTGGATGACGACCCGGCCGTCGGGCATCAGCTCGACCCGGCCGAGGGAGGCATCGGCGCCCGTGCCGTAGTCCTTGGCGCAGCAGGCGACGCCGGTGCCGACCAGCACGCCGGCCGATGCCTCGGCCTTCCGCAGCGCGCGGTCGCGCCAGAGGCGATGGGCTGCGAGCCGGTCGAGGATCTCCGGCGTCCGCACCGACACGGTCCAGGGATTGCCGGTCATGGTGCGGCCGCCGGTCCGGAGCAGGTTGGCGCGGCGGAAGTCGATCGGGTCGGCGCCGAGCCCCGCGGCCGCCTCGTCGATCAGCGTCTCGAGGGCGGTCATCGTCTGCAGCGTGCCGTAGCCGCGCATCGAGCCGGCGGTCACCCCGCGGGTGTGTTCGGCGACGGTGGTCACGTCGACCTTCGGCACGTCGTAGATGCCGATCGCCGCCGTCGCGCCGACCACGGCGACGCTGGCGGAGTAGTTGGCGAGGCCGCCCCCGTCGAGCACGTGGTCGCCGGCGAAGGCGACGATCCGGCCGGTGGCGCGGTCGACGGCGATCTGCGAGCGCATGGCGAAGGCGTGGCGCTTGATGCCGCCCTGGAACTGCTGGAAGCGGTCGTGGGCGAGGCGGACCGGACGTCCGGGCAGGAACAGGCCGGCGAGCGCGGTGTAGAGGATGAACGGCGTGTGGTCCTTGCCGCCGAAGCCGCCGCCGAGCGAGGCGAACTGCGCCTCGATGCTCTTCGGCCGCGTCTCCGGGACGGTATCGGCGAGGAGGTAGTCGAGGGCCTCGGCCGCCTCGAAGGGCGACTGGACGCCGAGGACGAGATGCAGCGCGCCGGGACCGTCGTCGAACCAGGCGAGCCCGCATTCCGGCTCGAGGAACATCGGGTCGATCGACTGGGTGTCGAAGGCGCGGTCGAGGACGAGGAGGTCCGGTCCGCCCGCGGCGAGCAGCTTTCGGATCTCCTCGCCGTAGCTCGCGCCCCGCGCGTATTCCCCGCCTTCGGCGGCCGGCAGCGGCTCCCAGATCGGCCGGCCGTTGGTGTCGAGGAAGCCGGGGCTGATCCAGCCTTCCTGAAGCGGCGAATAGACGTCGGGCGATTGCGGCGTCGGCCCGGCGACGCGGGTGAATCGGTAGGCCGCGTAGTTGGGCCGGGAGAGGGGCCCGGTCTCCGCCCCGAAGCGGAGCAGGTCGCCGTTCCGGAACGCGACCCGCGCCGCGTCGAAGGCATCGAACGTCTCGAAGAGAAGGAGCGCGACGGGCTGGCCGAGATAGAGCGGGGTCTCGCCCGGCGGGCAGAACAGGTCGCCCTCGTAGAAGGGCGGCACGCGGGTCCCGATGCGCGAGAGATCGTCGGCGGTCACCACCACGGTCGGCCGCGCCGCGGCGGGCAGGGCGTCGAGGTCCATCCCCTCGTAGACGTGGGTCGCGTCGGGCGAGCGGACGAGCAGCGCATGCGCCGTCCCGGCCGGCCATCCCTCGATGTCGTTGGCCCTGAAGTCGGAGACGTAGAGCTTGGCGCCGGTGACCTTGGCGAAGCCGTCGATCCGGCCGCCGCGCACGGCGTCGCCCCGGGTCCCGCCCGGCAGCGTCTGCGTCTCCTCGAAGGTCATGGCGTTCGCGGGCATGAGCCGCGACAGCCCGAGCGTGATGCCGCTGGCCGCTACCCAGCGGATGAATTCACGGCGCGAAGGCCGCATGCTTTCCCCCCGGGTGCAAGCCTGCGACGGGCTCACCAGCGTCGTCGCAGCCGTCTCACTCGCCCGAGGCGAAGACTAGAACACTTCTTGAAACTGCGCCAGTGGACTTAGGAGAAATTCTTAAGGGCCGTGAAATGCGATGAAGAAGGGGAGTCTAGAGTCCTTTTTCATGGAAATGATCGTAGATGAGCTGCGCCATCTGCCGTGAAATTCCATCGACGGCGACAAGGTCCTCGACGCTCGCCCGGCTCACCGCCTTGGCCGTGCCGAAATGGCGGAGGAGGGCGCGCTTCCGGGTCGGGCCGATGCCGCCGATCTCGTCGAGCGGATTGCGCGCCATGTCCATCTTCCGGCGGGTCCGGTGCGAGCCGATGGCGAAGCGGTGAGCCTCGTCGCGGAGGCGCTGGACGAAGTAGAGGATCGGGTCGCGCGGCTGGAGCATGAACGGCTCGCGGCCGGGCATGTGGAACACCTCGCGGCCGGCATCGCGGTCGGGACCCTTGGCGACGCCGACGAGCGGCAGGTCCTCGATGCCGAGCTCGGCCAGCACCGCGACGACCTCGGCGAGCTGGCCCTTGCCGCCGTCGATCAGCACGAGGTCCGGCCACGGGCCGATGGTCTCGCCGTCGCCGCCGCTCTCCTCGCGCGGGACCGCGTCCTTGAGGAGACGCGAGAAGCGCCGCGTGAGCATCTCGCGCATCATGGCGTAGTCGTCGCCGGGCCGGAGGGCCTCCGAGCGCGGATTGAACTTGCGGTACTGCGCCTTCACGAAGCCGTTCGGACCGGCGACGATCATCCCGCCGACCGGGTTGGTGCCCATGATGTGGCTGTTGTCGTAGACCTCGATCCGTTGCGGCGCATCGGGCAGGCCGAAGCGTTCGGCGAGGCCCGCGAGCAGCGTCTTCTGCGAGGCCGATTCCGCCAGCTCGCGGCCGAGCGCTTCCCTGGCGTTGACCAGCGCGTGGTCGACAAGGTCCTTCTTCTCGCCGCGCCGGGGGACGGCGATCGCGACGCGATATCCGGCGCGCTCGGAGAGCGCGTCCTCGAGGAGGTCGTGCTCGTCGATCTCGTGCGAGAGGAGGATGAGCCGCGGCACCGGCTTGTCGTCGTAGAACTGGGCGAGGAAGGCGCCGAGCACGGTGCCGGGCTCGAGGTCGCGGTCGGCCCGGGGGTAGTAGGCGCGGTTGCCCCAGTTCTGCCCGGTGCGGAAGAAGAACACCTCGATGCAGGTCGCGCCGCCCTCCTGGTGGATGGCGAAGACGTCGGCCTCCTCGATGCTGCGCGGATTGATCCCCTGGTGCCCCTGGACATGGGAGAGGGCGGCAAGCCGGTCGCGATAGACGGCCGCGGCCTCGAAGTCGAGGCGCCCCGAAGCCGCCTCCATCGCCTCCTGCATCTCGGTCCGCACCGCCTGGCTCTTGCCGGAGAGGAACGCCTTCGCCTCGTCGACGAGATGGGCGTAGTCGGCCTCGGAGATGACGCCGGTGCACGGCGCCGAGCAGCGCTTGATCTGGTGGAGGAGGCACGGCCGGGTGCGGCTCTCGTAGAACGAGTCCGAGCACGTCCTGAGGAGGAACGCGCGCTGGAGCGCATTGATCGTGCGACCGACCGCGCCGGCGGAGGCGAAGGGGCCGAAGTAGCTGCCCTTCCGGCTCCGCGCGCCGCGATGCTTGACGATCGCCGGGGCCGGATGGTCGCCGGTTATGAGGATGTAGGGGAACGACTTGTCGTCGCGGAGCAGGACGTTGAAGCGCGGCCGGAGGCGCTTGATGAGGTTGGCCTCGAGCAGCAGCGCCTCGGTCTCGGTCCGCGTCGAGACGAACTCCATCGTCGCGGTCTGCGCGATCGCGCGGGCGATGCGGCCCGACTGGCCGTCGCGCCGCGCGTAGCTCTGCACCCGCTTCTTGAGGTTCCGGGCCTTGCCGACGTAGAGGACCGTCCCCTTCTGGTCGATCATGCGATAGACGCCGGGACCGTTGGGCAGCCGCTTGATCAGCCCGGCGATGACGTCGCGTCCGACGACCGGCGTCGCCGCGCCGGCCGCCTCGTTCTCGGTATTCATTCGCTTTCGGATTCGAACTCGGCCATGTCCGGCGTGTCCCAGACGAGATGCTGGCCGCCGTCAAGGCCGATCATCTGGCCCGTGATGGAGCGGTTTTCAACCAGATAGCGCACGGTGCGCCCGAATTCGGCAAGAGCGGGTACCCGCCGGAGAGGCACGTGGCGGACCTGGGCGGCGAAGTCGGCGTCGTCCTGGTTGCTGCTCTTCAACACCGGCCCCGGCGCGATGGCGTTGACCCTGATCCGCGGCGCGAGCGCCTGGGCCATCACCCGCGTCGCCGCCCACAGCGCCGACTTCGACATCTGGTAGGAGAAGTAGGTCGGAGCGGTGCGCCACGCCCGCTGGTCCACCATGTTGACGACGTTCCCCTCATCCGCGCCCGTCACCGCGGCGAAGGCCTGCGCGAGAAAGACCGGGGCCGTGAAATTGACGGTCATTTGCCGGTTGAAGAACGCCGGATCGAGGTCCCCGAAGCGGTCCTCCGCGAATGTTGAGGCATTGTTTACCAACAACGCGGGTTTACCGAGCATGGTCGCCGAGTCGTAAACGAGACGACTCGCATTGGACAGGTCCGTGAGGTCGGCGGCGAGCACCGCCGCCCGGCCGCCCCCGTCGCGGATCGCAGCGGCGAGGGCGTCGGCTTCGGTTCGCGAGGAATTGCAATGGATTGCGACGGCCCAGCCGTGCGCGGCGAGGTCGAGCACGATGGCCCGGCCCAGGCGATGCGCCCCGCCCGTGACGATGGCGATCCTGCGGTCCGCCTCCATGGCGCCTTTCTCCTCCTTGCGGCCGCAGTCCCGAAATGGGACAATTCCGGGGCCGATCCCGTCCGTAAAGAGGCGGAAGCGGCTCTTGAAATGGCGGGATTCCGCCACATGTAACCGCCGTGCAACACATCTTCAGTTTGGTGCCGCGCCGCTCTATGGCCGTATTTTCTTAACCCTTACGCCATATTGCTAGGGCTCCATCCTGGCGGAAGTAGGGGACGCTCGTTGCAGGCGACGCCTCCGGGGCCACGGGATCAGTGAGGAGGTTACTATGTCGCGTATGCGTGTACTGGGCGCCGCAATGGGCGCTCTCGTGATCGGTGTCGGTGGTGCGAACGCTGCCGACATCTACGCGCCGCCGCCGGCGGCCGAAGTCATCTACAACCCCGCTCCGGCGTTCAGCTGGACCGGCGGCTATGCCGGCGGCCTGCTCGGCTACGGCTGGGGCAACGCCAACGTGAAGGGCGGTCCGAACCTCGATCCGGACGGCTGGCTCGGCGGCGTCTTCGCCGGTTACAATTTCCAGACGAACAACATGTTCGTGCTGGGCGTCGAAGGCGACTTCGCCCTCAACGGCGCCGAGGACAAGGCCAACGGCGTGCGGGTCGAGAACAACTGGAACGGCACCCTCCGGGCACGTGCCGGTGTCGCCTTCGACCGCTTCATGCTCTACGGCACCGGCGGTCTCGCGGTCGGCAACATCAACGTCAAGGTCGCCAATGGCGGCAGCAACAGCGGCACCCACGCCGGCTGGACGGTGGGCGCCGGCATGGAGGCCGCGATCACCCCCAACGTGATCGGCCGCCTCGAGTACCGCTACACCGACTACGGCACCAACATCTACGACACGGCGCCGAAGACCAAGGTCGACTTCAATTCGAGCCAGGTCATGGTCGGCATCGGCTACAAGTTCTGATCCACGCCGAAGGCGTGCGGTCCGGAAAGCCCCGCTTCGGCGGGGCTTCTTCGTTTTGGGCCCTCAGTCCATCGCCGGCAGGGTGATCGAGCCGGCGCGGCAGGCGTCGGCGTCGACCTCGATGCAGCGCCGGAAGTCGAGGCGCTGGGTCATGCAGATCCGCACCTCGATGCCGCCCGAGCGCGGGCAGGTGACCGCGATGCCGCGTTCCGACATGCCCGGATTGGCCTTGAGGAAGGCCTGCTCGATGGCGCCCGCGGTGGTCCGGCTGTCGGTTTCCAGCGGCTCATAGACGTCGGGGATGTCGACCCGCTGGTAGGCCCGCCGGACGAGGTCGAAGTAGCGCTCTGGGCGTATGCCGGCGCAGGTGCCGTGCTTCTTCCACTGATACTCGGCGAGGGCGGCGGGCATCAGGTCGGCGATGCTCGCGACGATGCTGCGGGGGAGGCGCGGGGTGTAGGCGCAGTAGTCGGGATAGCCGCGCTCGTATTGCGGCCAGAGGCCGTGGACGACGAAACCCTTGTCGCCGCTCGCGCATTGCTCGGGATCCGGCCGGCTCGCGGTCTCGCAGTAGCTCGGCGACCAGGAGAGGGAGAGCACGTAGAAGTCGAAGTCGCCGGGCCGGCCGTCGGCGCGGGCCGGCGCGGAGAAGGCGGCGGCCAGCGTGGCCGCCACGGCAAGCGTCAGGGCTTTGCCGCGCGGCACCAGGCACCGTAGACGTGCCAGGGATCGTAGGCCGGAAGGCACGATTCGACGCGCCAGCTCACCGAGGCGAAGCCCTGCTTGGTCTCGATCAGGTAGGCCACTTCCTCGGCCCGGCCGTCGGTCATGATCGCGGTGGCCCGGCAGTAGCGCCGGCCGATGAAGCTGTCGTTCCGGATCAGCTCGGGCGTCTCGTACACGCCGCGGATCTCGCTGATCTCCACGCCCCAGTGGAACGTCCGCCGATCGGCGTAGCGGAACTTCTGCATGATGCTGGAGATCACCAGCGGCTGGTCGCAGGCGGGGAGGGTCCCCTTGTTCCACCATGCGTCGGCCGGCCCGGCGAAGCCGATGGCGGCGAGGAAGGCGAGCAGAAGAACGCGGTTCATCATCCGGCCCCGTGGCGTTCGATTCGAAGGATGCGCTGGCCCGACAATAGGGTCAAGGCGTTACGCTCTCCTTTAGATTGCGCCGCCCGCGCGCGACCGGGCAGGACGGGCTTGCCGTCGCCACAGTTCGGCGCGACACCTTCGGCCCGACACGACCAACCGTTCCGAGGACTCCGATGCCGCGCGCCTCCATCGCCCTTGCCGTCGCCTGCCTCGCGCTGCCCGCCGCCGCCTGGGCGGCGGAGATGACGGTGCCCGAGGGGCTGGCCTGTCCGGCCGAAGCCGGTGGCGCCGAGCTCATCTCGACCGCCGGCGCCTCGACCGAGGCGGGGGTCACCGGCCTCTGCGTCTATTACGCCTACGACGAGGACAATCCGGACAGCAACGTCACCCTGACGCTCCGCGTCGGCACCGCGGACTACGATCCCGACCGCAGCTTCAAGGCGCCGAAGGTCGATCTCGGCGGCATGGCAGTGGCCGAGGAGGCGACCCGGCCGATGGCCTTCGCGGGCCGCACGGCGCCGGCGACGATCATCGCGCTCGCCGGCAAGGAGGCCGACCTCGGCGAGATCACCGACGTCTACGATACGCTCTACCTGTTCCGCCTGGAGGGCGGCCGGGTGATCGCGCTCGAGGAGGAGTACTCGAACCTCAGCGCCGGCCTCCGCGCTGCGCCGCGGGAAGCGCTGCTCGCGGCGCAGCGGTAGCGGCTTCGCCGGCAGGCGGCCGGAACCGCGCCGTTCCGTCCGGCGTTACATGCGTCTGCCGTCCGGCAGGGGTCGAAGGGATATCCGACATGGCAAAGGCACGACGCGCCCGGCGGCCGGAGACGGCATGGAGCCAGTTCGCCCGGCAGGCGGCCTTCGTCGCCGATTGCCAGCTCGTGATCTCGTTGCGCATGCTCAGGCTGGCGGCGGGCGGCCCCGCGGCGGCCGGCGAGGCGACGCGGATGGTTGCCGAGAAGTTCAGCACGTTCGCCGATGCCCAGTGGGACGCCGCGGCGGCGCTGCCGCGCGGCGGGCTTGCGGGCGCGACGGCCGCCGCCCAGCGCCGCTACCGGCGACGCGTCGCCGCCAACCGCCGCCGCCTCTCGGCATAGCCGAGTCACCGCCACCCCGCCCGACCGTCCGGGCTCCCCTCCCGATCAACGGCCGAGGGACCCCTTCATCGCCCCGCGCAGTTTCTTATGTTGCGAATGATTTGCAATTGCAGAAATGATTGTCGTGTATTAGATTGATAACGATTTGCAAGAGTGGAGCCCGTAACGTGATCGTTCGTTTGCTGGCAGGGGTGCTTCTGTTCGGCGCAGCTCTGGCCGTGCCCGCCGGCGCGGCCGACAGGTTCAAGGCGGTCACCACCTTCACCGTCATCGCCGACATGGCGCGGAACGTCGCGGGCGACGTCGCGACCGTCGAATCGATCACCAAGCCCGGGGCGGAGATCCACAACTACCAGCCGACACCCGGGGACATCCTCAAGGCGCAGGACGCCGACCTCGTCCTCTGGAACGGCCTGAATCTCGAGCTCTGGTTCGAGAAATTCTTCCGGAACCTGGCGGACGTGCCGGCGGCCATCGTCTCGGACGGCATCGAGCCGATGGGGATCGCCGAGGGGCCCTATGCCGGCAAGCCCAACCCGCACGCCTGGATGTCGCCGGACACGGCGATGGTCTACGTCGACAACATCCGCGACGCCTTCGTCGCCAACGATCCCCACAATGCGGCGGCCTACACCGCGAATGCCGAGGCCTACAAGGCGAGGATCCGCGCGGCGGTGGACCCGATCCGGGCCGAGCTCGCGACGATCCCGGAGGCGCGCCGCTGGCTCGTCACCAGCGAGGGCGCGTTCAGCTACCTCGCCCGCGACTTCGGCCTCAGGGAGGCCTACATCTGGCCGATCAACGCGGACCAGCAGGGCACGCCGCAGCAGGTCCGCCGCGTCATCGACATCGTGCGCGAGAACGCCGTGCCCGCCGTGTTCAGCGAGAGCACCGTCTCCGACAAGCCGGCGCGGCAGGTCGCCCGCGAGACCGGCGCGGCCTATGGCGGCGTCCTCTACGTCGATTCCCTCAGCGACGCGGATGGCCCGGTGCCGACCTACATCGATCTCCTCCGCGTGACCGCCGACACGATCGCCAGGGGCCTCGCCGGATGACCGCGGCCGGCATCGCCGTCGAGGACGTGACGGTCACCTACCGGAACGGCTTCACCGCGCTCCGCGATGCCACCTTCGAGGTCCCGACCGGCAGCATCGCGGCGCTGGTCGGGGTCAACGGCAGCGGCAAGTCGACCCTTTTCAAGGCGATCATGGGGTTCGTGCGGGCCGCCAGGGGTTCGATCCGGATCCTCGGCCGGCCCGTCGACAAGGCACTCCGCGAGAATCTCGTCGCCTACGTGCCGCAGAGCGAGGAGGTCGACTGGAACTTCCCCGTCCTCGTCGAGGACGTGGTGATGATGGGCCGCTACGGCCACATGGGGCCGTTCCGGGTGCCGCGCCCCGCCGACCGGGCGGCGGTCGCGGAGGCGCTCGTCCGCGTCGGCATGGCCGACTATCGCCGGCGCCAGATCGGCGAGCTCTCCGGCGGCCAGCGGAAGCGGGTGTTCCTCGCCCGCGCGCTCGCCCAGGAGGGGAGGGTGATCCTCCTCGACGAGCCCTTCACCGGCGTCGACATCAAGACCGAGGAGGCGATCATCGACCTCCTCCGGGCGCTCCGCGACGAGGGCCGGGTGATGCTCGTCTCGACCCACAATCTCGGCAGCGTGCCGGAGTTCTGCGACCGCGCCATCCTCCTCAACCGGACCGTCCTCGCCTACGGGCCGACGGCCGCGGTCTTCACGCGGGAGAACCTCGAGCGGACCTTCGGCGGCGTGCTCCGCCACGTCGTCCTCGACGGCGCGGGCAACGGCGGCACGCGGACCGTCATCACCGACGACGAGCGGGCACTTGTCCTCCACGGCGACAAGCGGGACGGGGACTGATGGACGTGCTCCTCGGGCCTTTCGACTACGGCTACATGCGGAACGCGATGTGGGTCTCGGCGCTGGTCGGCGGCGTCTGCGCCTTCCTCTCCGCCTATCTCATGCTGAAGGGATGGTCGCTGATCGGCGACGCCCTGTCCCACGCGATCGTGCCGGGCGTCGCCGGCGCCTACATGCTCGGCCTCCCGTTCTCGCTCGGCGCGTTCATCTCGGGCGGGCTCGCGGCCGGCGCCATGCTTTTCCTCAACGAGCGGACGAAGCTCAAGGAGGACGTGATCATCGGGCTGATCTTCACCTCGTTCTTCGGCCTCGGGCTGTTCATGATGTCGCTCTCGCCGGCGGCGGTGAACATCCAGACGATCGTGCTCGGCAACGTCCTCGCGATCACGCCGGAGGACACGATCCAGCTCGCGGTGATCGGCTTCGTCTCGCTCGCGATCCTGCTCGCCAAGTGGAAGGACCTGATGGTCGTCTTCTTCGACGAGAGCCACGCGCGCTCGGTGGGCCTCAACCCGACCGCCCTCAAGGTCCTGTTCTTCACGCTCCTCTCGGTGTGCACCGTCGCGGCGCTGCAGACCGTCGGCGCCTTCCTCGTCATCGCCATGGTGGTGACGCCGGGGGCGACGGCGTACCTGCTCACCGACCGCTTCCCCCGGCTCATCGCGATCAGCGTCGCGATCGGCACGCTGACGAGCTTCATCGGCGCCTATGCGAGCTACTTCCTCGACGGGGCGACCGGCGGGATCATCGTCGTCCTCCAGACCCTCGTCTTCCTCCTCGCGTTCGCCTTCGCCCCCAAGCACGGCATGCTCGCCGCCCGGCGGCGCGCCCGAGCGGGGCTCGAGGTCGAAGCGTGATCGCCCGGGTGATATCCGAGGGGGCACCAGGCCGCGCCGCACGTGTCGCGAGAGCGACCTGATGGAGAGTCTCCTTCTCCCGTTCCGCTTCGAGTTCATGCAGACCGCGATGCTGATCGCGGTGATCGTCGCGGTGCCGGCGGCGCTGCTCTCCTGCTTCCTGGTGCTGAAGGGCTGGGCGCTGATGGGGGACGCGATATCCCATGCCGTCCTGCCGGGCGTGGTCGGCGCCTACATCCTCGGCTTCCCGCTCGGGATCGGCGCCTTCGCGGCCGGTATGGTCTGCGCCCTCGCCACCGGCTACCTCAAGGAGAACAGCCGCATCCGGCAGGACACGGTGATGGGCGTGGTGTTCTCCGGCATGTTCGGCCTCGGGATCGTCCTCTACACCAAGATCCAGTCCGACGTGCACCTCGACCACATCCTCTTCGGCGACATCCTCGGGGTCGGCTGGGGCGACATCGCCGAGACCGGCACCATCGCGCTCCTTGTCACCGCCGTCCTGGTGGCCAGGTGGCGCGACTTCCTCCTCCACGCCTTCGACCCCGCGCAGGCGCGCGTCGTCGGCCTGCCGGTGCGGCTGCTGCACTACGGCCTCCTGGTGATCCTGTCGCTGACCATCGTCGCGGTGCTCAAGGCGGTGGGCATCATCCTCGCCGTCGCGGTGCTGATCGCGCCGGGCGCGATCGCGTTCCTGCTGACCCGCCGCTTCGGCGCCATGATGCTGGTGGCGGTCGCGGTGGCGGTGGTCACCGCGTTCCTCGGGGTCTATCTCTCGTTCTTCATCGACAGCGCGCCGGCGCCCACCATCGTCCTCCTGATGACCGCCGTCTTCGTCGCCGCGTTCCTCGCGACCACGGCCCGGACCCTCGCGCGGGAGCGTCGCCACGCGGCGTGACGGCCCGCGGCCTTGCCAGCGGCCCGCCGCCCCTCTATGCGCTTGGGGAACCCTCCCGTTCCGAGCAGCGATCACCGGCCCCCATGCGCATTCTCCTGACCAACGACGACGGCATCCACGCCCCCGGCCTCGGCGTCCTCGAGCGGATCGCAAGGGTACTGTCGGACGACGTGTGGGTGGTCGCGCCCGAGAACGACCAGAGCGGACTTTCCCATTCGCTGTCGCTCAACGACCCGCTCCGCCTCCGCGAGGCGGGCGAGCGGAGGTTCGCGGTGCGCGGCACCCCCAGCGACTGCGTCATCATGGCGGTGCGGCGCATCATGGACGCCCGGCCCGACCTCATCCTGTCGGGGGTCAATTCCGGCCAGAACGCGGCCGACGACGTCACCTATTCCGGCACCGTCGCCGGTGCCTTCGAGGGCACGCTCCTCGGCATCCCCTCGATCGCGCTCAGCCAGGCCTATACCTTCGAGGGCGGCGTCCGCGACATCCCCTGGGAGACGGCGGCCACCCACGGACCGGGGGTCATCCGGAGGCTCGTGCAGTTCGGCTTCCCGCCGGCGATCGTCTACAACATCAACTTCCCCAACCGGAAGCCGGACGAGGTCGCCGGCGTGGTCATCACCACGCAGGGACGGCTGACCCATGGGCTCCACATCGACGCCCGGCTCGACGGCCGCGGCAATCCCTATTTCTGGCTCGCCTACAAGCGCGAGCGGCCGGACATCACCCCCGGAACCGATCTCGAGGCCCTGCAGCAGGGCGCGGTGTCGGTGACCCCGCTCCGCCTCGACATGACCGCCTACGACCTCGGCGATCCGCTCCGCCACCACTTCGCCCGCGGGGCATGACGGCCATGGCGCCGGACATGGACGAGGACGAGGCGCGGCGGGTCCGGCTTGCCGAGCTGATCCTCCGCCTCCGCCAGGCCGGGGTGATGGAGCAGCGCGTGCTCGCCGCGATGGAGGCGGTGCCGCGCGACCTCTTCGTGCCCTACGAGGGGCGCCGCGAGGCCTATGCCGAGCGGGCGCTGCCGATCGACTGCGGCCAGACCATCTCGGCGCCGGTGATCGTCGGGATGATGACCGCGGCGCTGGAGCTCACCCCGCGCGACCGCGTGCTGGAGATCGGCACCGGCAGCGGCTACCAGACGGCCGTGCTCGCCAAGCTCTGCCGTCGCGTGCATACCATCGACCGCTTCCGGACGCTGGTCGCGGCGGCGGAATCGCGGTTCCTGACGCTCCGCCTCGACAACATCACGACCACCGTGGGCGACGGCACGGCGGGATGGCCGGAGGCGGCCCCGTTCGACAAGATCATCGTCACCGCCGCCGCCGAGGCCGTTCCCGCCGCCCTGTTCGACCAGGTCGGGCCGGGCGGGATCCTCGTCGCGCCGGTCGGGCCGCAGGACGGGGTCCAGAAGCTCCGGAAGTTCGTGCGCGACGGGGCCGGCTTCACGGAGACGGACCTCGCCGACGTCCGTTTCGTGCCGCTCATTCCCGGCACCGCCGCCCGTCTGTAGCCGCCTGCCCCGGGGCAGGCAGCCGGAAATCCCTCAGGCGGTCTCCTCGGGCGCGGTATCGCTGCGGGCG
>Ga0182738_1000773_pt1 | contig 42798 bp, 53 predicted proteins | sample eDN5th30CBELigMG_FD_128876 | JGI IMG/M metagenome (GOLD analysis project Ga0182738, IMG submission 128876) | Enriched Miracle-Growth compost microbial communities from Emeryville, California, USA - eDNA 5th pass 30_C BE-Lig MG (version 2)... ...
ATGGGATGAGAGACTATACGGAATGGCCAACTATGCAATATTACTACGAGGCGACGTGCCTTCGTTACATGAATCGTACGCAGCAGAAGAGTAATTGGTGCAGCAAGCGTAATTAGTAGCGGGCTTAGCATACCCAGCAATAAATGTGCTAGCATATGTGCTGTAAAGTGGGTGTGTGCTTGTCGTGCTAATGGACCAATCAAGGGTAGCCCAATACACAGCATTGCTAAAGCAAAACAGAAATGGCGATGTAACGGCCATTTACGTAATGGCTTGTAGGTGCTGGAATTTACCCCTGCACCAATGTATAGGGTGACTGCAATTAGGAGTGTAACGACAATAAAAATCTCATATCCCAATGAGTGGGCTTGTTCAATAGAATGATGGTGCATATCTAGTTTCCTTTTATGTCTGTAATTTTCTGGCTTGAAGCACTAGCATTAAACCGATGACTAACAATAATACTGCTACAATATTCCAAATTAGATCGTAGACAATCACATTATTCACGTAGCGAATTTGATGAATTCTCATCAGCTTGTGCTGAATGATGCCATCGTATAATTGAAAGGCGCCAGCCCCAACTAATATGCCTCCCCACCAAGTCCTGCTCTTGTAAATGGATTGTCGCTTCAAATGAGACAATAAAAATAATCCACCGATTGTCGCAAACCAGCTAAAAGCATGTAAAAACCCATCTGAAATTAATCCGATGCTAGTGGACGACTTATCATAGAAATGATGCCAATGAAGGAGCTGATGAAACACTGTTTCGTCAATAAACAACACCGCGCCAAGACCAAATAAAATTCCAGACCATAGGTTTGTCTTAAATGCTTGATTACTGCGTGCTTTCTCGTAGACAGTCGCCATATGATTTTTACCCTTCTTGAATTAGAAATATAAGCAGTATATTTGTAAGATAGACTGCTAATCTCATTATCGCCATCTCAATTCATGATCAAACGTAGAACAATGAGTGATGGGAAACTCTATATTCAATCTAGACAATAAAATAGGGCTCTCAATAAACTGAGAACCCTAAAAAAATACTAGCAGCGATATGCGAGGATATTCGCTGATGGGAAGGAGCCGAAGCTATACGTAGGGAAGATAATACCTTCAGTGTTTCCTACTGGATTAGCGGATGTAACATACATTAATATTAACTGGAAGTTCCGCAATAAAATGATCGTCCATCTGCCGTTGCAGCCGACAGCAGCGTAGGTTTGAGCTCCTCCTGGTGGTTGAAGCATCGCTTGTGCTTGTGCAGGATTTTGCGATGCGGATTGGAACAGGTTTAATATTTGTGGTGATGGTGGTGGTGGAGTTGATCCGCCAGCGCCTGGTATGCCTCCTCCTCCAGGGACACCTCCACCCCCAGGGAAACCGCCGCCTCCAGGAAATCCTGGGAATCCACCTCCAGGAAACCCAGGGAAGCCGCCACCTGGGAAGCCAGGGAAGCCTGGAAGTGGACGACCTATTCTATAGTAATTATTTCTTTGATTACAATTTGAACGACCAGTAGGTCCGATATTATACATATTTTTCCTCCTCGGATGTGTAAACTTGAAGCTTATGATTTAATCAATATATGAGGAAGGTTAAGCTAAGGTGCAAATGTCACGAGCATGCAGTTACCTATGTAAACAGAAAAGCGGCTAAATCTTATAAAAAGAAAAAACGCCCGAATTCCAAGGTAACAAGGAATTCAGGCGTTTTTATATGTATGTAACGTCACGTAAATGCTTAAAATGGCGTCCCAGGAGGACGCTGAAAATAAGGCCCCGACCCTTGACATTACTTAGGTCGGAGATGCATTTGTGTACCGTTTGTGTACGCTTTTTTATAATAATAAGTATGTGATTCATATAATGTGCTCAAATCTTCATACAAACAGTAAATATCTTGTTGTAGGACATTCAAATAAGTTATAGAATAAAGATGAGGAGTAAGTTCAATAAATTTTACTCTCTTTGGAGGAAAATATGAGAAACTTTTCAAAAAAACCCTTAGTCGAAGCTATCATGGAAATAAAGTTTTCAACAACAGATGAACCGCTACCTAGTAATCGTAAGGCAGGAGAATTAATCCCCTTTGAAGTTGATCCCAATTTCAAAATATTTTTTGCAAGGTTTTATGATTTAGTGATAAGTAATAATCTTTATCCAGAATATCACAAGTTACCTCAAGCTGAAATACCTGAAGAATTGGCGATGCATATTGTTCAACATAGATTTACTTCTGAGGGTGGCAACTGGCCATTGGTTCAATTAGGTCCAGGAGTAATAACTTTAAACGAAACCGATAATTATTGTTGGAATGATTTTAGTAGAAGAGCGATAGAAATTTTTGAGATATTAAACACTGTTCATCCAAAAAGAGAAGACCTAAAGATTACACATGTAACTCTTCGATATATTAACGCTTTGCCATTTTCTGACGAACAGGATATCGTTGAATTTCTAAATGAAAACATGAAATTGAATATTAATTTTGACGATGAACTATTAAATAAAACCAACTTGAATAAATCTTCTGATGTTTTTCGATTAACAAATACATTTAGATCGGAAGATCCAGAGTGCTTGTTTGTTAATAGTATTGATATAGGTGAAAAGGATGATTCAAAGGCTATAATATGGGAATTATTTTGCAGAAGTAAAACAAATAGAATTTCTGCTAAGTCTTTGAACGAGTTTGAGTTATGGTTAGATGGAGCTCATAAGATTATCGATAGATGGTTTATGGAAACTGTTAAGGGAAATCTTGAAAAAGGGTTTGATTAATTATGAATATTATGATTGATAATCCAGACACAATTGAAAATAATTCCAGTACAGTTGAACTGAATAAAACAGTGCAAACTCGTAAAAACTATAGTAGTGTAAGACCTATTGCTTTGTTAGCGTTGCTGAGTTTAGGTGTGTTCAGTACTCACAATACACAAGCACAATCTTTTCACCTTGAAAGTAGTACTACTGAATATCGAACTTCTAGTACTTGGAATACAATAAAAATGACGGAGGCGAAAAAAATGGAACGCCAATACGTCACAGAAAACAAATTAAATGTTGAAAAAATTATTGGACATAAATATGTTTTGAGTGATACTGAATGGATTGATGATGTTGAGGATTTTGGAGACATCAAGGTTCATAATGAAACTACTAAAAATAGGTTGATACAGTCTCCGTACAATAGTAACTCTTACACAAATGAATTGTTTTTTTTAGAAGAAGGTGATCAAGTATGACAGATCACCCTCTTCTGATGTATCCGTGGTATAAAGAAGTTAATATTATTGATAAAGTAACTCAGGGAGATATACTCTTTGAAATGCCTGTTCCTTCAATTAAGGAAGTTGAAGAACCACCATATTATAAAATAGGTAGATCTAATATCCCAAAAGGAATAGTGCTTACTCAAGCTTGTGATCTAGAGAATAATAAGATAGATCAAGTTGCAATTTGCCCTATTGTAGAATTAAAGTCTGTATTAAAATCTATTATTTCAAAAGAGATGCCTGATGCAGATTATGATAAACTAACAGGAAAACAATTAAAAAGAAAACATGAGATAATTGATGAGATTCGTCAGGGTCAATATTTGGACTACTATTTATTGAATACATATACAGGAATAGACGAAAGCTTAAACATGTCTTATGAGGTGGTATTGCTGCGAAACACATTCTACTTACCGGTTTCAGTAGTGAATACGATTATTTCTCATAGAAATGGGAAAAGGTTAACCTTACTTCCTCCTTACCGTGAACATCTAGCTCAAGCATATGCTAGAAACTTTAATCGCATAGGATTACCTATTGATATTAAAGTTGACGTTTCTAAAGTGTAAATTTTATGGAAACAGAAATTTTTTTATTTTAAGTAGACGCTGAAATAGAGACTCCGACCCCTGATGTTACAAGGGTCGGAGATACAATTTGTGTACCGAAATTCAATTTATCATTTTTTTGAACACGCTAGTGGTATGTGATTCATCTTTTTCACGAAGCTCTTTGATGATGTGAGCATAATAAGACATTGTTGTTTCTATATCTCCGTGACCTAACCGTTCACTAACATAATAGATCGACACGCCCTCATATAGCAATATACTGGCGTGAGTGTGTCTAAGGCCATGAACGCTTATCGCTTCGATATTAAGCTTATACAATATTGCTCCGAGCGTTTTATTTACAGCATTATTACTTATCACTTTATATTTAGACTGGGAACTGAAGAAGACCAAGCCATATATATTGTCGGGAGTTCGCTTAAAGTAATCTTTGAAAATAGACATAGTCGATGGATCCATTTTAATTGTTCTTATTGATTGCTCATTTTTAGTTGGACCAAATCCCTCGTGCATTTTATTTGTATAGCCCCAAGTTTTATTTATTTTGATTTTATTATTAATAAAATCAAAATCTTTTCTTGTCAATCCCACTAATTCAGCAAATCTCATACCTGATGTTAAGGCGAGTAGTATTATATAATGAGACAAGGAACTTAACTTTTCTGTTACTTCTGCCATTAGCTTTTGGCTGTCATCGTAATTCAAATGTTTTTCTTCGTCTCGTTTAGCTTCGATCGCTCCAGTTATGGAAACTCCACGAGTAAAATCCGAAAAAATAATACCCTCATCTATAGCATCTTTGATACAAGCTCTTACATGAGTATTGAGTTTACGTGTCGTCTCTTTGGCTCTAGTAGCCCCATACTCATTCAGAAAAGTTTGATATGAGCGTTTGGTTATATGTTGTATCGGCACACCAGCGAAATGGGTTCGAAGCGTTTCTAGTGTATTTAGATATCGAGACTTAGTGTTTTTGGTGATATTAGGTTTAAAAATTGTTAACCAAGATTCGAAATACTCATCTATTGGTTCCAGTTTTAGGTGAGGAGTAACCCCTTTGTTCAATTTGCTTTCAACCTCAGTAGCTGCTGCGATTGCTTCTTTTTTCGTTGCAAAGCCACCTTTTTGTATCGGTTTTCTTTTACCATTAACTACTCGATTAATTCGATACTCCCATGTCTTACCACGTTTTGTGAAACTGGCCATATGTATTCACCTCAACTAATATGATTGATCTGATCCCAAAAACAATTACTTTGTATGTTATTGAGGATATGATGGAGCCGTTTTTTGACCAGTTTTTTGGGCAATTGAAATGTATAGCTTAATTGATTAATGTAATGCTCGTAATATAGCGATGGAGAAACTTGCTTAAATAAATATATAGGCATTGCAGCTACCAGTTGAAAGTGTTGTGCCTGATTTTCCTGTAGTTCTCTAAAAAGCTGGGGTAATTTCTTCTGACATCCAACATGTCTTAATACGTGACAGAGCTCGTGAAAAAAATCTGCTCTGTTGTCGGGTTCTGACTTTTTTGTATTCAAAAAAATAAACGAGTATAAACCTTCTTCCCATTCCGCAAACACTGGTCCATCATGTGAAAATACGTTAACATTAAAAATTTCTGCAATGTTGCTAATACTTAGATCGCATGGATGTAAAAGGTCGTGCTGCTGATAAATTGAGCTTACCCAAAGTTCTACGAAAGAAGGTTTATACATATCAAAATTTATTTGCATAAGCACACTCCTTGATGTAATATAGAACATATGTTCTGGTTCTATTGTAAAATAATAGCCTGTATTTGTACAGGCTTGGAATAATTACGTCTATTTGCGAATAAGGAAAAGTAAAATATATAACAATATAAAATGGGTGGATACCTACTGTATTTCAATCTAAATATAAGTTATGATAAATATACGAGAGGAGTGTATTGAAATGAAGCAAATTAAAAATATTATTAATACTGGTCTTCGTAAATTAACCCAAGAAAGCTCAGAATTTGAAAAAGAATTCCATGCTAAATCAGAAGAAATGCAACAATTCAAAACAGAAATGAATAGCTGGAAAAATAAAAGAAAGCTTACTCGAAGTAAATAGCCACTGGAGAAATTATCTTTTCCCCTTTTTTTAGTATTCCGAGTTTTTCAAAAACTTCGTCAAATGTGTTAATTGCATCTCCAAGCTTTCCAAATGGACCATCTAGATTGTTAGTAGACAACTCATTGAAATTAACGAAATCTTTTGTGTATTTTCCTAAAATCGTCACTTTAATGTCCGCATTATTATATTTAAACGATAATTCTTTTGGAGTTTCCCGTAAAAATTCTATCTTTAACGGACAAACAAAGTTGGAAATTTTCAATAACACTGATGACGGCAACAGAGATTCAAGATACTCGACTAAAACTCTAAACATTCCGAGGGTATCAGAAATCTCCTTTGATGAGCTTTTAATATTGTTTTTCAGTTCGTTAATTTGTTTCTTCTTAATACTATCAGCAAGTGTAGAATTGTTAATAACATTAATTTTTGCTTGAACTTGTTGTTCAAAAGCCATTTCTAATGCGATCGGAATTGCATCAGGATTCAAAACGTCCTTAATGTTATTTACACTGATAATTGAGAATGCCCCTTGTATCAACAAATAATCACCAGAAACAAAATCTTCTGTTTTTGTTGTAACCCTCTTAATTAAGTTATTTTCCTCTAAATAATCCTCAAAAAGCTGTAATGCATTGTCATGTAACTGTTTTGAGATTATTTCTTTTCCAGCTTCCAGTTGCGTCCAAGAAATACCTGAGGTAATCCCTCTTTTGTGATTCATCTTGTAAGATAATTTTCCAGAGGGGCTATCAACAACAAAGGGGATCTTAACTGTCCCAGAAGAAACATCTGCTTGTACCTCGTTAACAACATCTTTGGTTGTTCCATCTGTAGATGTTTTAGTTTCAGATTCTTGAAATTCTGTGCTATGCAGATTAGGTAACCCATTATTTTTTTGTGCAATAAATGAATGTAAAAATGCAGTATCCAAATATATAAATTCTTTCATAGTTGCATGCCTCTTGTACGTCCACATCGGCTGCGGGATTTGCTAAGATTTATTGTTTTTATTTGCTTTTGATTTTCTCCAAGCTTCAATAGCAGCTTGTGCAGCAAGTTCAGCTATTTCTAATTCTTCCTCTGTATATGCATCTGGCCCACCTAAAAAGGCACGACCACCTGATGTTCTTTTTTCGGTAGGAGAAGGATCATCTGATAGACCTAATAAAAAATCAGAATTAGTTTCAAAGAAGCTAACAAAAGTGCGCAACTCATCATCTTCAACTGGTCTTTTTCCAGCTTCAATTCTAGATATTACGCTATTATTAATACCTACCCTGTTAGAAAATTCTAATTGCGTAATTCCCATTCTTTCACGTAGTCTTTTTATTCGATCACCTACAATTGACAATAGTCTCACTCTTTCCACTTTTCCATAATAGAAATATAATAACATGTTTTCTGTTTTAGAAAAATATTATTGCTAAAATAGCAAAATATGTATTGACTTTGCTGAAATAGCAATGTATATTTGAAATATAAGATTTGCTGATTTAGCAAAACGGAGGTGGAACATGATAAAGGAAAAAAGTATTCAATTTAATCTACAATACATTAAAGAACAGCGTATAAAACAAGGAATATCCCTGCTAGATATGGCACTAGCTCTAGGATTCAAAAATGCTTCTACTTACTTGAAATACGAAGAAGGTGTGTATTTATTTAAAGCAAATCACCTACCAGTACTAGCAAACAAACTCAAAACCACAATCGAAAATTTTTTTGTGAGTTAATTTGCTAAAATAGCAAAATCTGAGCTGTATTCGTTTATTTAGTTTTCAAAGAACAAGGAGGCAATGCCATGTCACAGCAAACACTGAGTGTGCAGCTATCGATTCCGATTCCTGAGGGCTCTGTACTAATTACCAAGATTGAACTTCAAGAACTAAAGCAACTAGAGCTCACAGGTGTTTATTGGAACATGAAAGACCTTGAAAAGCGAGTTAATCGCAGCAGTGAATGGATAAAAGAGAACATCTTATATCCACCACGCTTTCGCAAGATACTCGATGCAGAACAAGGTGGTTTCGTATTCTATCCTAAATCCAAAGGTCAAACTTGGTCTTTCCAGGCAAGTAAAATGGCTCAATTCTTAGATCAAAGATTCAATCAAATTTTCAGCTAAAGGAGAATGCATATGACAACAGCACAAAAGACAGGAATCCCAAATCACTTATGGCAAGATCGCTACTGGAGAGGCACGCTTCACCTATTCGTCGAACAGCCAGCACTTCGAAGATTGTTCACAAGCCGTTACTTCGACTTCGAAAGTGGAATCGTTGAAATTGATGCAATGAAGCGCGCAGCTCGTAATTGGTCGCCTTCAGAAAAATTCATGTTAAATTTAGCTCTGCATTTATTTAATGAACGCAATAAAGTCAATCTTAGCGATATGGATTATCTAGATCCCAACAACAAGCAACTCGCATTTAAAGCGATACAGTTGCGATTCAGCTAAAGCCGCTGATTGCGTTATCAGCGGCTGGGGAATGGGATTAATTTAATTGTAACCTCAATGTCTCCAGTCGTCTGTTCGATTTTAGAACGAAAGGGGGGTCAAGGTTGAAATACGGGGCAATATTAAGAGCTTGCCGCGAAAGAATTGGTCTAAGTCAAGAGCAAATGGCTGAAAGACTATTCTTATCTCGTAGTGCTGTAAGTAAGATCGAAACAGACAAACAAGAAGTTACATTGCGTCAAGTGACAAAATGGCTTGAGGCAACTAATGCAAGGGAAGTAATGGTTTCATTCTTGTGTGGAATGGATGGGCTCTCGATTATGCAGAGCATTTTGCAAATTAGCGGAGTAAGTTAATATTCCAATCTAGAATATATTCCTAATTGGAATAGCAAAAGCAATTATTCTCGGTAGACTGAAAGGAGATTACATATGCCAAGAGAGTTACTAGTTATGGAGGCTAGGGCAGCAGCAGCGTCCGCTAAGCACAATTTGAAGTGGATGGACAAGCATCCAGAAAGATTTGACCAGACAAAGGCAAAGGATATGCGAAAGTATCTAAAGCTAATGATTCACTTTTCAAAAATGGAAATAAAAAATACACGCTCGGCAAAGCGTGCATCGGTATTATCCTCGTTCAAAGGATTTATTGTCTCTATTATACCACATTTGCAAGGGAAGGTGGTAGTGAAATGAGAGAATTAGTGCTGAATAGGACTGTTCTAATGTCAGTTTATAGATGTGAAGGTGATGAATGTAATGCAGTTTATGCGGTCGAAGAGAACAAGACAGAAGAACCGCATTGTCCTACTTGCGGATGCGAGTATTTTAGCTTTGTGGCTTTACAAACGATTGAATGCTGATTTGGACGGATAGAGCATCAGCTCTATCTAATGGGCAATGATGCTCCTCCTCATCGTTGCTCACTAGATGTAGCTGATACATCAGATTAATGTGAAGTGAGGTGAATAAGATGAATCCTGCAGTGGAAAAAGAAGTTATTGCAGCTGTGAAAATGCTCTGTGATCTAATAACAGTGAAGGCTGAAGCGGAGAAAAAACTAGCTGTAGCAAACCCAAATAGTGAATTACCACAGCTAGTGAGTTCGGTAGCTCAGTTATTAAGTGCATTATGATTCATAAGATTCGTTAATCTTCTTGACAAGGGTTTTATAAAATTCCCCAATCTCATCTGCTCTTTTTTGATTAAAGTTAGAGATTTCATCAAATTTAGTGGTGCTGGGCAACACAATACCATTTGCTCTAATTACCTCTAAAGTGATTTCTTTCGCAATATCATGTACTGAACTCATAGGTAGACCTCCTTTCTAGTAGATAGTAGTCTGGACAACTTTATTCTACTAGAAAAGGATGCAAATTCCAAACAATAGAATGGAGTTGATATCATGCGTTTTAAGTGGTTAAAGAAAGGCTCTGAGCAGGCTGTCATTACCATGTCATACGTTCGTTGTAGTTGCACCAAGACAACTATTGAAGATGCTGTAAAGGCTACACTAGCGTCGGGCAGGCATTGTATTAATCATGAGCGGATCAACGACAAAACATTTGCTAGACTTTGCAGATCGGTTAAGCAGCTGGTAGAGGTGCAGCATGCTAGAGCTAAATAACCACGTTAAAATGCAGTCATGCCTAAGCGAACGAATTTGGAATTTGTATGAGAATGATCCGAGGGCCTTTAATTCGGCTGCAGTAAAGTATTTTGAAAAATCATATCCGAAATACCGCATTTATAGTTTTGATTATTCCAGACGTATTGTATGGCTGGTAGAAAGGAGCTGATCAGGTGAAGAACGGTAAGCGACCTACAAGAGCCCAAAAGCAAGCAATCAAAGATATGGGGTTAGTTGTAGAGAATTGGTTAGTCTTTAAGACAGATACGCAACTTAATCGCTTATATATTACTCATCGTAAAACAGGCACAGTTAAGGTTATTCCAGCTTAGGAGGGAGTAGGATGCACGACAATAGTTATCCGTTCCCAGTATACAGCGGATTATTCGAACCTCGCCATTACAAGCACATTAATGCAGCAATATGGCTATTTCTATGGTGTGTTAGTTCAACTACTAAAGAAGTTAATTCGGACGGCATCAATTGGGGCGTTGTATTAGGCGGTAAGCCAATACAGATACAGGAGTTATCTGAGAGGTTCGGTGTCAGTAGATCGACTGTAAAACGCTGGATAGAGGCTTTAGAGGAGCACGAATACATAAAGACAACTAGAGCTCCTTATGGCTTAATTTTTCAGGTCAAAAACTCCAAAAAATTCACGTCCAAAAATGAGCCATCACTTCTAATAGATAGCTCAAATGTTAACTATCAGACTAATACAGATGGTTCAAAAGTGATACATCTAGTGAGCAAAAATGAGCCATCTAATAAAGATATTACAGAAGATAATGTTGTTGTTGTTGATCCCGATGAAATTATGTCACGAGCGATGGAAGTCGAAAAGCACTATATTGCTCGAAGAGGTAAAGGTTTGTTTCTTAGTCCGACTGATTTTGATGAAATAAAGAAGCTTGTAGCAACTGGTATTCCACTTGAGATTGTTTTCAAAGCTATTGATTTATCGTTTGCTGAGTACAAGCCAAAGTATAAAAGCGATCAGATTCGCAGCTTTAGTTATTGCGTTCCACGATGCTATTCGGAATGGGAACGTAGTAAAGTGGACAAATCCATAACTGGTGCGGTGCCGCACGTGCCAGTCGCCCTTGGAACCCACACAAATAAGCAACAGCAAGCATTTAACTTACTGGATCAAATAGCAGAGGAGTGAACGGATGAACAAGGCAGATGTCACAAAGTTATTCAAAAAAATAAAGTTTAGGTACCCATCATTCACAATACCTTCTGAGGTTGACGACGTGAGGGAAATGGTAGAGGAGTGGTTGATTGACCTAAAGGATGTACCTCTTGAAGTAGCTCTAGCGAATCTACGCGAGTATGCTAAGCAGCCAGAACATAAATTTGCTCCTCATCCCGGAGCGTTGGCTGTGATGCCTTCAGTGCACGACAGTTATTCGAAACTCATGAAAGAGTTAGGACAAGATAGCGTATTGACTGTTGAGCAGATGCAAGCCAAAGCGGTGCCGATCAGCGAGGAACAACGAAGAAAGGTGCGTGAGCTAATTGAAAAGGGAGCTACCGTATAGTGCTGAAGCTGAGCAATCCGTTATAGGGGCAATACTCCTGAATCACAAGATGGACGGAGCTGAACAGCTACAGGATGCCTTTTATGATGCGCGACATAGCACGATTTATGGAGCTATGACACAGTTACAAGACAACGGAAAACCAGTTGATCTTGTGACATTAGTTGATCAACTACAAAGTTCTGGTGATTTGCAAGAGATCGGCGGTGTCAGTTATTTATCAAATCTTGCTAACTCAGTACCTTCAGCAACTAACCTTGAATACTACAGCAATATCGTAAAGCAGAAGCACATTCACAGGCAGACGATTTTGCGACTGCATGAATTAGAAGAACAGGCTTGGAAGGTTGAAAATCCACTAGAAGTTCTAGGGGAAATGCAGGCAATATCACTGGAATTGAGTGATCAATCTGCAACAAATAACAACTTTTATAATCCTAAGGAAATAGCAATGCAGACGTTTGAAGAAATAGAACGCAAATCGCTGATCAGTGGTAACGGATGCACGGGTATTCCTTCTGGCTTTGTAGACATAGATCGAATGACAGCAGGATTTCAAAAGAGCGACTTGATTATTGTTGCTGCTCGACCTTCTGTTGGTAAAACAGCTTTCGCACTTAATATCGTACAAAATGCAGGAATTAAACAAAAGTGTACAGTTGCCTTATTCAGTCTTGAAATGTCTGCACAGCAGTTAGTTACCAGAATGTATGCAGCTGAGCAAAGCATTGATGCTACTAAGCTAAGGACAGGGTTTTTAGATTCTAACGACTGGACGCATTTAACATTAGCAACTGGAACAGTTGCTAACTCAAACATATACATTGACGACACTGCATATTTGACTGTTTACGATATCGCTCGCAAGTGCAGGCGATTAAAAAAGACACATGGCTTAGACATGATCGTAATCGATTACTTGCAGCTAATAGCTGGACGTAAAAAGACTGAGAACAGACAGCAGGAAGTGAGCGAAATATCCAGAGCACTCAAAAGACTTGCAAAGGAATTAAGTGTTCCAGTTATAGCCTTATCTCAATTAAGTCGTGGCGTTGAGCAGCGACAAGACAAACGTCCGATGCTATCAGATTTAAGAGAATCTGGATCAATTGAGCAGGATGCAGATATAGTGGCCTTCCTTTATCGCGATGATTATTACGACAAAGAATCAGAGAAGAAAAACATCATCGAGATAATTATTGCTAAGCAACGCAATGGTCCAGTAGGAACTGTAGAGCTTGTTTTTCTTAAAAATTTCAATAAGTTTGTGAATTTGGATAGGGGTACTCCTCAAGCACAACCTAAGCCAAAAACAGAAGGTTATCGAGTACCAGATATGCATAGGTGATCATCATGTATACGAGTACAGATGTATGGTTCGAGTGGACAGGCTTAGCAGAAAGTCGTTGGAGCTGGCACAACAAAGAACCTCGTAAGGCTGGAACTACTGTAATGACTAAATGCAACGGTGAATGGGTTAAACGTAAAACTGTACCGACTAACTGGATTAGAGCGGGCTATGTAGTAGAATCTGACGGAGTGCAGATCGATTTGTTTGAATGTTTGTGAGGTGAGAGAGTGAAAGCACTTAGTAGACGATCGCAGAGAAAGTTTGATCGTAAATACAAGCCTAGCTTGAAAAGGTATGATCCCAATGAAATATTTGTGGACAATTTCGCAGGTGGCGGTGGTGCATCTACTGGAATTGAAATTGCTATCGGTCGCAGTGTTGAAGAAGCTATTAATCATGATCCAGCAGCCATAGCAATGCATGAAGCAAATCATCCTGAAACAAGACATTGGTGTGAAAGTGTGTGGGAAGTGGATCCAAGGGATGTAGCTACAGGAAGACCAATCGGACTAGCTTGGTTTAGTCCGGACTGTAAGCATTTTTCTAAAGCAAAGGGTGCCAAGCCTGTTAATAAAGAGATTCGTGGGCTAGCTTGGGTAGCGGTGCGATATGCTGCCACAGTAAAGCCGAGAGTCATTATGCTGGAGAACGTAGAAGAGTTTCAAACATGGGGTCCGCTGAAGAAAGATGAAAAGGGTGATTATTTCCCTGATCCCGCACAAAAAGGCAGGACGTTTAAGAGTTTTGTGAATGCCCTGAAACGACATGGCTACCAAGTTGAATGGAAAGAACTTCGAGCATGCGATTATGGAGCGCCTACCATTCGTAAACGACTGTTCCTGATTGCTAGATGTGATGGTAAACCGATCGAATGGCCGGTCCCGACACATGGACCAGAGGATAGCGGATTGCTGCCATATAAGACAGCGGCAGACATCATTGATTGGTCGTTGCCTTGTCCTAGCATTTTTGAAAGAAAAAAGCCGCTGGCAGAAAATACACTAAGACGGATTGCTAGAGGGATTGAACGATTTGTTCTGAATAATCCCAAACCTTTCATTATCAAAGTAAATCACAAAGGGGAACAGTTCAGGGGCCAGGAATCGGATGAACCTCTTCAAACAGTAACTTCTAAGAATGGATACGGACTAGTTACTCCATTTGTAGCAAGGATAGGACAGACAGGTTTCGGTGGCGACAGATTGCAATATGATATCGAGCAGCCGGTAACAACCATAACAACAAAAGCAGAACATTTATTAGTGAGTCCTACATTGATTCAGATGGGATATGGTGAAAGACCTGGGCAAGAGCCTAGAGTTTTAGATCTGGATAAGCCTGTTGGAACTGTGACTGCAGGTGGTAACAAATTTGGATTAGCGGCTGCCTTTCTTGCAAAACATTATGGCGGTAATTATAGCGGAGCTGGCAGCAGCATGGATGAACCAGTTTCAACGATTACAACAACGGACCATAATGCCTTAGTTACAGCGCAACTAGTAACAAGTCATATAATGACCCTTCGTAACAACATGATAGGCCAAGACATGCGCGAGCCGATAAGTACGATTACAGCCGGTGGTGGTCATCATGCAGAAGTAAGAGCGTTCTTAATAGCTTACTACGGCAGCAGTGTTGGGCAATCTCTTAACGATCCGCTACAGACGGTAGTAACAAAGGATCGGTTTGGGCTAGTCACTATAGAAGGAGTAGATTATCAGATTGTAGACATTGGTATGCGAATGCTAGAGCCACACGAGTTGTATGCAGCACAAGGATTCCCAAGTAACTATATTATCAACGGCTACCAAGTCAACGGTAAGTCGGTCACAAAGTCAGACCAAGTCGCTAGATGCGGCAACAGCGTATGCCCTCCACTAAGTACAGCACTAGTCAAAGCTAATATGCCTGAACACTGCGTAGGAAGTGGAAAGGTAGTGGCGTTTGAAAGATACAAGGAACCACAGTACGGACAGCTGCAGTTAAGTATCTAAGCAACTGACATTATTCTGAGAGTGCAAAGTAGATTCATTAATGGAAGGAGTAATAAAGATGATACATGACACTCAAACAGGCAAAACCAAAAAGCCTAAAAAAGGTGAATGCTTGATTTGTAACGCTGAGAATCCAACTAAACATACAACTTTAGGAGCATCATTTTGCGAAGATTGCTGGAAAGCCTTAGAAAATGAAGAGGAACTAGAAAAACGGATAAAGTGGGATTAATGTTCGGTTGATTCATAAGGTTCAGCAGGGAGGGACGAAATTGAAGAAGGAAGTATGCTGGTTTAGTGGCGGTGTTAGCAGTTTTATTGCTGCTTACCTTAGACGAGATACTATTGACGAGATTTTTTACATCGATATAGCGGATCAACATCCAGATACACTAAGGTTCTTGTATGATTGCGAAAAGGCTCTGGGTAAAGAGATAAAAATTCTACGCAGCTCAAAGTATGAAAGTGTTAATGATGTTATAGGAAAACGTAGATTCATTAATTCCCCTTATGGTGCGCTTTGCACATCTGAATTGAAAAAGAAGGTTCGTCAAGAGTGGGAGCAACAGCAAGCTGGGGAAATGGTTTATGTCTGGGGCTATGATTCAAGCGAGAATCACAGGGCTGATAGATTAGTTGAAACTATGCCTGAGTACGAGCACATATTTCCTTTGATTGATGAATTATTGAGTAAAGAAGATGTACATGGCATGTTGCAGCGTCTAGGAATCAAGAGACCTAAAATGTATGAAATGGGATACCGCAATAATAACTGCATTGGTTGCGTAAAAGGTGGAATGGGCTACTGGAATAAGATTCGTATAGACTTCCCAGCAGTATTTGCGGAACGTGCAAGGCTTGAACGTGAGATAGGAGCAAGCTGCATCAAAGGTGTGTATTTGGACGAGTTAGAGCCAAACAGAGGGCGTATTGAGGACGAAGTCATGGAAGAGTGTGGAATCATGTGTGAAATAGCCTATATGTCAATTGGCGTTTAATGCACAGTACGACCGCAAAAACGAAGTTGATTCAAACTGTTTACTAGAAAGGATGATGAAAATGCAAGAATATAAGCTTGGTAAATCAACAATGGAGCGTTATGATATACGACTGCAAGGGGGAGATCACTGGCGCTGTGCTTGGGCTATTATTTCAATCAGTGATGATGGAATATTCAATGCACAAACAGATTGCGGAGACTTTTCATATCGTTGGGGTTCGTTCGGGAGTTGTTTTAAGTCATTTTTGATTGATGTTTGCAGCAAGGACACTAGCTACCTTTACCACAAGATAAGTGACAGGGAGCGTGAAAGTAAAGTTGATATGAAGCAAACAATCAAGAATATGAAATTGAAAATTATCGAACAACGTAGACAGGATGGAAATAGAGCGTTTTACGGGAAAGATGATCTAACCCCAACCGAAGCTAGGGACTTGTGGGATGCCTTGGAATTGCTCGACCACAGTGAACTATCAAATGATGCGTTTGTTTCGCTCTTTTATCATGACCTACCTTCAGTAGAAAGAAGAAAAGTGTTTTCGGATGAAATTTGGTATGAGGATGTAATTGTGAATACTTCTGATCGAAGAGCACAAGCATTTTGTGAAGTGATAGCACCTGTATTCGCTGAGATATTGAAAAAGGAGTTAGAAAAATCAAAGGTTGCTAGTGCGTAGTACGACGATGATGTTGATTCATATTGTTTACTAGAAAGGGGAGAGTTAATTTGAAAGCTTGGCATGTAAAGGATTTAGAAGGTGAGCATCAACAAATTGTATTTGCAGAAAAACGTGGCGAAGCTATCACTAAAAGCGAAGCTTACTGGTGGGGAGATTAGATCGACGTTAAAGCGGTTCGTGCAAAATATGCAGATGGGCTAGAGGACAATCCAGAGCAGTTAATACAGGTTCAAATTGATAATGGTTGGTGGTTTGAGTGTCATAGTTGTAATACTCGTATTGACGAAGAAAGTAAGTACAAGATTTCAAGTGATTTGATCTATTGTGTATCATGTGCAGAGAAAGTTTGATAAACAGTACGACGAAAATAGGAAGTTGAAAGCCGAGATTGAAGAATTAAAGACTAAGTTAAATGAGGTGGCGTAAAGTGGAATCCGGGAGCGATAAAGGAAAGGTGGATGTTGTCAATCATCCATCACACTATACACAAGGAGGGATTGAATGTATCGACGCATTAGCTGCAGCAACGGTTAATTTGAACGGGATTGATGCTGTATGTACAGCTAATGCAATTAAATACCTATGGCGGTGGAAAGAAAAAAACGGTGTAGAGGATTTGAAAAAAGCTCAATGGTATATTAATCGGCTTATTCATGAACAATCTAAATAAATAAATCGCCCAGCCTCATACGTTGGGGAACGGTCGGCTGGGCGATTAACTAAACACTCATCTCTATTATAACTTGATAAGGGGATGAGGGGAATGGGAGCAAGACAATTAGTATTAGATATTTATAACGTGAATGAGGAAGCTACAAAGGCAGCGGTTGAGAAGTATCTGCTGCAGGCAAGAGAGTATAAGATCACTGAATACATTCCCGAAGAAGCAACCATTACTGCATCTTACAGTGATATGCCACGTAGCTACACAGGATTAACAAGCGATCAAACATTTGAATTGGCTCAGCGCAATGTTGATGAACAAGCAAGAAGAAGAAGGCACATTGAAAGAACTGAAAAAGCTATCTCAAGACTAGGAGCAAGACAACGCAAATTAGTTGAACTCAGATATATGCTTGATGATGATACACTGGATTGCAACGTAGCTTGCGACTTGGGATATAGCGAACGTCACTATAGACGAATCAAATCAATCGCAATATTCCGATTGGCAAGTATGCTAGGCCTAATGGTTTTCGATGAATAAAAACATGTCCGCTTTATGTCCGTTACATGTCCGACATTTTGACAAGATACATGCTATATTATTAGTATAGATTAATATGAAAAGCTGCTCACTTGAGCGGCTTTTTTTGCGTTGAGGGGCTGATTAAATGGCTAATAAGAGAAGAAAGAAGAAATCTTACTCATTGGCTGCTAATCAGCCTGTAAAATGCAAAGGTTGCGTCTGGGGAGTATGGAGAGAAACAAAACAATATTGTAGTAGAGTGAGGTGCGTCAAGTGATGAAATGGCTAACTAAGCTTATTAAACGGCTAGCACCATTTGCTGAGCCTGCTCCGAAGAATCGTAAAGAACGAAGAAAAATGAAACAAAGTCGCTAAGCTCTGACTGATCGGTAGCACCGAAAACAAAAGAGAAGGGTGGAAACACCTTCAAAATTGTGCGCAACTTTCAGAGCATTATATATCAACTCAAATGTGGGGTGGTGATATGAATACTGTTCAACCGATAACAAAACCTGAGCTGCTCGAAGCGATCAAATCGTATCTAAAAGAAAAGTCGGATCGGGATTATTTTTTGTTTGTAATGGGGATCAATATTGGCCTTCGAATAAACGATATGCTTCCGCTCAAGGTGAAAGATGTACGTGATCGAAATCAAATTGTAATCCGTGAGAGAAAAACGAAAAAGGAAAAGTTTATACCAATTAACGCTACTCTTAAGAAAGAAATAGATCGATATGTTGCAGGTAAGAAACCGAATGAATATTTATTTCCTAGTAGACAGCTAGATGAGAACAACTTACCTAAGCCGATCACAAGAGAACGAGCATATCAGATATTGCAGGATGTAGCAGAACAATTCAACTTAGAACAAATTGGTTGTCATAGCATGCGCAAGACATTTGGCTATCATCTGTATGAACGGACCAAAGACATTGCGTTGTTAATGTATATATTCAATCATTCTACTGAATCGATTACCATGAGGTATATCGGCAAAAAGCAGGAACATTATGCAAATGCAATGAAAGGCTTCGGACTGTGAGTTTCACATATTGAGTAGATGTCAAACTGATAACGGGCAGAACAAGAAAAGCTAGGGTTATCAAGGGAATAGAGAAGCAAAGGACTTTAACACTTTATAAGATATGTTAAACTCAGATTTTATACATTTTATGCATAAACGACGTAGTTTCAAAAAGAGAAATACGAAAATTATCACGCTCAAACCCTTGTCAAATAAGGGTTTATTTTTATATTTATGCAATGAATAATTATACATTCATCCTTGAAAGGGGTGATAGTACGTTTAACTATAAGGATAAGCGGTGGGTAAGCAAAAGGTGCAAAGTATTGAAGCGCGATGAATACCTGTGCCAAGAATCTAAAAGATATGGAAAATCAGTTGAAGCTACAACCGTTCACCATATCTATCCAGTTGAATACTATCCTGAACTTGCATTAGTTGATTGGAACTTAGTATCACTATCTTCTAAGATGCACAATGCAATGCATATACGAGATAGCCATGAGCTTACTGATCTCGGCAAGCAATGGCAGGAGAGAAGAAGGAAGGAGTTTGAGGAATGGATGCAGACAAAGCAGAAGTAATTAAAACCTTCAAAAAACTCGGTGATATATCTAACGACATTGTTGCTGCTTTTGAAAGTGGAACGGAAAAAGAACAGGAAGCTGCGCTCGGCAGATTTGTTTTAATGATGATTGAATTTGAAGCACTGAAATAACCCCCCCATGCATTGTTTTGAATTTATATTCGTCTTGGGAACGGTGGGGGGAGGCATTTCCAATAGTGCGACCGTGGGAAACTTTTTTTGAAAATGTGTAAGTTGAGGTGGTGTCATGAAAAATGATGTAAATAGTGCAAATTTATTTGATAAGGAAACTATCCGTAAAGCCACGATTAAGGACATGAAAGCATTGAAGGTTTACAAGAAGCAATACGATCGTTTGATCGATATCTATGCTGAGCTAGTTGTCCAATACAATCGACTGACAGAAACGTTTGCAGATTCTGGTTATCAAGTTGAATCCGAAACTGCTCAGGGTGGTGCGAAGAAGTCTCCACTTATCGCTACATTAGAAACGTTACGAAAAGATATATTAGCTTATTCGGATCGACTATGCTTAAATCCAAAATCGCTTGAAACCATAACTATCGATAAGCAAGAAAAATCAAAACTTGCATCATTAGTAAGTGGGCGGTAACGATGAAGCATCCTAATTACTTTATTGTAATGGAGTACGCTACGAGCATAGTCGAAGGCAGAAAGCTAGCTTGTCAAGAATTGATAGAAGGTTGTCAACGTTTCTTAGATGATTTGGCTAATGAGGAGTATGAATTCAGACCAGATGATGCAGAGTTCGTCATCAAGATAATAGAAACAACGATTGTTCATGAAAAAGGCGAGGATATGCAAGGTAGTTCGTTAAGAGGCAGACCGTTTTTATTAGAGCCATGGCAAAAGTATATCGTTTATAATTTGCTAGGCTTTTATAAGAAAGGCACTCAATTGAGACGTTACCAGGAAGCCTTTCTATATGTACCTCGAAAAAATGGTAAAACACCTTTTTCAGCAGGACTAGCATGGGCACTTGCTATTTTGAGCGCGAAGTCGAGCTCCATAATCTATATCGTAGGCGCTGCATTAAGACAGGCTTTACAGAGTTTTAATTTTCTAACGTTCAATCTCCGACAAATGGGAGAGTTTGAGAACTTCAGAGTGTTAGATAACAACCAAAATCACAGTATTACTGGGCGTTTTGGTAAAGGATCCATTCACATTGAAGCTTTAGCAGCTAACCCTGATGCACAGGATTCATTGGGATGTAACTACGCAATTGCCGACGAACTACATGCTTACACGAAGCCTAAGCAGTACAACATCATCAAAGAAGCCATGAAAGCTTATGCGAACAAATTGATGATTGGTATCACTACGGCTGGAGATAACATGTCTAGTTTCTGCTATCAACGTTTTCAGTATTGCAAGAAGATACTTAACAAGACGGTAAAAGCGGAACATTATTTCGTATTCATTTGCAAAGCGGATCAGAAAGAAAATGGCGATGTAGATTACACCTCAGCAATCGAGCACGAAAAAGCTAATCCTAACTACGGTGTAAGTATCAGACCAAGTGACATTATGCAGGAAGCTCTTGAAGCGCAGAATGATCCGCAACAACGAAAAGATTTCTTGGCCAAGTCACTTAACGTTTATACGGCGGCCATTAACGCTTACTTTAACATCGATGAATTTAGAAGTTCTGATCGAAAATACAACTGGACCTTAGAAGAATTAGCAAAATTGCCAATAGACTGGTACGGTGGTGCCGATATGTCCAAGCTACACGATTTAACAGCAGCAGCATTATACGGATCCTACCAAGATATTGATATTGTGATAACTCACGGATGGTTTCCTATCGTAGCAGCCACCCTCAAAGCGGAAGAAGATAATATACCGCTATTCGGTTGGAAGGATGATGGTTGGCTTGATATGTGTAATTCTCCAGTTGTAAATTATGCGGACGTTGTGAATTGGTTTATTAATATGCGTAAATTGGGCTTCAAAATAAAACAGGTTGGTCATGATAGGAAGTTTAGTACCGAGTACTTCCTTGGCATGAAAAAGGCTGGCTTTAAGGTTATTGATCAACCGCAGTATTTTTATAAAAAGTCACAAGGTTTTAGACGTATTGAGCTGAAAGCCAAAGAAGGAAAATTATATTACCTGCATTCGCAAGCTTATGAATATTGTGTTCAGAATGTGAGTGCGATCGAAAAGACAGATGATATGATCCAATATGAAAAAGTTCAGCCTGAGCAACGCATTGATTTATTCGATGCCTCTGTTTTCGGGGCTGTTCGTCTGCTCGAAAACTTAGAGAATAAATCAAATGCTAACGACTGGTTGAATGGTTAGGGGTGAATGAATTGAGCAGGAAAAGGCGAAAAGGAAATACCGAATCAAGAGCAGCACCTAATTCGACTATTGGATGGTTAGTTTCTTCAGATGCCCATGAAACATTAGCTGTTTCTGGTTATACCAGGTTATCTGATAATCCTGAAGTTAAAATGGCCGTAGATAAAATTGCGGACTTAATTAGTAGCATGACCATCCACTTAATGCAGAACACTCCTAACGGAGATATCCGAATTAAAAATGAATTATCAAGAAAGATTGATGTAAATCCATATTCCCTGATGACAAGGAAAGCATGGATGTACAACATTACTCAAAATCTCCTGTTATATGGCGATGGTAACGCAGTAGTATATCCTAAATTGGAAAACGGTTTGATATCAGAATTAATTCCGTTAAAGCCTTCAGGAATATCCTTTATTGATACGCAGCATGCTTATCAAATTCGTTACAACAATCAATATTATGAATTTAATGAGGTACTACATTTCACGATTAATCCTGATCCCGAACGTCCATATATCGGCACTGGGTACCGAGTAGCATTAAAAGATATTATTCAAAATTTGAAACAAGCGGCTAAAACTAAGAATGCTTTTATGTCTGATAAATGGAAGCCATCAGTTATTATATCCGTGGATGCTATGACAGATGAATTTTCAAGTAAAGAAGGCAGAGAAGCCATCTTAAATAAATATGTCAGTGAAACCGAAGGTGGAAAACCGTGGATTATTCCTGCTGACATGATGAAGGTAGACCAAGTAAAACCATTATCATTGAATGATCTTGCAATTAGTGATGCTGTACAAATTGATAAAAGAACGGTTGCTGGGCTCATTGGAGTGCCAGCTTTTTTTGTGGGCGTTGGAGAGTTCAAAAAAGACGAGTATAACGCGTTTATTAATACTCGGATATTGCCACTAGCACAAGGGATTGTTCAAGAGTTAACAAGGAAACTGTTACTCTCTCCTGAGCTATATTTCAAGTTTAATCCACGCAGCTTATATGCTTACGATCTTAAAGAACTGGCAGAGGTCGGAAGCAGTCTTTATGTGCGCGGACTTTATACAGGCAATGAAATTCGAAACTGGTTGGGTGATTCACCGCATAAAGGCTTAGACGAACGTGTAATCCTTGAAAATTACATTCCTGCTGGCATGATAGGAGATCAAAAAAAATTAAATCAAGGAGGTGATAATGATTGAGGGACATAAAACAAACACGCAGCTGGAAATCCGCTTTAGAAACACGATCTGAGCAAGAAGGCAATATGACGATCGAAGGATATTTTGCTGTTTTTAATCAAGTAACTGAACTATGGCCAGGTGCATACGAAACGATTTCTACAGGTGCATTCGATAATACGCTTGGTAATGATATTCGTGCTTTGGTTAATCACGAGACAATGTTTGTTCTAGGTCGCAATAAAGTAGGTTCGTTGGAATTGAAGGTGGATTCTCACGGTTTATGGGGCCGCATCAAAATTAATCCGAACGATCTAGATGCAGTTAATTTATATGAACGAGTAAAGCGTGGCGATGTAGACCAATGCTCGTTCGGATTCAATATCGTTAAAGAAGATACTGAATGGCGAGATGACGGATCGGTGAAGTGGACAATACAAGAGATTGATCTTCACGAGGTGTCCGTTGTTACATTCCCGGCATATCAGGCTACTGGCGTACAAGCTCGACAAGAAGCCGTTGAACAATATAAAGTTCGGATGCTGCAGCAACGAAAAAAAGAAATCGAAAAGAGGTTGAAAAAATGGCACTAAAACAATTGATGCTTAGAAAAAAATTGGATCAAAAAAACAGCTCGATTAACGAGTTGATGGAAAGAGAAAATGCTTTGAAGTTACGCAGTCAAGCAGCCGAACAAGCGCTAGAGGAAGCTCAAACAGATGAGGAAGTAGCAGCCATTGAAGAAGAAGCTAATGCAATTGATGCAGAACAAGCTCAGCTGGATCAAGAAAGAAGTTCACTTCAAGAAGAAATTAATGCTCTTCAAATTGAGCTTGAACAACTAAACAGTAAAGAGCCAGATAACCAACAACGCTCTTCGCAGCGTGATCATCAAACTTATCAAAATGGCCGAAACGGTCAAGGAGGAGACATTAGAATGACAACTATTTTCCGCAGTATGACATTCGAACAAAGGAATGTACTTGTAGCTCGTAGCGAAGTTAAAGAATTTTTAGGTCAAGTACGTGAGTTGCGCGCGCAGCAACGTTCAGTTACAGGTGCAGAACTTACGATCCCCGATATTTTACTTGGTCTTATTAGAGACAATCTGCATCGCTACAGCAAGTTGATCAGCAAAGTCAACAAGCGCACTCTGAAAGGAACAGCACGTCAAAACATTTCCGGTGCTATACCAGAAGGCATTTGGACAGAAGCTTGTGCTTCACTCAATGAATTAGCTATCATTTTTAATCAAATTGAGGTTGATGGCTATAAAGTTGGAGGGTTTATTCCGATCTGCAATGCAACATTAGAGGATTCAGATGAAAATTTAGCTGCTGAAATCCTTGAAGCTATTTCTCAGGCTATTGGTATTGCAGTTGATAAAGCAATCCTGTTTGGTACGGGCAAAAAAATGCTATTGGGAATTGCAACGAGACTTGCACAAACATCACAGCCAGCTGACTGGGGAACAAAAGCACCAACTTGGACTGCTTTGAATACTTCTAACATCCTTAAGATCAATCCAGCAAGTATGACAGCAGAAGAATTCTTTGCGGAGCTGATCTTAAAACTAAATAAAGCACGTGCCAATTATTCAAATGGTGAAAAATTCTGGGCAATGAATAGTAATACCTATGCTGCATTACAGGCAAAAGCAATCGTGTTCAATGCAGCAGGAGCACTAGTATCATCAGTTAACCAAACAATGCCGGTTATTGGCGGAGATGTTGTTATTTTAGAATTTATGAACGATAACGACATCATCGGTGGATATGGTTCATTGTATTTGTTGGTCGAACGTGCAGGCATTCAACTTGCGCAATCTGAGCATGTACGATTCATCGAGGATCAAACAGTGTTCAAAGGTACAGCTCGTTATGATGGAAAACCAGTATTCGGTGAAGGATTTGTGATGGTTAATATCGCGAATGCAAATCCAACAACTACAGCAACCTTTGCTCCAGATATCGCGAATCCTTCTGACGCACATCTATCTGCATTGACAATTGGTTCTTTAAGTCTTTCTCCATCATTTGATGGTTCAGTGTTTAATTACACGGCAGCTACTACAGCGGCGACAAATACGATTACAGCAACGGCTGCTAAAGATGGTGCAGTGGTATCCATTAAGAATGGCAATACTGATGTTGCTAATGGAGAAGCTGCTACATGGGCGAGTGGATCTAACACAGTAACAATTACTGTAACTTATGGCACTACAGTTAAGACGTACACTGTTGTCGTAACAAAATCATAAGGAATGATGCTTTATGAACCCTACACAAGTCTTAGCACTTGTTAAGGCAAGATTAGGCATTTCAACGGCGGTCAGGGATGTTTACCTGACCGCTATCATTAATGGTGTAATCGATGAACTTACGAAGGAAAAAGGCATCGTATTGGACCACGAGAACGGTGCTCATTTGATGTTTTGCGTTGATTATGCGACCTGGCGATATCAAAGCGTTCAACACCACTCACCAGTAGCTGCTAATAATGCCGGTTCCATGCCGAGACATTTGCAATACAGGCTGCACAATCTTATTGTATCGGCTGGTGGCAATGATGTATGATCACGAATTAACTTTAATTGGCTACACCATTACACAAGATTCAATCGGGAATGAAATCAGGACACCTACGACAACTACAGTGTTATGTGAAGAAATGTCAGTAGGTAGAAATGAATTTTACAACGCAGCTCAAAACGGAATGAAACCTGAAATTATACTCAAAATGCACGCATATGAGTATAGCGGTCAAGAAAGTGTTGAGTATTACGGTGTGAAATACAAAGTTATACGAACTTTCAAAGTAGGCATTGAGGAGATCGAGCTGACTTGTGAAAGGGTGATCGGCAATGTCTAACATTTCACTCAGCAACCTTTCTAGTGAGATTGTGCGAGGTTTTCAGACGTATACTGAGAATGTGACAAGCGAGATAAACGAAGAAGTCAAAGCTCGTTCTAAAGAACTTGTAAAGGCTATTAAAGCCAGCTCGCCTTTAAAAACAGGAGATTACAAAAAGGGATGGACTAGCAAAATCGAAAACAGTCATGGAAGAATCACAGTGACTGTTTACAACAAGAAAAAAGGAAGTCTAGTCCATCTATTAGAAAATGGCCATGCTAAGCGCGGTGGTGGTCGTGTTTCCGGAAAACCACATGTTAGACCAGCTACAGACCGCGAAACTGCTCTACTCGAAGAAAACATAAAATCCATCATCAAAAGAGGTGGATAAATGACACAAGCAGATTTATTTACAGCACTAAAAGCTACTGGCTATCCAGTGGCTTATTCGCATTTTAAAACAACGGCGAATCCTCCGTATATCGTGTATCTGTTCGCTTATGACAGCGATCTAAAGGCTGACAACACAAATTACGTTGAAATCAGTAACTTTCAAATCGAATTATACACGGGAACAAAGGATCTAACCGCTGAAGCTAAGATACAAACCGCTTTAAAAAATCTTGGGTTGACTTACACCAAGTCTGAAACATGGCTTGAAAACGAGGAATTGTTTCAAATTTTATACGAAGTCCAAATTATAGGAGAGTGACATAATGAGCGAAAATAAAGTCACATTTGGTTTAGAAAAAGTACACATTGCTTTTGAAAATGCAAATGCGTTAAGCCAACCAGCATGGGTAACACCTATTCATATTCCAGGCGCGGTGCGCTTTACTCCAACTACAGTAGGAGAGCAAACACCGTTCTATGCAGATAACACTGCATATTACGTAGTAAACACGAACAATGGTTATACAGCAGAGCTTGAACTAGCTAATGTTCCTGATGCTGTTCTTGCTGAAATGTTAGGATGGTACATTGATTCAAACGGTATGCTTGTTGAGGTGTCGGACGCAGAGCCTAAACCATTTGCATTAATGGGTCAGGTACACGGCGACAAGAAAAATCGAAAATTTATTTACTATAAATGCATTGCAAGCAGACCATCAAAAGAACGCACAACTAAAAATGAATCAATTACTCCTGCAACCGATGTACTTAATCTAACAATTTCACCAATCGAAATTGTTGTAAATGGTGAAGCGAAAATGGTTGTTAAAGGTGATGTTGAGCTTAATGCAAGCAATTCTACCGCTTATAACAACTTCTTCAATGCGGTTACGCTGCCGGCTTCAAGTACTGTGAACAAATCTGCTCTTGCTAACGCTATTGCAGTTGCCGGAACGCTCACAGAAGCGGATTACGTGGCTGAATCGTGGGATGTGCTAGAAGCTGCACTTACAAATGCAACAACGGTGAATAGCTCGGCCACAGCACCACAAAACCAAGTTGATGCTGCTTATACTCATCTAATGAATGCTATTGCAGCGTTGGAGGTTGACGCTTAATGAAAGAGCTTAATATTGGTGGGCAGGTGGTTCGCATTCGTGCGAATCCACTTGCATCCATTTACTACAAGCAAGAATTTAAGCGTACTATTCTATCAGACTTTATGAGCTTCGCTAAAGGACTTGTAAGTCTTGAACAGCTAAACACTGGAATTGACATTGAAAACATCAAAAACATCGATTTGAGCGGCTTGGATGACGTTGTATTGCTGCAAATGGTGTGGGCGATGAATAAAGCAGATTCTGCATTTACAAGCACGCCAACTCCATCGTATGAATCGTGGGTAGCTAGCTTAGAATCCTTTGATATTACAGATGCTGACATGTTGCAAAATATCATGACTGAAATCAAAGACGGATTTTTTCGTGGAGGGGGCGCAAAGTTCGCCCCGAAACGATGAACCGGATCTATTGAATTTTGAAATTGATTTATTAGTAATAGCTAAAAAAATAGGTCTGTCATTCGAGGAACTTAAAGAGCTTCGAGTGACAGACCTTTTTGCGATGGCTGAAAGTTTTACAGGCGCGGATAAAGAAAAGCCGCGAGAAGCCACACAAGCCGACATTGACGCTTTTTTTGGGAGGTGATTAGTTGGCTGAGCAAATTAAAGGTATAACGGTTGTACTCGGAGCTGACACCACCGCATTAGGCAAAGCGTTGGCTGATGTAAATAAGAAAAGCCGAGACATACAAAAAGAGCTTAAAGAGGTTGATAAGCTCTTAAAAATAGATCCCGGCAATACTGAGCTAGTTGCTCAAAAGCAACAATTATTAAGTGATGCGGTAGCTAACACGTCTGAAAAGCTTGATCGCTTGAAAAAGGTACAAGAGCAAGTTAACGACCAATTCAAAAAAGGTGAAATTTCAGAAGGTCAATATCGAGCTTTTCAACGTGAAATTGCTAAGACTGAGCAAGAATTATCTAAGTTTAACAGTGAGCTTGGAAAAGTTCCTGAAACATCTAAGCAAGCTTCAAAAAGTTTGGATGAAACAGGCGAAAGCTTAGGTGAATTTGGAGATAAAGCAACTAAATTAGGATCTGGTTTGACCGCAGGACTTACCGCACCGATTGTTGCAGCTGGCGCAGCGTTAACCAAGCTTGCAGCTGATAGTGAAGAAGCTACCTCTCGAATGTCTGCATCACTTGGTTTAAGTGCCGAAGAAGCTGAGAAGTTAACTAATGTCAGTCGCGATATTTGGAAACGTGGATTTGGTGAGAGTTTAGAAGAAGTAAACCAAGCATTAGTTAAAACCCGCACAAACATCCAAGGTCTAAACGATGAAGAGTTAGAGAAATTAACGCAGCATGCATTGACTTTGGCTGAAGTGTTTGACGCTGATGTTTCAGAAACCACTCGCACAGCATCAGTCATGATGAAAAACTTTGGTATCGATGGCGAAGCAGCTTTTGATCTCATGACTAAAGGGTTTCAACTTGGTGGTGACTTTAGCGGTGAACTACTTGATACATTAAGAGAATACGCACCGCAATTTAAGGCAATGGGCATCAGCGCTGAAGATGCGATGGGGATGCTCATTAAAGGCGCGGAAAATGGAGCTTTTAACCTTGATAAAGTCGGGGATGCGATAAAAGAGTTTAATATCCGCATCAAGGACGATAGCGAAAGTACGTATGACGCTTTAGCTGAATTGTTTTCTCCTGACGACATAATTGAATGGACAGATGCGCTAACAGCTGGCGGTAAGCAATCTAAAGAGTTCATGGAGCTTGTCGGTAAGGTTGGCGAAGAAACAGCAACGCAAATGGTTGCCAATTTGCAAAAAGGCGGTAAGTCAGCAAGCGATACATTTACAGTGCTTAGCTCAATCATGGGCGAAGGTCAAAACCTCTTAGATGATCTATCCACTGGTGCGATAACTGGACAAGATGCTCTTGTTGGAGTTATTCAGAAACTAAGAGAAATTGAAGATCCTATTGCACAGAATCGTATTGGTGTAGCTCTATTTGGTACACAGTGGGAGGACTTGGAGAAAGATGTAGTCCTAGCTTTGGATGCAGGTATAGGATCGCTCAATGAGTTTGAAGGTGCTACACAATCAGCTGGCGATGCAATGCGCGACAACTTCAAGTCTGATCTTAATGAGTTTTGGAGACAGTTACAGACTGACATAATGCCTTTTGCTCAAACTCTCCTATCTATTGCTAAGGATATAGCGCCGCCTTTTATTGCTTTCATTAGCAGCATAGCTAGTTTATTCGCTGAGCTATCACCTGTCATGCAAGTGGTTGTAACGGTGCTCGGTGGGTTACTCGCTGCCATAGGACCAATCATAGTCATAATAGGTCAACTAGCTAGCGGTATCTCTAGCATCATTGGATTTTTTGGCACTATGTCCGCTGCAGTTACCGCAGCCGGTGGAGCGAGTTCGGTGTTTGGTAGTGTAATAGCTGCATTAACTGGCCCGATCGGCATTGCAGTGGCTGCTATAACTGGCGTGATTACAACATTAACGTTGCTCTACAAGAAAAACGAAGATGTTCGAAATTTCATGGATGAAACTTGGGTAGCGATAAAAGAAAATTTACAACAAGCGTGGCAAGCGATACTAGATTTCGTAATGCCTTTAATTGAGGATTTCAAAGCTTTTATAGGCGAATCGCTAGGTAAGATAAAGGCTTTATGGGATGAACACGGTGAAGCGATTATGGCAGCCATCAAGCCGTTATTAATCGGTTTAGTTGGCTTTTTCAAGGTTCAGTTTGAAGCCATAAAAATGGTTATCTCTACAGCTTGGACAATCATTAAAGCTACGATCACGACTGTGTGGGAAACTATTAAGCTCGTTATCTCTACAGCTCTTGATTTGATTTTTGGGATTATTGACGTTGCCATGAAACTTATTAAAGGTGATTGGTCAGGAGCTTGGGAATCGATCAAGAAAACTGCTATGAATATCATGGATAACATTATTGGCTTTTTCAAAAACATCGACCTTCTTCAAGTCGGTAAGGATATTATTAATGGGCTGATTAAAGGTATCAGTTCAATGGTTGATAAGGTAAAAGAGACAGTCAAAAACATCGCTAGCACAATTACAAATGGAATCAAAAACGCACTTAATATTAACTCTCCATCAAAAGTCACTGAACAGCTCGGACAGTGGACGGGTGAAGGTCTAGTTGTTGGTATGAAAAATACCGTAAGTGCTATCAGTAACCAAGCTCAAAAACTAGCGACTGCGGCAGTACCGGACATGCAGCAATCCACAAGCAGTTCAGCGGCTTCAGGAACGTCCATTAGCTTTGAAGGTATGTTTGCAGGCGCTAACTTCAATGTGCGCTCTGATAACGATATTAAGGCTCTTGCAAGGGAATTATTTAATCTACAGCAACAAGCATTAAGGGGGGCTGGAATACGTTGATAAACGGTGGTTTTACGTTAGATGGCATTTCAGCCAAAGAATTAAATATCATCATGGGGCATGATTCTGATAGACCTATCTTACCTAATACGGTGGATAGGTTTCTTTCTATTCCAGGTGTAAATGGAATCTTAGATTTTGGAGCAGATGTTGGAGCTAGGCAATTTAATCTGAACTGTCATATCATTTCAAAAGACTATCGAACATTGCAGCAAGCTTCTGAGCGTATAGCAAGTGTATTACTAGATGGATACGGTAAGCCCAAGCAATTAAAGCTTGTATTTGACGTAAATCCTGATCGTTACTTTCTAGTGCGTTATAGCGGTTCATTAAGCATCAATCGTCTTTTTGGATATGGACAATTTACATTGCCGCTTGTTGTTGTAGGTAATCCATTTGGACATTCGCTAGACAGCTCAGACGCTATTACGTGGGGTTCACCGGTTACATGGGGTTCATCTATTAGATGGGGCGATTCATGGGCATATCGTGTAACTGGTGCTGGCTCGGTTGAAATCAATAACTGGGGAACGATGATAGTTAAACCAATCATCGAGTTAAGCGGATCAATAACCAACATTGCAATATCCTGCAACGGTAAAACATTTGGTTATAACGCTCCATTAGCTTCTGAGACATTAACCATTAACAACAATCGAATGACTGTTAAAAAAGGCACACAAAACGTCTTAAAGCATATGACAGGCGATTTTATTGAGCATAAAGCTGGCATAAACGAATTATCAATAACAGGAACAAATTTGAATTTAGACGTTTCATTCAAGTTTGAAACACTTTACTTTTAGAGGTGATGAAATGGCTAATATTGAACCGTTAAAAATACCTGAATCTCTAGACGAGACTAGGGAAAGGATCAACAGGCAATTTACTGAGTTAGATACAGATATAAAATCTCACAAAACATCAACACAAGCGCATAGCACGAAAGCCATCAAATATGAGGGCAGTATTCCGAGTATCGGGAATGCAGAGCAGGCTATCGATTATGTGAATAGTCGTGTAAATACGATCATTAGTGGTGGTAGTGAGGATAAGGATCCTGAGCTCACTGATTTGAAAACGCCTGATCCCGTATACACTCCTGCAAGAGAAATCGAAACTGCTGGCGACATAGTGCGCGATATGCAGAAGCAATTTAGTGAACAGTTGGCGGAAACTGTGGACGAAATCAATCGCCTTGAAAACGAAAAAGCGACAAAAGGTGAGGTTAATGCTCTTGCTACAAACAAAGCGAATCAAGCGGATTTAATCGCTACAAATCACAATCTCTCTAATTTGCAAAATCAAGTATCAATCCTAGATCGTGGTTGGGGCGGAACATATGCAACCTTGTCAGCACTACAATCAGCTTTTCCTACTGGTGATACAAAACTATATGTTGTTGCTGCTGATGGTCATTGGTATTATTGGTCAGGTTCGATGTGGATGGATGGTGGAGCATTTCAAGCAACCGCAATCGACGATAGTTCAGTCGCACCAGTTGCTCTAAATGTCAAGTTTGACTACTATCCTGTTACACTTAAAATGTTACGCAGAAACATCGATGAAAACGGTAATTTTGTCTCATCAACATCTCGATATTGCTCAGACATTATGCTGTTTAATGAGAATTACAGAGCTGTTAACACTGATTCACAATACAAATTTGCTATAGTCTTATTAGGTAGCGACAATACACCTTTAGGGGATAGCGGGGGTTTTACAACAAATCCAATCGAGTTCAAAAAACTGAAAGAGGTTTTTCCTAGTGTCGCTAAATTTTCGGTAAAAGTAGCGAGCGTAGCGGATGACACTACTATTGCAGATGGATTAAAAGATCATCTATCATCGTGCATATATCTCGAAACAAACAAGTATCCAGCCCCAAAAGTTAAACTAGAGGAATCTAGGATGCGCAGATGGTTAGATTTATTTCCTGAATCTAATTTCGATAAGAGTGTGCTTGGGTTAGATGATTTTGGTAATCTACGACTGGATTCCAATATTTCCAGCTCAAACTTTCATAGATGGCTTTTATACAGTCGAACTGACGAGCGTAGAAATATCTATGCTGTAAAAGCTGAGTTTTTAGTCGGGCAAGCAACCGACGAAAGTAATCGTTTATTTGTAGAAAGTTCAGACGGTCGCATCGTGTGGTTTAATGTTTTACGAATCGGGGGTACGCCAGCCGTTGAAGCGTTTGAGCTTAACAAGTACACCGGAACTGTCACTGCAATTACTAACGAGTTTACAAAGGTGACGCTTGTTTATCCAACAACACCAACAACAATGAAAGTGGAAGTTCGTTTTATTGGCAAATCTGCAGTCGTTTATGTTAATGGAGTATATCACGCTTCTTTTTCTCTAGTTAATAAAATTGGGGAAAAAATCAATAAGTGTGGCATTGCTTATAGAGGTACAACAGCAATACAATCAACTCTAATTAGTCTTGATGTACAGTATCAACCTCAAAAAATAATGCACATATCAATCGATGATACATTCGAGTTAATGAAAAATTTAACAACGAATAAAGATAGTTATGCATCTTTATTTGATCATCCAACTTTCGCGCAACTAAAAGAGTGGCACGAAGAGTACGGAGCTGTATTTAGTTTTTATCTGTTTTGGTCAAAAACAACAGATTCGTTCACAATGGCAGATGTAACGACGAAATTCAAAACAGACTTCACAAATAACGCTCATTGGCTTAAATTCGGATATCACTCGATGTATGAAAATACTTACAGTAATACACTTAGTGACGCTGATCTAGTCGAGAATGTAACTGATATGCATAACGCAATCGCTAATTTTGCATCAGTAGATAACATCGACAGAATTCCAAGATTCGGTTTTTTCTCTGTTTCGCAAAGCGGCTTGATCGCTCTACGTAATCAAGGATTAATACTAGGAGCATTAACAGCTGATGACAACAGAGCTGATAATAGTGGTTTATCAAATCAAGCGTTGTCGATTGTGCGTAAATACGATAGATATACAGACGTATACAATAAACTTGAATATTTTCGTACAGAGGTGCGATTTGACAGCGGCACTGCTGCAAGTGTAACAAGTCAACTTAACGCATTATGTAGAGATCAAAACAACAATCAAGTTTACATCATGTTTGCGCATAGCATCATTGAGCCAACGATTGAAGCTATTTTAGAATGGGTATCTAAGAAGAATGATATTGTCTTTGATTATCCGCAAAATATCATTTAAGACAGTTGGACCAAACTGTGCACTAAGGGCATTCCAAACGGAGTGCTCTTTTTGGTTTTTAAGAAAGGGGATAAGCATGATAAAAATCTATAACAAAGACATGGATCTATTGGCATTTGCAGAGCAAGCTTATAGCGTGTCATATGATATGCCGTTGAATAGTTTATGGACAGCATCTTTTACACTTCCTGCAAACGATGAAAAAATAGAAGAGTGTAAACCACTCAATTTTGTTGAATTATGGGATGGAGCTGAATACATCGGATTATTTAGGATTATGCCGCAAGCCGCCAAACGCTCTAGCAATGGCGCAGAGATTACATATCAATGTGAACATGTACTATCTACATTAATTGATGATGTGCTATTCCAGTACCATACAATAGGCGGTGCGGAAGTTTATACAGGTGATACACTAGAGTATATCTTGTCTCAGCAATCTACAACGAGATGGCAGCTAGGCACATGTGACTTTGAACACGAGTTTGAATACAACTTTGAAAACGACAACTTACTAGGTGCATTGTTTGCCATTCCTAAGCCGTTTTTGAATGAATACATGTGGACATGGAATACGCAAGTTTATCCGTTTCAGCTTAACCTTGTACGACCGTCAGATGACGTAGAAGCCTACATTAGATATGGTGTAAATATGCAAGGTATCGAAAAGCAAGAAGATCCAACAGGGCTTTGTACGAGACTTTATCCGCTTGGATATGGCGAGGGAGTCAACCAATTGACCATTAAAGAGGTTAACGGAGGATTGCCTTATTTACAGGCTGATACAGTCGCTCAGTATGGTGTCATAGCTAAAACTTGGGTAGACCGTAGCATAGAGAACGCTGAGACATTAAAGGCAAGAGCACAAGCAATCCTAGAAGAGCTTAAAATTCCTAGAGTTACTTATAGGGTTGATGCATCGGAACTATACAAGATAACAAATGATGAGCTAGACAAATTCCGACTAGGTACTTTAGTACGTGTCATTGACGAGGAATTGGGCATTGATTTTACATCAAGAGTGGTTAAGTACTCTAAAGGTGATTTGTTCGGCAATCCTGCTGCCGTATCGTTAGAGATAGCGAATAAGACACAAGATGTTGCATTGTCATTAGCGGACTTGGAGAGTAGGCAGCGTATTAATGAAACACATGCACAAGGGGCGACAAATGTGAACAACTACAATCTTGCCGAAAATTGCGATCCTACGCATCCTGCTAAATTTAAGATATGGATACCGCCCGAAGCAGTAAGAATTAATAAGGTGTTGTTGACATATGAGAATGAGCCGTTTAGAGCTTACAGCAGATCAATTGAAGCTGCTCCTGCTACTACTAGCGGACCAAGTAGTATTTCGACAACTGCATCTGGGGGCGGTGACTTCACCACGAGCGACCAGCAAGACTGGGAACTCAGTGGGAGTTATAGTGTTGGTGACGTCATGTCGGATGGTGGCGGTCATAGTCACACAATAGTTGTTGATGGCAACACGTATACTACAAGTTATGAATATGGTCATAGACATGGACTTGTACCACATACACATGAAGTTACGATACCGTCTCATACACATAACATGAATCATACGCATGAAATACCTAGCCATACTCATGGAATACAACATGGTATTTACGAAGGTCCTGAAGCAACAGCGATTGGTTTGTTTGTGGATGACAACTTAGTGCCTGGCTCTAATGCAAGTGCAACAAACTTGAATATTGTTGATTACTTAGAGCTTGACGGAGAAGGAAAAATAAAAAGAGGGCATTGGCACAAAATAGAACTTGTACCGAATACCCTCAGTAGAATCGTAGCAAATGTTATGGTTCAGTTTTTTGTTAACTCTCGTGGTGGCGGGGATTATTGATTGATAATTCCTGCTTCAATCAGCAATGATTCTTTTACATGAGTTAAGCCTTGGATGAAACGTAATTCAGTCAATTCTCCATTGTGGACTTGATACATTGCTGAATCGCCTTCTTTTGGTGCTACCACATCAAGAATCAATAACTCTACATCATCTTTGATGATTGATAACGTGTTTTGACTATGTTGTGTAGGACCTAATTTAATTTTGATGTTTTGGTCTTCAGACAAAGAACGTAATGAGATAAAAGAATCAGTTTGCGTCATCGTTTCATCACTCGCTTTACTTTTTAACTCTATTGTACCACTTTTAAATGTTACATCTTTACCTAATATAGTGGCTAGTTCACGGACTGGTAAATGAGTAGCCCCTTCGATAGTTTTCGGAGGGCTATTTAGCGTTACCTTTTCACCATCAACAATTAGCGTATAGTCAGGACGAGCAATAGCAGTTAACTTTTCATAAACAGTCGAAGCTCCTGTGCTTAATGAGATGGCAGCAAATACACCAGCGATAAAACCAACAATCATATATTTGATTTTCATAATATCAATCCTCTCAATGTTTTTACCATGATTATACATTAAAAATGTCGAGAGGTTTCATATAATTACAAATTTAGGAGTGATAATCTAATGGAAAACTTCAAGGCAGTATTGGCAGTAATAGGCGTTGCGGCATCGTATTTGTTTGGGGGGTGGGATAAGTTGATAATTGCATTAGTTGTTTTTGTAGCGTTAGACTACCTTTCGGGCATTGCGGCAGCAGCTTATCAAGGTAAATTATCTAGTCAGGTTGGATTAAAAGGAATTGCAAAGAAAATGTTTATTTTTATTGTGGTTGCGCTTGGACATGTCGTAGATCAGACTTTAGGTAATACGACAACTTTAATACGTGATGCAGTCATTTATTTTTACTTAGCTAATGAGCTTATTTCCATCCTTGAAAATGGTGGCAAGCTCAATGCGCCAATCCCTCCAATTATTACACAAGCTATCGAGGTACTTAAAGGCAAGGCTGGAGCAAGTAAGGTGAAGAACGATGAAAGCTAATTACACATACCAAAAAAACCACATACCAAAAGGGACGGCTTACAATCGTCGTCCTGCCTTGCCTATGACAGCAACAACTATTACGATTCACAATAACGCTAATACGACAAGCACAGCAGACGGAGAACGCAGATGGCTGACGGACAATCCTAAAAACAAGCGCACAGCATCATATCACATCGTTGTTGATGCAACAACAGCTATTGAGGTATTACCGCTTAATGAGGTAGCATGGCATGCAGGAGACGGTAGCAAGCCTACAAGTGGCAATCGCACATCTATAGGCATTGAGATATGCGAGCGTGATAACAAGCTTGGTGAGTACGCACAGACGCTTACCAATGCTGTGGACTTAGTTGCTAAGATGCTGCATGAGCGTGGTTGGGGAGTTGATCGGTTGCGGCGGCATTTCGATTGGAGTGGTAAGCAATGCCCACGGCTCATGAACATTGATGGTAAGTGGTCAGGTTGGTACCAGTTCGTACAACGTGTATCTGAAGATCTTAAAACCTACGACAAGAAGCAAGTGACAGTTGTTGTTAATGGTAAGCAGCTAGATGAACCAGGCATGCTAATGGATAACCGCACCTATGTGCCGTTGCGAGCTATTGCCGTTGCCCTTGGGGCTAAGATCGGTTGGAACCAGAAAACGAAAGAGGCCAGCATCGACGGTACCGTGATAGACGGGATCATAATAGATGGTACGACCTATGTTCCGCTGCGCCTATTAGGAGATGAGATAGGCGCTAAAGTCAATTGGCAGCAAGCTACGTATACAGCAACTTTGACAATGTAACAGTATTATATAGAAGAAAAAATCCAAGCGTTTGGATATATGAGGATAGTATCTTGTGTACCATTTGTGTACCAAAAATAAAAAACCTATCGTTTTCTATCGTATTCTCACCGTATAGCCATAAACAGAAAAAACGCCCGAATCCCAATATTATCAAGGGTTTCAGGCGTTTTCTTTATGTATCAATCGTTACTTAATTGAACTAAATGGCGTCCCAGGAGGGATTCGAACCCCCGACAACTCGCTTAGAAGGCGAGTGCTCTATCCGACTGAGCTACTGAGACAAATCAGTAAATTTGAGAGACGCAAGTAATAATATATCAGACATTTATTAGTTTGACAATACTATACGATAAAAAAAATAAAAAAAATTTTGAGGTTGATGTTTAATTGAGCGTCAACATGCTATAATTTGACGAAAGAATGTGAAGGATTATTTTAGAGCTTAGTTAGGCGGTGTTACTATTTCGGATCAACCTAGTAATGAACGGCATCAAGGTGACAATGTTTATTTGTTCCCTTCCATGCTTGATAAATATCAGCTTCAATTAACGATGTTTTTAGAAAAGGAAATGTATGATGAAGCGAAGGAACTGCTTCGTTTTCTATTGAATTGCCAAGGAGAAGAGCGGCAGTATGCGTTAGAGTGGGGCAATTTACTCAGTTGGCTGGAGCAGGCATTTCCTAGCCATGATGCTGCAGATCAGGATGAGCTTGATGATTCCGATAATTTGGAGCAGCAATTTAGACGAGCGGCTTTAGGTGATTACGGCTCGATTGAAGCAAGTGAAGCTGCAGCTAAAGTTATGAATATGCTAAGAGACGCTACATCAACCGATCAACATTTTTTAGCATTAGAACGAGCAGAGTTTATAGATAGCGATGAGTTAGATGCAGAATTAGTCCAGTGGCTTTCAACAGCAAAGCTGCATCCAGCACTGCAATTTAAAACTTTACAAACGCTAAAAAAGCGTGGAGCAACTGGCACCGTATCGCTTGAACGGCTTGGAGAGCAGGTAGAGGTGGACATCGAAGATACGCCGCTCAGCCTGGGGCAATTTCCACCAGCCGTTATGGCCATCTTAGACAAGGTAGTACTCGCATTAGAGTCAGTCGATGTGACGATGCCTATACTCGTTACAGAGCTATGGCAACAATGTATGGAATGTTTATATGGGACTCGGAGCTATGGCTGGATGCTAAATGAGGATGAATATATCGAGGATTGCTTTGCAGCAGGATTACATACGACAATTGAACTTGTTGTCTATGGGCGAGCAGTAGAGGATGATATCCGCGAAATATATGGGATTACCGATCAATATCGCTTCCGATATGAGCAGGCAAATCGCATAATTCGAGACGTTGCATTATATTTACAGGAGCTAACTTAATTCATGCCTTGAAAAGATATTGTAACTTGTATATAATAGAGTGGTTTATTAGACGTGAAAACATGTAATGCAAGAGCATTTTGGAGGGGAAAGCATAAAATGAAAGCAACTTGGGAAAAAATAGAGCTGAACACTGTATCGTTGAATGTTGAGGTTGATGCAGACAAAGTAACAACAGCTCTTGATCAAGCATTTAAGAAAGTATCAGCAAAGGTTAACGTACCTGGATTCCGTAAAGGAAAAGTACCTCGTGCAATTTTCGAGGCTAAATTTGGTGTTGAAAGTCTTTATCAAGACGCAATCGACATTCTTTTGCCTGAAGCTTACACAGCAGCAGTTCAAGAAACTGGCATCGAGCCTGTTGACCGTCCTGAAATCGACGTAACACAATTCGGCAAAGGACAAGCGTTTATCTTTACTGCAAAAGTAACAGTTAAACCTGAAGTTACTCTTGGCGAATACAAAGGCGTAGAGGTTGCTAAAGTATCTGCTGAAGTAACTGAGGAAGAAATCGCTGCTGAGCTTGAGCGTCTACAACAACGTCACGCTGAGCTTAATGTAGTTGAAGAAGGCGCAGCTGAAAATGGCGACGTTTCTGTAATCGACTTTGAAGGTTTCGTTGATGGCGAAGCATTTGAAGGCGGTAAAGCTGAGCGTTATTCACTTGAGCTAGGTTCTGGCTCTTTCATTCCTGGTTTCGAAGAGCAAATCGTTGGTATGCAACTAGGCGACTTCAAAGATGTTGAAGTTACATTCCCTGAAAGCTACCACGCTGAAAACCTTGCAGGTAAACCTGCGGTATTCAAAGTTAAGCTTCATGAACTTAAACGTAAATCTTTGCCAGCTCTAGATGATGAGTTTGCTAAAGATGTAAGTGAGTTCGATACTCTTGAAGAGTTCAAGCAAGATCTTGCTAAAAAACTTCAAGAAAACAAAGAAAAAGAAGCTAAACAAGCTCAAGAAGCAGCAGTGATCGAAAAAGTTGCTGATGCAGCTACAGTTGAAGTTCCAGAAGCTATGGTAGCTACTGAGCAAAACTACATGCTACAAGACTTTGAAAATCGTCTTCGTGCACAAGGTATGAATCTTGACCTTTACTACCAATTCTCTGGTCAAGACGAGCAAGCACTTCGTGACCAAATGAAGGGCGATGCTGAAAAACGCGTATTGAACAATCTTGTTCTTGAAGCAGTAGCTAAAGCTGAATCTTTAGAAGTTTCTGAAGAAGAAGTGAATGAAGAGTTGGAAAGCCTATCTAAAGCTTACAACCGTCCTGCTGAAGAAATTCGCAGCATCTTTACGCAAAATGGTAACATGGAAAACCTTACTGAGGATTTGTTGCTTCGCAAAGCGATCAAATTCCTTGTTGACAACAGCGTAGCAGTTTAAGCTGATATAATATGACATCAGTAGTGATAAGGCACGTGTCTAGCGTGCCTTATTTTTAAACTGTGCAACCTCTGACATGTTTGCAGCGTATAATAAACAATGGGCTCGATTGGTCCGACATAACGAAACATAAGTAATACATAATGGTTAAGGTAAATACTATTCATAATAAGTGTGTTGTAGGCACATACACATGTAAGATGGACAAAAAATGTCATTTGTTAAATGAACGAGTGCTTAAAAAATGACATCATCCTGTTAACATGATACAATAGAAGTGTTCGCATTTAAGTTAAAATCGAAAGAAGGTTGATCGCATGAACTTAGTTCCAATCGTTGTTGAACAGACGAATCGTGGGGAAAGGTCTTACGATATTTATTCTCGCTTGCTTAAGGATCGTATTATTTTCCTAGGAAGTGCGATTGATGATGACGTAGCTAATGCTGTCATTGCACAGTTATTGTTTTTAGCTGCGGAAGATCCAGAAAAGGATATCCATCTCTATATTAACTCGCCTGGTGGTTCTGTAACTGCAGGGATGGCAATATATGATACAATGCAGTATATTAAACCTGATGTAAGCACGATTTGTATGGGGATGGCAGCAAGTATGGGTTCATTGCTGCTCACTGCAGGTGCTAAAGGCAAGCGTTTCGCATTGCCTAATGCTGAGGTTATGATCCATCAGCCACTTGGTGGTGTGAGAGGTCAAGCTTCTGATATTAAAATCCATGCTGATTGGATTTTGAAAACAAAGCAAAAGCTGAATGAAATTTATGTAGAACGTACCGGTCAGCCATATGACAAAATTGACCGTGACACAGATCGTGACAACTTTATGAGTGCACAGGATGCACTTGAGTATGGCTTGATTGATAAAGTCATTACAGCGCCAGAGCTTTAATGTTTAAAGCTAAGCAGAAGGGGTGAATCAATGTTTAAGTTTAATGATGAGAAAACACAATTGAAATGTTCATTTTGTGGGAAATCGCAGGAACAGGTACGTAAACTAGTTGCAGGTCCTAGCGTTTATATATGCGATGAATGTATTGATCTTTGCTCTGAAATTGTTGAAGAGGAACTAGGTCAAGAAGAAGAAATTGATTTGAAAAACATACCGAAGCCGATGGAGATTCGTTCGACATTGGATTCCTACGTAATTGGTCAAGATTTCGCTAAAAAATCTTTGGCGGTTGCGGTATATAACCACTACAAACGTATTAATACGGGTAGTAAAATTGAGGATGTTGAGCTGCAAAAAAGTAATATTTTGCTGTTAGGTCCTACAGGCTCTGGTAAAACATTGCTAGCGCAAACAATGGCAAGAATTTTGAATGTTCCATTTGCAATTGCTGATGCGACTTCATTAACGGAAGCTGGTTATGTCGGTGAGGATGTAGAAAACATTCTACTGAAGCTGATCCAAGCTGCAGACTATGATGTTGAAAAAGCAGAACGCGGTATTATTTATATCGATGAAATTGATAAAGTAGCTCGTAAGTCTGAAAATCCTTCCATTACACGCGATGTATCTGGTGAAGGTGTTCAGCAAGCGCTACTCAAAATTCTTGAAGGTACAGTTGCTTCTGTTCCTCCACAAGGCGGACGTAAGCATCCACATCAAGAATTTATTCAAATCGACACAACAAATATTCTATTTATTTGTGGTGGTGCGTTTGATGGTCTTGAATCCATCATTAAACGTAGAATTGGTAAAAAGGTTATCGGCTTTAACTCTGTTGGAGATACAACGAAGGATCTTAAGCCAGGCGAATACTTGTCTATGGTATTGCCAGAAGACTTGTTGAAATTCGGCTTAATTCCAGAGTTTGTTGGTCGTTTACCAGTAATCTCAACACTTGAGCCGCTTGATGAAGCTGCACTTGTACGTATTCTGTCTGAGCCTAAAAACGCATTAATTAAGCAGTACCAAAAACTGCTTGAGCTAGATAATGTGAAGCTAGAGTTCAAACAAGAGGCGCTTGAAGCGATTGCTAAGGAAGCAATTAAGCGTAACACTGGTGCACGTGGCTTGCGTGCAATCATTGAAGGCATTATGCTTGATTTGATGTACGAGGTTCCTTCTCGTGAAGATGTAACAACTTGCGTCATCACAGAAGAAACAGTAACGAACAAAGTGTTGCCTGAGCTAGATAATGTTGAGAAGAAGAAAAGCAAAAAAGAAGAAAGTGCATAATTGCACTGAAATATAGTCAAAGGAGCCACCTCAAGCTTAATGGTTATTAAGCATGGGGTGGACTTTGATATTTATGGGAGAGGTTAGTATGTACCTACGTCAAAACACCAAGCCTGTTAAAGTCGGTAATCTGACAATTGGCGGCAGCAATGAGGTTCTTATTCAAAGCATGTGTACAACAAAGA
>Ga0182738_1000774_pt1 | contig 42785 bp, 49 predicted proteins | sample eDN5th30CBELigMG_FD_128876 | JGI IMG/M metagenome (GOLD analysis project Ga0182738, IMG submission 128876) | Enriched Miracle-Growth compost microbial communities from Emeryville, California, USA - eDNA 5th pass 30_C BE-Lig MG (version 2)... ...
CATGGGACTACGTGGAGACGCCGCGATCGTCGGCTACGTCGAGCTGCCGCCGGAACGGATGAACAAGGCCACCCCGGCCCCGTTCACCCTGGAGCAGTGGGCCGAGTTGAGCGCGGCGGCACTGGCCGACGCGGGCCTTCCGGGCGAACTCGTCAACGGCATCGTCACCTCGCACCTGGGCGAATCAGAAATCTTCGTGCCCTCCACGATCGCCGAATACTTGGGTGTTCCAGCGCGGTTCGCCGAGATCGTCGACTTGGGCGGGGCCAGTGCAGCGGCAATGGTGTGGCGGGCCGCGGCGGCGATCGAACTCGGCATCTGTGATGTGGTGCTGTGTTCGCTGCCGGCCCGCTACATCACCCCGATGTCGGAACGTAAACCCAAGCCACTGGTCGACGCCATGTTCTTCGGGTCCTCGAGCAACCAATACGGTTCTCCGCAAGCCGAGTTCGAGATTCCCTACGGCAACCTGGGGCAGAACGGGCCCTACGGGCAGGTCGCCACTCGCTACGGCGCCGTCTACGGCTACGACGAGCGGGCGATGGCCAAACTGGTCGTCGACCAGCGTGTCAATGCCAATCACACCGATGGCGCCATCTGGGGCGACACCCCGCTGACCGTTGAAGACGTGCTGGCCAGCCCGGTGATCGCCGATCCGCTGCACATGCTGGAGATCGTGATGCCCTGCGTCGGCGGCGCCGCGGTGGTGATCGCCAGCGCCGAGGTCGCCAAACGAGCCCGCAACCGTGCAGTGTGGATCAAGGGATTCGGCGAACACGTGCCGTTCAAAACGCCGACATACGCCGCCGATCTGCTGGCGACTCCCATCCGTGAGGCCGCCGACACCGCCTTCGCCATGACGGATCTGACACGCGCGGACATGGACATGGTCTCCATCTACGACTGCTACACGATCACCGTGCTGCTGTCGCTGGAGGACGCCGGGTTCTGCGAGAAAGGCAAAGGCATGCAGTTCCTCGCCGATCACGACCTGACCTTCCGCGGCGACTTCCCGCTCAACACCGCGGGCGGCCAGCTTGGATTCGGCCAGGCCGGTCTGGCTGGTGGTATGCACCACGTCTGCGATGCCACCCGTCAGATCATGGGCCGGGCCGGGGCCGCACAGGTGGCCGACTGCAACCGGGCCTTCGTCTCGGGCAACGGCGGGATCCTGTCGGAACAGACAACCCTCATCCTGGAAGGGGACTGAAGCCCGATGACCACCTTTGAGCGGCCGATGCCGGTCAAGACGCCCACCACCGCTCCGTTCTGGGATGCGCTGGCGCAGCACCGCATCGTCATCCAGTACTCACCGTCGACCGAGAACTACGTGTTCTATCCGCGGGTTCGGGCGCCGCGCACGCTGGCCGATGATCTGGAATGGCGCGAGATCTCCGGGATGGGCACGCTGTATTCCTTCACGGTGGCCCGCCGCCCGGTCGGCCCGCACTTCGCCGACGCCGTCCCGCAGCTGCTGGCGATCGTCGAATGGGATGAGGGCCCGCGGTTCTCCACTGAACTGGTCAATGTCGATCTCGGCGGTTCAGCGAGGCTCGACGGAGGAGAGGCGAAGCTGGGACCGTCGCATAAGCCGCGCAATCTGGCGGTCGGAATGCGGGTGCGACCGGTGTTTTGTGACTACCCGGACCACGACGTCACGATGCTGCGCTACCAACCGGCTAGTCAGCAAGATGGCGTAACCGCGCGTCAGCCCTGCTCGGCCTGCTCGCGCGCCCACCGGTAGTCGGCCTTGCCGGCGGGGCTGCGCACGATCGTCGACCGGAACACGATTGCCTTGGGCAGTTTGTAGCGGGCCAGAGACCCACCCGCATGCTCGATGAGTTCGGCGGCCGCGACGGTGGCACCTTCGGCGAGGGCCACCACGGCCACCACCTCCTGGCCCCACCGTTCACTGGGCCGGCCCGCGACCACCACGTCCACCACACCCGGATGCGACGCAAGGGCAGTCTCGACCTCTTCGGCGAAGATCTTCTCCCCACCGGAGTTGATCGTCACCGAATCCCGGCCGAGCAGCTCGATCGATCCGTCGTCCAGGTGCCGTGCCCGGTCGCCGGGAACGGCGAAGCGCGACCCGTCGATCACCGGGAACGTGGCCGCGGTCTTGGCGGCATCCCCCTTGTAGCCCAGGGGGACATAGCCGCGCTGACCGAGCCAGCCCAGGCCGTCGTGCCCAGGCCGCAACACGGCCCCGAGGTCCTCGGCCACCACGCAGGTGTCCGGTCCACCGGCGAAGGTTCCGGTGGAGACCGCCCCCGACGTCGACATGTGACGCATCTGGGCGCCGGTCTCCGACGACCCGACCCCGTCGATCACCATGGCGCCGGGCAGCGTCTCCACGATCTGCTGTTTGACGTACGGCGTCAACAGGGCGCCGCCGTTGGCCACCACCAGCAGTGACGACACGTCTGCGGTGCCGTTGCGGATCGCGTCGAGCAGCGGCCGGGCCATCGCGTCACCGACCACGGTCACCGACAGCACTTTCTCCCGCTCAATGGCGCGTACCACGTCATCGGCGTCGAAATGGTCGACAACCGAAGGGAAAACCAGGGTTTGGCCGGTGTTGATCGCGGTCATCACGGCCCACTGCGCGGCGCCGTGGATCAGCGGCGGCAGGATCATGAGCTTGATCCCCGGGTTCGCCCCAGCCGGGCCCACGATGTCGTCGATGGAGCTGACCTCTTCGGCGGTCATCAGGTTGCGGCCGCCGAACGAGCCCATGAAGATGTCGTGCTGACGCCAGAGCACACCCTTCGGCATTCCGGTGGTGCCACCGGTGTAGAGCACATACAGGTCGTCGGGCGAGGGTTGCACCGGTGGCGGCTCCGGGGAGCTTTCCGCCAGCACCGTCTCGTAGTCGACCGCCCCGTCGAGCAGGGCGTTGCCGGAGTCGTCGGCGATCTGGATCAGCACCTTGAGCTGGGGGAGCTCGGGGAGTACCTCGGCGAGGGTGGGGGCGAACGCGGCGTGATACACCAGCGCGGTGGCACCGGAATCAGCCAGCAGGTAGGCCAATTCCTTGCGCACGTAGCGGTAGTTGACGTTGAACGGCGCCACCCGGGCTGCGAAGCTGCCCAGCAGGGTCTCGACGAACTCGTTGCCGTTGTAGGCGTAGATCCCCAACAGATCCTGGCCGGTCTCGTGCGCAGACAGGTCCGACCGCGGCGTGTGGCACCCCAGCCCGCGGGAGTACAGGTAGGAGGCCAGCCGGTTGGAGCGCTCGAGGATCTGCGCATAGGTGTAGCGCCGGTCGCCCTGGACGATCATGTCGCGGTCGGGAATCGCCGCGGCCACGGCGTCGGTGACCTCCGGCACGGTGAACTGGGTCAGGGTTGCCACGTGTCCATCAGCTCCTGTGTGGTGGTGATCGTCGCCAGCAGCGACAGCGTGTTGTCGATGATGGCAGCACCGTACTCGGCCGGGACACCGGCCACCGCGTCGCGGGGCACCACCACGCGGTAGGCGGCATTGACCGCGTCCATGACCAGGTTCGGGATGGCCACGTTCAACGAGACACCCACGGCGACAATCGTCGACACGCCCAGATTGCGCAGCACCGCATCGAGGTCGGTTCCACCCATCGGGCCCAGGCCGTGGCATCGGCTGAGCACCAGGTCGGACGGCTGGGGCCCGAATTCGGGCAACAGCGTGGCCCCGGGGCCGCCCGGATCGATGTTCACCGCGCTGCGGCCGGCGGCGAACAGCCGCGCGTTGCGGTTGGAGCCCAAGCCGTCCGGGCGCCGGTGCACCAGGCAGTGCACCACCTGCACCCCGGCGGTCCGCGCCGCAGGCAGCAGCCGGCCGATGTTCGGCAGTGCAACGCGGCGCGCCTCGTCAGCAAGCACCCGCAGGCCGGCGTCGGGTCCCACCACCGCGCCCTGCAGCTCCTGGGTGATGAGTGCGGTGTGCGCAGGCGCTACTAGGTCCGCCAGCGCGGCGGTCATGTCAAGACGGCCTCGGCGGGTGGCACATCGTAGAACTGCGCCGCCCATTTCCGCAGCGTCATAAACGGTTTCGCGTCGACCTTGGACAGTGCCGGATTCTGGATGTAGCGCTGGTAGCGCCAGATTCCCAGGTCGTCTTCGACGGTGGTCAGGAACTGCTTCTCGACCCGCGCGCGTACGTCATCCGGCGGCGCGTCGGAGACATCACCGGGAATCCGCGGCCACCAGATCGAATAGAACAGGTCCGAGCGGCCCTCGTCGACCGGGGTGCAGGTGAAGATCAGCCGGTGTTGCTGCACGCCCTCGAAGATGCTGATTGCCCCGCCGAGCCCGAACAGATGGCTGTGGAAGCGCAACGCCATCTGTTCCGGGTCGTCGGCGCGCTCGTCGGGCCAGCCCGCGACGAACTGCCACTCCTGGTCGACCATCTTCCAATCGAGCACCTTCGGTGTGACCGTCGCGTGGTGCACGTACTGGAAATGTGCACTGTCAGCGGCATTCTCGGCGACGATCTGCGGGTGGACCGGTTCGCCCTCCAGGCGTCGGGAGAACTCCGGGTAGGCCCGGTAGTAGTCCTGCGGGCCGGTGGTGAACTGGGGAAACTTGCCGAAGATGTCGGGCATCTCCCAGTGAGGTTCGGCGCCGTCGGGGTGGTGCCATACGAATACGCAGCCGTGCTGTTCGCGGACCGGGTAGACCCGCAGGCGCAGCGCCCTGTTCGGCCTCTCCGGCTGATAGGGGATGAACTTGTTGCAGCCGTCGGGGCCCCACTGCCAGCCGTGGAACGGGCACTCGACGCGGTCTTCGATGACCGTGCCGCCGTGGCCCAGATGGGCGCCCATGTGCTTGCAGTGCGCCTCCATCACATGCAGGTCGCCGCCGGCGTCGCGGTAGGCGACCAAGTCCTCGCCGAAGTAATGCAGGGCCCGGGTCGTTCCGATGGCGAACTCCGGTGACCAGCCGATCATGAACCAGCCGGTGACCTTCCAGGTGAACGGAACCTTCATCGCGTGTCCTCCCACGGCATCTAACTGAATACCGTACCGTAAACCCATCGATAACCGCACCCGGGAGGAACAGCAAGGTGGTCATGGGTCGATCCGAGCGGGCTCTCGACGAACTGGGCTACTACCTACTGGCCGGCGCCGGCGGGGAAGGCCCGGCCGCGCTGATGGATGAAGCCCGCCGTGGCGAGCAACTCGGGTTCGGGACCGCGTTCATCTCCGAACGCTGGAACGTCAAGGAGGCGTCATCGCTGGTCGGGGCCGCGTGCGCGGTCACCAACCGGATGCAGATCGCTACCGCGGCAACCAATCACAACACGCGCCATCCGTTGATCACCGCGTCATGGGCGACCACCATGCACCGACTGTCCCGGGGGCGGTTCACCCTGGGTATCGGCCGCGGCGTGGCTGCCCTGTACGCCGCGTTCGGGATCCCGAACGTCACCACCGCGCAGATGGCCGACTTCGCGCAGGTGATGCGCCGACTCTGGAACGGCGAGGTGATCTTGGGCCACGACGGGCCGATCGGGCGCTACCAGGTGCTGTTCCTGGATCCGGACTTCGCCGAAGACATTCGGCTGGCGCTGGTGGCATTCGGGCCGAAGACGCTCGAGCTGGGCGGCGCGTTGTTCGACGACGTCATCCTGCATACCTACTTCACTCCGGAGACCTTGCAGCGCAGCGTGAAAACGGTGAAGGACGCCGCGGAACGAGCAGGCCGCGACCCGGCGAGCGTGCGCGTGTGGTCGTGTTTTGCCACCGTGGGCGATCACCTGCCCGAAGAGCTGCGGCTGAAAAAGACTGTGGCGCGGCTGGCCACCTACCTACAGGGCTACGGCGATCTGCTGGTGCGCACCAACAGCTGGGACGCGGCCGTGCTGCAGCGCTTCCGCGAAGACCCGGTAGTGACATCGATCCCAGGTGGTATCGATCACAAGGCCACCGCCGCGCAGATCGAGCACATCGCGACGTTGATCCCCGACGAGTGGCTGGAACCGGCGGCCACCGGTCCGGCGCGGCGCTGCGCCGAGCGCATCCGCGAGGAGTTCGCCTACGGCGCCGACGCGGTGATCATGCACGGCGCCACCCCCGACGAACTGGAGCCGGTAGTGGCCGCCTATCGCGATATCGCGGGATAAACGCTGACGTTCAGTCCAGGCCACCGCGGATCGCGTCGAACGCCTCGCCGAGAACCTGTGGCAACACCAGCGACTCATCGCCCAGCCACCGTTCGTAAGCGCTGAGCGCCACCCCCAGCATCATCCACGCCACCGTCTGCGGCCGCAGGTCATCGGGGTCCAGACCCGCCCGGCGTGCCACGAACTCCGCGATGACGCTGCGCCAGCCGGCGTACATCGTCATCGAGTAGGCCTGCAGCTCATCGGTCTGCAGGATCACCCGCATCCGCCGGCGGTGGCGCGCCGTCTCGCTCTCGCCGAACGTGTTGAACGCCAACAGCGCCGCACGCAGCGCGTCACCGAGCGGCGCTCCGGGCTCGATACCGTCCAGCAGTTCGCGGAGCTGGTGCAGGTGCGCGTCGAAATCGCCCCACGGGATGGCGTTCTTCGAGGCGTAGTACCGGAACACCGTGCGACGGCCGATACCGGCGGCCTGCGCCACGTCATCAACGCTGACCTCGCCGAATCCGCGGGCGGCGAACAGGTCGATCGCTGCGTCGGTGATGTGCTGCGGAGTGGTGGAGCGGCGCCGCCCGGCGCGGGGCTGCGGATCCGGCGTACCGCCCATCTGACAGCCCCACTTCCTTTACGGCACTCGATGCCATATTCTGTCCGAGATTGTGACCGACACGACAGTCCGTTGTCGAACCCAAACGTGAGAAAGGCCCGCGTCATGGACCAGAACCAGCAGAACGACACCAATGCCGAGATCGTCACCGAGACCCTGGTCGAAGAGGTGTCCATCGACGGCATGTGCGGCGTCTACTGACCATGCCGGAGGTTGCCGTGGCCTCGGAGGCAACTGCGTTCGACCCCGACCGCGGCTGGGAGCTGCACCCGCAGGTGGCCCTCCGTCCGGAGCCGTTTGGTGCGCTGCTGTACCACTTCGGCACCCGTAAATTGTCGTTCCTGAAGAACCGCACCATCGTCGAGGTGGTGCGGTCTCTTGCAGACCACGACGATGTCCGATCCGCCTGCCGTGCAGCCGGAGTCGACGATGCCGATCAAGGTCCGTACCTGCATGCGCTGCGCGTGTTGGTGGATTCGAAGATGCTGCTGCCCAGGGAGGGCCAATGACATCCGTGGCACCGGTGCCCCGGCTTATCGAACAATTCGAGCACGGGCTTGACGCTCCGATCTGCCTGACGTGGGAGCTGACCTACGCCTGCAACCTGGCGTGCGTGCACTGCCTGTCTTCCTCGGGTAAGCGCGATCCGCGTGAGCTGTCTACGCGGCAGTGCAAGGACATCATCGACGAGCTGGAACGCATGCAGGTGTTCTACGTCAACATCGGTGGCGGGGAACCCACTGTGCGCTCGGATTTTTGGGAGCTGGTGGACTACGCCACCGAGCACCACGTCGGCGTGAAGTTCTCCACCAACGGTCTGCGGATCACCCCCGAGGTGGCGGCCAAGCTGGCAGCCAGCGACTACGTCGACGTCCAGATCTCCCTCGATGGTGCCACCGCAGAGGTCAACGACCCGATCCGTGGTTCCGGCTCGTTCGACATGGCGATCCGGGCGCTGGAGAACCTGTCCGCGGCCGGATTCTCCGACGCCAAGATCTCGGTCGTGGCGACCCGCCACAACATCGATCAGCTCGACGACTTCGCCACGTTGGCCAGCCGTTACGGAGCCACGCTGCGCATCACCCGGCTGCGCCCATCGGGGCGAGGCGCCGACGTGTGGGACGACCTGCACCCGACCGCCGACCAGCAGGTCCAGCTCTACGACTGGCTGGTGGCCAACGGGGAACGGGTGCTCACCGGTGACTCCTTTTTCCACCTGTCCGGACTAGGCGCGCCCGGCGCGCTGGCTGGGCTGAACATGTGCGGCGCCGGACGCGTGGTGTGCCTCATCGACCCCGTCGGTGATGTCTACGCCTGTCCGTTCGCCATCCACGACCGCTTCCTCGCCGGAAACGTGCTGACGGACGGCGGTTTCGACAACGTCTGGAAAAACGCTCCGCTGTTTCGTGAACTGCGGGAGCCGCAGTCCGCCGGCGCCTGCGGAAGCTGCGACCACTACGACAGCTGCCGGGGCGGCTGCATGGCCGCAAAGTTCTTCACCGGCCTGCCGCTGGACGGGCCCGATCCGGAATGCGTCCAGGGCTACGGCGCCCCCGCGCTGGCCCGGGATCGCACCAAGCCCCGCCCGGCCGCGGACCATTCCCGCGGCAAACCGATCACCACTGTGGTGCCGTTGACGCTGTCCATGCGTCCGCCGGCCCGCCTCTGCGATGAAAGTCCAATCTGATAATGGCGCGTGATGTCTGGTTCGAAACTGTTGCTATTGCCCAGGAACGAGCCAAAAAGCGGCTCCCGAAGTCTGCTTATTCCTCGCTGATCTCTGCCAGTGAAAAGGGCCTGACGGTCAGCGACAATGTGGCGGCGTTCAGCGAACTGGGATTCGCCCCGCATGTGGTGGGTGCGCCGGCCAGTCGCGAGCTGTCGACAACGGTTATGGGGCAAGAGATCTCGATGCCGGTGATGATTTCGCCGACCGGGGTGCAGGCGGTCGACCCGGATGGCGAGGTAGCCGTCGCGCGAGCGGCGGCGGCGCGCGGCACTGCGATGGGTCTTTCGTCGTTTGCCAGCAAGCCGATGGAAGAGGTCATCGCGGCCAACCCCAAGACCTTCTTTCAGATCTACTGGCTGGGCGGCCGCGACGCGATTGCCGAGCGGGTGGAGCGCGCCCGGGCGGCCGGGGCCGTCGGGATGATCGCCACCACCGACTGGAGCTTCTCGCACGGGCGGGACTGGGGCAGCCCCACCATCCCGGAGAAGATGGACCTCAAGACCATGGTCAAGATGATGCCGGAGGCTCTCACCAGGCCGGGATGGTTCCTGCGGTGGGCCAAGACCATGCGTCCGCCGAGCCTGCGGGTGCCCAACCAAGCGGGTCGCGGCGAAGCCGGGCCGCCGTTCTTCCAGGCCTATGGGGAATGGATGGGCACCCCACCGCCCACCTGGGAAGACATCGCCTGGCTGCGTGAGCTGTGGGGCGGGCCGTTCATGCTCAAGGGCGTGATGCGGGTAGACGATGCGAAACGTGCTGTGGATGCCGGTGTTTCGGCGATCTCGGTCTCCAATCACGGCGGTAACAACCTGGACGGCACCCCGGCGGCGATCCGGGCCCTGCCGGCCATCGCCGAGGCCGTGGGCGACCAGATCGAGGTGTTGCTGGACGGTGGCATCCGGAGGGGCAGCGATGTCGTCAAGGCGGTGGCACTGGGAGCCCGCGCCGTGATGATCGGACGCGCCTACCTGTGGGGACTGGGCGCCGCCGGACAGCCCGGGGTGGAGAACGTGTTGGACATCCTCCGGGGCGGCATCGACTCGGCCCTGATGGGTCTGGGCCGGGCCTCGGTGCACGATCTGTCGACGGACGACATCCTGATTCCGGCCGGATTTACCCGTGCGCTGGGTGTGCCCGCCGCCGAGGTCTAGTCGGATGGCGTCGGTCTGCCGCTCGTCGGACCGGCGCGCCCACCTGCCAAATCAGGGTCAATCCTGATACGCCCGTGGCGGACGGGACGGACGTGATCACCTAGGAGCATTCCGGGCCTCTGGCGCGAAAAATTTACCGCGGTCGTGCTCGTCAACAACTGGTGTACGACAGGTGAATTCGCTTACCATCGTCCGATGGCGGTTGGCGGCGAGCTCGGTGGTTCGACCTGGAGCGAGCTGCAGAACCGGCTACAGGGTCAGCTGTCGGGGCAAGGGATGATGCTTTTGGTCCCGGTGGGGTCGACCGAGCAACACGGCCCGCACCTACCGCTGGACACCGATACCCGGGTCGCGCAGGCGCTCGCCCAGGAGCTGGCCGAGCGGTCGGCGGGGGTCGGGCCGGCGCAGGGCTGGGCGGTCGCGCCGGCCATCGCGTACGGGGCCAGCGGCGAGCATCAGAGCTTTGCTGGCACCATCTCGATCGGCACCGACGCGCTGATCCAGCTGTTGCTGGAGTACGGCCGCTCGGCGTGCTGCTGGGCGCAGCGGCTGGTTTTCGTCAACGGCCACGGCGGCAATGTGCCCGCCTTGATCGAGGCGGTAAGCCGACTGCGGTTCGAAGGCCGCGATGTGGCGTGGTTTCCGTGTACCGCTCCGGGCGCCGATGCCCATGCTGGTCACACCGAAACGTCTCTGCTGCTGCATCTTTCGCCCGACAGTGTGAGGTTCGACCGGGCGCTGCCGGGCAACAGCGCGCCATTGGAGCAGCTGCTGCCCGCGATGCGCGATGGCGGTGTTGCCGCAGTGAGCGCCGTCGGGGTGCTGGGGGACCCGACCACCGCTACCTCCGGCGAAGGGCAACGACTCTTCGGCGAGATGACCGAGGCCGGCCTAGCGGCCATCCGCGCCTGGGCGCCCGGGCCCGACGGGATGCTCCGATGACCGCGGCTCGGCTGCCGGACGGTTTCGCTGTGCAGGTCGACCGGAAGGTGCGGGTGCTGGGGCGGGGATCCACGCTCCTGGGCGGTTCGCCGACCCGGCTGCTGCGGTTGGCGCCGGCCGCCCAGGGGATGTTGTCCGACGGTCGGTTGGAGGTACGCGACGCCGTCAGCGCACAACTGGCCCGTACCCTGCTCGACGCCACCGTTGCCCACCCCCGGCCCGCAGGCGGGCCATCATATCGAGACGTGACTGTGGTTATCCCGGTGCGGGACAACATCGTCGGGCTGCAGCGGCTGGTGGCGGCACTGCGCGGCCTGCGCGTCGTAGTGGTAGATGACGGGTCGCAGGTCCCGATCCGCCAAGAGGATCTGACCGCTGCACACTGCTGCGAGGTGCAAGTGCTGCGCCACCCGGAGAACCGGGGACCGGCGGCCGCGCGTAACACCGGGTTGATGGCCTGCACGACAGATTTCGTGGCGTTCCTGGATTCCGACGTGATGCCGCGCCGGGGCTGGCTGGAGGCACTGCTGGGGCACTTCTGTGACCCGGCCGTGGGCCTGGTCGCCCCCCGCATCGTCGGTATGGCCGACAGCGGACACCTGGTCGCGCGGTACGAGGCCATCCGTTCGTCGCTGGATCTGGGCGGCTGCGAGGCACCGGTGGTGCCTTACGGCAAGGTTGCCTACGTCCCCAGTGCGGCGATCATCTGCCGCTCCAGCGCGCTACGGGAGCTGGGCGGCTTCGACGAGGCGCTGCATTCCGGCGAAGACGTCGACCTGTGCTGGCGGTTGGTGGACGCGGGCAGCAGGCTGCGCTATGAGCCGATTGCGCAGGTCGCCCACGATCATCGGATAGAGCTGCGGGATTGGGTGGCGCGCAAGGCTTTTTATGGTGGTTCGGCGGCGCCGCTGTCTGCCCGTCATCCCGACAAGGCCGCGCCCATGGTGATCTCGGGTTGGGCGCTGGCGGGCTGGGCGCTGATGGCGTTCGGCTCGGCGTTGGGCTATCTGGTCTCGTTGGCGATCGCCGCGATGACCGGACATCGAGTTGCCCGGTCTATGCGCGGCCCGGACACCGCGCCGGCAGATGTGCTGATGGTGACGTTGCGCGGACTGGCGAGCGCCGGGCTGCAGCTCGCCTCGGCTCTGTGCCGACACTACTGGCCGGTCGCCCTGCTGGCCGCATGCGTGTCACAGCGATGCCGCAGGGCGCTACTGCTGGCAGCGGTCGCCGACGGGGTAGTGGACTGGCTGCGGCACGCGCGCAGTGAAGACGATTCCCGGCCCCTAGGGCTGCCGGCCTATCTGCTGCTCAAGCGAGTCGACGATCTGGCATACGGCGCCGGCCTGTGGACCGGGGTGGTACGCGAACGCAACCTCGCCGCACTCAAGCCGCAGATTCGCAGCTAGGCCGCCTTGACGGTTCCGCGGGTACACAGCGATGCGCTGGTGGTGGGGGCTGGAAGCGCGGGATCGATTGTCGCATCCATGCTCTCGTCAGATCCTTCGTACACCGTCACGGTGGTCGAATCGGGCCCAGGTCTGGAGGATCCGGCCCTGGCCGCCCAGACCGCCGACGCGCTGACGTTGCCGATCGGTCCGACCAGCCGGCTGGTGCGTCGGTACCGCGCCGAGCTGATCAGTAGAGCCGACAATGCGCTGACGATCGTGCGGGGCGCGACCGTCGGAGGTTCTGGTGCGGTCAACGGCGGGTACTTCTGCCGGGGGCTGCCGGCGGACTTCGCCGGCTACCCCGCGGGTTGGGAGTGGCCGCAGCTGCTGGCGTCCTTTCGGGCCGTCGAGACCGACCTTGACTTCCGGGGCCCCCAACACGGCGATGCGGGGCCGATACCGGTTCGTCGTACCCGTGAAATGTGCGATAACACAAAGCGATTCAATGATGCCGTGCAGCGAGCAGGGTTTCGTTGGATCGACGATCTCAACGATGCGACGCTGACGACGCAGTCTGGCGCGGGCGCCGTGCCGCTCAACGTCACTGAGGAAGGCGTACGTACTGGACCGGGTCTCGCATACCTGAGGCCAGCACTGCCGCGGGACAACCTCACGGTGCTCACACAGACTCGAGCGGTACGTGTTGCCATTGAAGCCGATCGAGCCATCGCAGTCGAAGCGATCGGTGAGCAGGGTCCCATCACGCTGACAGCGGATCGAATCGTGTTGTGCGCCGGGGCGATCGGATCAGCACACCTGTTGATGCTGTCCGGTGTCGGTGAGGAGACGATGCTGCGCGACGCGGGTGTCGCGGTACGGGCGGCGCTTCCGGTTGGCGCGCACTGTGCGGATCACCCGGAATGGCTGGTGGCAGCAGAATGGCCAGGCACACCGGGCCGCCCCGTGCTGGAGGCCGTGCTGCACCATGAAGACTTGGAGATCCGGCCCTACACAGCCGGTTTCGCAACGATGGTCGGCGAGACCGACACACCCGATCAGCCGCAGATCGGGGTGGCGCTGATGACTCCGCGAGCTCGAGGCCGGATAAGCCTGATCTCGGCGGATCCGCAGGTAGCGCCTCGCATCGAACACCGCTATGACAGCGAGCCGCAAGATCTGGTGGCGTTGCGCCGCGGCGTGGACCTGGTCAATGAGATATTGACGTTGAGAGGCGTTGGCGCGGAACCGCGTTGGTCGACATCACAGCACCTGTGCGGTAGCGCACCGATCGGAGCCGACGGCGACCAGGCGGCGGTGCTCGACGCGCGGTGTCGGGTGCGTGGCATCGACGGGCTGTGGGTGATCGACGGCTCGGCGCTGCCCCGGATCACCAGTCGCGGGCCGCACGCGACGATCGCGATGCTCGCGCACCGCGCCGCGACACTGCTGTCAGGTCAGGACCGCAGCCGGTAGCGGATCGGCAGGTGTTTGAGGCCGCCGACGAACGTGGTCGACACCAACTGCGGCTCGCCGGCCAGTTCGATGGCTTCCAGCCGCGGCAACAAGGCGCTGAAGAAGCTGCTGATCTCCATGCGCGCCAAGGCCGAACCCACGCAGAAGTGCACGCCGTGACCGAACGCCAGATGCTTATTCGGGTCGCGGCCGACGTCGAAGGCGAACGGGTCATCGAACACGTCCTCGTCGCGGTTGGCCGAAACATAGGATAGATAGACCGATTCGCCCCGGGCGATCGGCACGCCGCGCACCTCGGTGTCGGCGGTGGCGGTGCGCATGAATTCCTTGACCGGCGTCACCCAGCGGATGATCTCCTCGACCGCAGTCGGCATCAGGCGCAGGTCGCAGCGGAGCCGCTCGCGCTGATCGGGGTGCTCGACGAGCGCACGCAGGCCGCCACTGATCGCTGCGCTGGTGGTGTCGTGGCCGGCGGTGGCGATGATGACGTAGTAGGAAGCGGTGTCCACATCCGACAGCGGTGCGCCGTCGATGGTCGCGTTGGCGATCGTGGAAGCCAGGTCCTCGGTGGGTTGTGCTCGCCGCGCCGCGGTCAGTGCCCCGAAGTAGGAGAAGAAGTCGAGCAGCACCGGCAGCTGCTCCTCGGGAGTCAACCCGCGGCGGTACTCCTCGTCGTCGCCGCCGAACAGTTCCTGGGTCAGCCGCAACATGCGGCCGAAATCCGTCTCCGGCAGGCCCAGCAGCGACATGATGACGAACAGCGGGTAGTTGACCGCGACCTCTTGGACGAAGTCGCACTCCGGGCCGAGCTGAACCATCTTCTCGACGTATTGTTGGGCGAGCTCGTCAATGCGGGTCTTGAGCATTCGCATCGCCTTGGGGCGGAACCAATCTGAGACGATTGCACGCATCTTGTGGTGTTGCGGATCGTCCATGTGGATCAGGGTCCGCAGACCCATTCCGGATTCCAGCAGGGAGTGCTGCAGGTCGTCGGCGTCGGCGGGCGCCAGCACCGGACGCGGCGCGTTGATCCACAGCTGGTTGTCGCGTTCGATCTCCATGATGTCGGCGTGGCGGGTGATGGCCCAGAACCGGCGGTAGGGCCGACGATCGACCAGGGACACCGGTGCGTGTGCGCGCAGATGGGTCAGGGCTGCGTGCAGACGAGGCTCATCGGCATAGGCGCTGGGGTCGACGAACACCTGGGCGGCCTGGTCGATGATCGGTGTGCTCATACCCTGCTCCTCGTCGAAATTTTTGACACGTGTCAGGTTTGAACCCAGTGTTGCGGATCGCCAGCAGTCGTGGCGGCGCTTTGGGCTGATCCACCCCGATTAGGCTCTTCGGTCATGTCGATCAGATCGTGCCGGTGGGGTCGCCGGGTCGGCGCCGTCGTCCTGGCGCTGACCGCGGTGTTGGCCGGCGGGTGCGCGCGCTCGGGCGGGGCGGCGTCGCACCCGAGCGTGGGGCCCCGGGCGGTCGCGCTCAACGCCGACGTGGTGCGGACCGGCTCTGGCCTGGTGAGGGGAGCCGTCGGTCCGGATCACCGGCTGTTTCAAGGGATCCCGTACGCTGCGCCGCCGATTGGGCCCTTGCGGTGGCAACGCCCGGCGCCGATGCCGGCGTGGCCGGGTGTGCGTGACGCGGCCAGACGCGGGCCCTGGTGCATCCAGCCCGACGCCGCCGACGTCGATCCGATCAGCGAAGACTGCCTGACGCTCAACGTCTGGACGCCCACCGGCTCGGCCGCCGAACCGCTACCGGTCATGGTGTGGATTCATGGCGGCAGTTTCATGCGGGGGGCCGGCGACATCTACCACGCGCAACGGCTTGCGGTCCGCGGACGCATCATCGTCGTCACGATCAACTACCGGCTCGGGGCGCTCGGCTTCCTGGCCGACCCGGCGCTGGGGGACCCCGGCAACTATGGGCTGGCCGACCAGCAGGCGGCCCTGCGTTGGGTCCGCGACAATATCGACGAATTCGGCGGCGACCCAGACAAAGTGACGATCGCCGGCGAATCCGCCGGTGGCATGTCGGTCTGTGACCACTTGGCCGCCCCGGACTCGGCGGGCCTGTTCCGGGCCGCCATCATCCAGAGCGGGCCGTGCCAGGCCCAGGTCGAAGTGCCCGAGGCGCAGCGGATCAGCCGCGAATACACCGAATCCCTGGGGTGTGGTGAGCGGGCCACGGCGCCACAGGATCCTGACGAGCAGACTGCATCGTGTCTGCGGGCGCTGCCGCCCGATCGCTTGGCCAATCCGTTGTGGTACTCCCGATTCGGCACGGACTACCTCAGCGGACCGGTGGTCGGCGGTGCGCTGCTGCCCAAGGATCCGGTGCGAGTGTTCCGGGAATCCCCGGCGGAGGGCGGCCCCGCGGGCAAGCCGGTGTTGCTGGGGGTCAACCGTGATGAGTTCACCATGTTCGTCGCGCTGCGGTATCTGCGCGTCGGGCAGGAGATCACCGCCGCGGAATATCCCGACGAGCTGGCTGACACCTTCGGTCGCGACTCCGCCGCCGCGGTGGCGGAACATTATCCGCCGGGCCGGTTCGGCGGCAGCGTCTCGCTGGCCTACGCGGCCGCTGCCACTGATGACATCTTCGCCTGTCTGGCCGACCGGATGGCCCGTGGCCTGGCCGGTGGCGCGGCCGTCTACGGCTACGAATTCGACGACCCGCACGCACCGGCCCCGGAGTTGTACGACCAGGTGCCGTTCCCGATCGGAGCCACCCACTCGCTGGAGATGCGCTATCTCTTCGACATCGGCGGCGCCCCGCCGCTCGACTCCGCCCAGCGCCGGCTGTCCGACCAGATGATCGAGTACTGGACCGGGTTCGTGGTCACCGGTGCGCCGATCGCCGTAGACCAACCCGACTGGCCCGCGATCGGAACCGGACCCGACCGGCGGTGGATGTCACTGCGCACCGACGGCAGTCGGATGATCACCGACTACGCCGCCGAGCACCAGTGCGACTTCTGGGCGACGATCCGCGGCTGATCTTTCGCCGAGCGTGTACTCAGGACGAAAAATTGATCAGGCCGGCGTCACCCAGGTGGTGATGTCGGCGTGCACCACCTCGACGCCGGCCTTGTCGGTGATACTGACCGGCACCACCACCTCGGTGCCGTCGGTGATCGAACTGAAGTCCGGTGGGTCCAGCCGGGCTGTAGCCCGCAACGACGTCGTCGCCTTAGCCAGGTAAGCCACGTTCATCGCCTTGGGGATCCAGCGGTGACTGCGCGGCACGGTGGCCTCCATCAACATCCCCATCGCGACTTCGGCCGCGTTGCAGGACGCGATCGCGTGCACGGTGTGCAGGTGGTTGTAGACGAACGGCCATTTAGGCACCAGCACCTCGGCCAGCCCGGGCTCCATCCGGACCACGTGTGGAAGCACCGAGGCGAAGTAGGGGACCCGGGCCATCGCCGCGGCCGAGAACAGCCGGGTGCCGCCGGGAATGCCCGCCAGCCGTCGCCATGTCTGATAGGTACTGGTAGATCCGGTCACGTTGAGCTACCTTACCGCCAAGTAAGGTCAGTGGTTCGGCCGCTCGCCAGCGGCTGGCCCCCACGTCCAGCAGCGCTATCGCTGGGTTGATGCCGCGGTTCCAGCGTCGCCACTCCTTCGTCGAGCCTCGCTCAGCCCCGGGGATTTGGCCGCTGACCCGATCTGGGGCATACTATTCAGGTTCGCCTGCGCCGGGGTTGTCCCTGGCTGGGCATACGACCAGCGCCCACCCGGGCGCATCCGGTCCCATTCTCGCTGTACGGAGCTTTTTCACCGTGCACGGGGCCGTGTGCGGGCGACACGCCCGACCGCGGGGACCGGTGGACCAGGACAGGTAAACAGCGGCGGCAGCGCCCAGCGCAGTGTCGACACCGGGCCCACGGGTCCGACAAGGTGCAGGCGAGCTGGGGCACGAAGGGTTCGAAAAACGGACCCCCTTTGCAGGAGTGAGGTAGCAGAAGCGTGGCGGGACAAAAGATCCGCATCAGGCTCAAGGCCTACGACCACGAGGCGATTGACGCCTCGGCGCGCAAGATCGTTGAGACGGTCACTCGTACCGGTGCGTCCGTAGTCGGCCCGGTGCCGCTGCCGACCGAAAAGAACGTGTATTGCGTTATCCGGTCCCCGCACAAGTACAAGGACTCGCGGGAGCACTTCGAGATGCGCACCCACAAGCGGTTGATCGACATCCTCGATCCCACGCCGAAGACCGTTGACGCCTTGATGCGCATCGATCTGCCGGCCAGCGTCGACGTAAACATCCAGTAGGAGCACCGAAAACCATGGCACGCAAAGGTATTTTGGGTACCAAACTGGGCATGACGCAGGTGTTCGACGAGAACAACAAGGTCGTGCCGGTCACGGTCGTCAAGGCCGGACCCAACGTGGTTACCCGCATCCGTACCCCCGAGCGCGACGGCTACAGCGCCGTGCAGCTCGCCTACGGCGAGATCAGCCCCCGCAAGGTGAACAAGCCGGTCACCGGTCAGTACGCCGCCGCGGGCGTCAACCCCCGTCGCCACCTCGCCGAGCTGCGACTCGACGACGAGGCCGCCGCGGCCGCTTATGAAATCGGCCAGGAACTGACCGCCGAGATTTTTAGTGACGGCAGCTACGTCGACGTCACCGGAACCTCCAAGGGCAAGGGCTACGCCGGCACCATGAAGCGGCACGGCTTCCGCGGTCAGGGCGCCGGTCACGGCGCTCAGGCGGTGCACCGCCGGCCGGGTTCGATCGGTGGCTGCTCGACCCCCGGCCGGGTGTTCAAGGGCACCCGGATGTCGGGCCGGATGGGCAATGACCGTGTCACCACCCAGAACCTGGTGGTGCACAAGGTTGATGCCGAGAACGGTGTGCTGTTGATCAAGGGCGCCATTCCGGGCCGCAACGGTGGGCTGGTTCTGGTCCGCAGCGCGATCAAAAAGGGTGAGAAGTAATGGCCGCCAAAGAGCAAACAGCACTGAAGATTGACGTCAAGACTCCGGACGGCAAGAAGAGTGGCTCGGTTGAGCTGCCCGCCGAGCTGTTCGACGCTCCCGCCAACATCGCGCTCATGCACCAGGTGGTGATCGCTCAGTTGGCTGCGGCCCGTCAGGGTACGCACTCCACCAAGACCCGCGGTGAGGTCAGCGGCGGTGGCCGTAAGCCTTACCGGCAGAAGGGAACCGGCCGGGCTCGGCAGGGTTCGACCCGGGCGCCGCAGTTCACCGGTGGTGGCGTGGTGCACGGCCCCAAGCCGCGCGACTACAGCCAGCGCACCCCGAAGAAGATGATCGCCGCCGCCCTGCGCGGAGCGTTGTCGGACCGGGCACGCAACGGCCGGATCCACGCGGTCACCGAGCTGGTGAGCGGACAGACCCCGTCGACCAAGGACGCCAAGACGTTCCTGGGTTCGATCACCGACCGCAAGCAGGTGCTGGTGGTCATCGGCCGGGCCGACGAGACGGGCGCCAAGAGCGTGCGCAACCTGCCGGGTGTGCACATCCTGTCCCCGGACCAGCTCAACACCCACGATGTGCTGCGTGCCGACGACGTGGTGTTCAGCGTCGAGGCGCTGAACTCCTACATCGCTGGAAACGCAGCGCACACCGCCAAAACCGAGGAGGTTTCGGCCTGATGGCGACCATCACCGACCCCCGCGACATCATCCTCGCGCCGGTCATCTCCGAGAAGTCCTACGGGCTGATCGAGAACAACGTGTACACGTTCGTGGTGCACCCCGACACGAACAAGACGCAGATCAAGATCGCGATCGAGAAGATCTTCGCGGTCAAGGTTGCGTCGGTGAACACCGCGAACCGGCCGGGTAAGCGCAAGCGGTCCCGGACCGGCTACGGCAAGCGCAAGGACACCAAGCGCGCCATTGTGACTCTGGCGCCCGGCAGCAAGCCGATCGACCTGTTCGCCGCACCGGCCTGACCGGAGTGAGAGAGAGATCTAACTGACATGGGAATCCGCAAGTACAAGCCGACGACCCCCGGTCGTCGCGGTGCCAGCGTCTCCGATTTCGCTGAGCTCACCCGCTCTCACCCGGAGAAGTCGCTGGTTCGGCCGCTGCACGGCCACGGTGGGCGTAACGCCCACGGCCGGATCACCACCCGGCACAAGGGTGGCGGTCACAAGCGTGCCTACCGAGTGATCGACTTCCGTCGCCACGACAAGGACGGCGTCAACGCCAAGGTCGCCCACATCGAGTACGACCCGAACCGCACCGCAAGGATTGCACTGCTTCATTATCTGGACGGTGAGAAGCGCTACATCATCGCCCCGCAGGGTCTGTCGCAGGGCGATGTGGTGGAGTCGGGCGCCAACGCCGACATCAAGCCGGGCAACAACCTGCCGCTGCGCAACATCCCGGCTGGCACCCTGGTGCACGCGGTGGAGCTGCGCCCGGGAGGCGGGGCCAAGCTGGCCCGCTCGGCCGGGTCCAGCATCCAGCTGCTGGGTAAGGAAGGCGCCTACGCCTCGCTGCGTATGCCTTCCGGTGAAATCCGTCGCGTCGACGTGCGCTGCCGCGCCACCGTCGGTGAGGTGGGCAACGCCGAGCAGGCCAACATCAACTGGGGTAAGGCCGGCCGTATGCGGTGGAAGGGCAAGCGCCCGACCGTCCGTGGTGTGGTCATGAACCCGGTGGACCACCCGCACGGTGGTGGTGAGGGCAAGACCTCCGGCGGCCGCCACCCGGTCAGCCCGTGGGGTAAGCCGGAGGGTCGCACCCGCCGGCCGAACAAGCCCAGCGACAAGCTCATCGTCCGACGCCGGCGCACCGGCAAGAAGCGCTAGGAATCGGAGGGAAAGCGATGCCACGCAGCCTCAAGAAGGGTCCGTTCGTCGACGAGCATGTGCTCAAGAAGGTCGACGTTCAGAACGAGAAGAACACCAAGCAGGTCATCAAGACCTGGTCACGTCGGTCGACGATCATCCCGGACTTCATCGGGCACACGTTCGCCGTTCACGACGGCCGCAAGCATGTCCCGGTATTCGTCACCGAGTCGATGGTCGGGCACAAGCTCGGCGAATTCGCTCCGACGCGCACCTTCAAGGGACACATCAAAGACGACCGGAAGGCTAAGCGCCGGTGAGCGTTACGACTGAATTCCCGTCCGCTGTCGCCAAGGCCCGCCATGTGGGTATCTCGGCCAGCAAAGCACGCCGGGTGATCAACCTGGTCCGTGGCAAGTCGGTGTCCGAAGCATTGGACATCCTGCGCTGGGCACCGCAGCAGGCCAGCCTGCCGGTGGCCAAGGTCATCGCCAGCGCGGCGGCCAACGCCCAGAACAACGACGGCCTGGACCCGGCCACCCTCGTGGTGGCCAGCGTCTTCGCCGACGAGGGCCCGACCGCCAAGCGGATCAAGCCGCGCGCCCAGGGGCGTGCGTACCGGATCCGCCGGCGCACCAGCCACATCACTGTGATCGTGGAGAGTCGGCCGTCCTCCGGTGGCGGCTCGGCGCAGTCCGCGAGCGCCGCTCGGGCGCGTCGTGCACAGGGCAGCAAGGCCGCCTCCGAACAGGCGGGTGCGACGGCCCCGGCCAAGAAGGCGGCCAAGGCGACCGAGAAGGCACCGGCCAAGAAGCCTTCCGCAGCCAAGGCTGCCGAGAAGACGACTGAGAAAGCTGCGGCGAAGAAGGCGCCCGCCAAGAAGGCGGCAGCCAAGAAGGCGCCTGAGACGTCCGACGCGAAGGAGGGCTCAGAGTAATGGGCCAGAAGATCAACCCGCACGGCTTCCGACTCGGGATCACCACCGACTGGAAGTCGCACTGGTACGCCGACAAGCAGTACGCGGAGTACGTCAAGGAAGACGTCGCGATCCGCCGGCTGCTGTCGAGTGGCTTGGAGCGCGCCGGCATCGCCGACGTGACCATCGAGCGCACCCGCGACCGGGTCCGCGTCGACATTCACACCGCCCGGCCGGGCATCGTCATCGGCCGCCGCGGCACCGAGGCCGACCGGATCCGCGCCGATCTGGAGAAGCTGACCGGCAAGCAGGTGCAGCTGAACATCCTTGAGGTGAAGCAGCCGGAGGCCGTCGCCCAGCTCGTCGCACAGGGTGTCGCCGAGCAGCTGAGCAACCGGGTGGCGTTCCGCCGGGCGATGCGCAAGGCGATCCAGTCGGCGATGCGTCAGCCCAACGTCAAGGGCATCCGGGTGCAGTGCTCGGGCCGTCTCGGCGGCGCCGAGATGAGCCGCTCGGAGTTCTACCGTGAGGGTCGGGTGCCGCTGCACACGCTGCGTGCCGACATCGACTACGGGCTGTACGAGGCGAAGACCACCTTCGGCCGGATCGGCGTGAAGGTCTGGATCTACAAGGGCGACGTGGTCGGTGGCAAGCGCGAGCTGGCCGTCGCCGCACCGTCCGGCGCCGACCGTCCGCGCCGGGAGCGCCCGTCGGGCACCCGCCCGCGCCGCAGCGGCGCCTCGGGTACCACCGCGACCAGCACCGACGCCGGGCGGGCCGCTGAGAGCACCGAGAACGCCGCTGCTGCGGAAACGGTCACCGAGACCGCGCCCGCCGCAGCGGAAACGCAGAGCACGGAGAGCTAATCATGTTGATTCCCCGTAAGGTCAAGCACCGCAAGCAGCACCACCCCAAGCAGCGCGGTATCGCCAGCGGCGGCACCGCGGTGACGTTCGGTGAGTACGGCATCCAGGCACTGGAGCACGCCTACGTCACCAACCGGCAGATCGAGTCGGCTCGTATCGCCATCAACCGGCACATCAAGCGTGGCGGCAAGGTGTGGATCAACATCTTCCCGGACCGTCCGCTGACCAAGAAGCCCGCCGAAACCCGCATGGGTTCCGGTAAGGGTTCGCCGGAGTGGTGGGTCGCCAACGTCAAGCCGGGCCGGGTGCTGTTCGAGCTGAGCTACCCGAACGAGGCCATTGCCCGCGCCGCACTGACCCGGGCGATCCACAAGCTGCCGATCAAGGCGCGCATCGTGACCCGAGAGGAGCAGTTCTGATGGCAGTGGGAGTTACCGCTGGCGAACTGCGCGAGCTTAACGGCGACGAACTCGTCGAGCAGCTGCGCGAGTCCAAAGAGGAGCTGTTCAACCTGCGTTTCCAGATGGCGACCGGGCAGCTCACCAACAACCGTCGGCTCCGCACGGTGCGCCACCAGATCGCGCGCATCTACACCGTGTTGCGCGAACGGGAACTGGGCCTGGCGTCCGGTCCCGCTGGTTCTGAAGGCGAGGCATCGTAATGGCACAGGCTGCAAAGGCTAACGCCGCGGAGAAGGGTCCCAAGCACACCGCGCGAACGGAGACCCCGCGGGGCCGCCGCAAGACCCAGATCGGCTACGTGGTCAGCGACAAGATGGAGAAGACCATCGTCGTCGAGCTCGAGGATCGCGTGAAGCACCCGCTGTACGGCAAGATCATCCGGACCACCAAGAAGGTCAAGGCGCACGACGAGAACAACACGGCCGGCATCGGCGACCGCGTGTCGCTGATGGAGACCCGTCCGTTGTCGGCGTCGAAGCGCTGGCGCCTGGTCGAGATCCTGGAGAAGGCCAAGTAATTCGACGGCGTGGTAACGACGCCGTAGTAACGACCGAGCCCCGCGATGTCGCGGGGCTTCGTCGCGTCTGGGGTCGTGTCCGGGTCATGCCGGTACTTTGACCCGCGCCAACGGTTGCGGCGTGGCCGGGCCGAGCGGAACCTGCAGTGAATCCTGGCCGTTGAGCGCCCGGGCCGGGACCGCGAGCGTACGTTGGGTCGGCGTCGGCAGGCTGGTGCTCAGTGCCGTCAATTGGCGGCCGTTGAGACGGTTCAATCCGGCCGAGGCGCTCCGGCGTAATCTGCTCGCGGTGTGGTAGCGCACCAGGACCGCGACGTCAGTGTGGCGCTGCTGCGGCGTCAGGCGCACCGTCACCGCGGTCGTAACGGTCTCAGGCAGCCATAGCCGCTCGAGATTCTCCGTTGAGATGTCGCGCGGCGACATCCAGAATGTGGCCGCGAACTGCTTGGGGCCCTTGCTCTCTTTCTGCTTGAGTCGGCGCCGTCGTCGGCGGAGACGCGTGGGCTGCAGGCCGGCCAACAGAGCCGCGTCGACCTGGTCGAACTCGTCGGCGGACAGGATGCGCGCGTCCAGGTGACGTTCGCACAGGTCGCGTGCCAGTCGTTCGGTGGCTACGGCCAGGGTCGCGGCGACTGAGTCGCGAACCGCCACCGCCTCGGTGTTCTGCATTGGATCCATCCGCAGGATCAGCCAGTTGTCCTGTGGTCCGTAGGAGCCGGGCCCATTGACTGCCGCGGCGTCGGAGTCCCGTTCGTCATCGGAAGAGTCGGCCGGGGAGTCGCACGTTCGTACTGACACGATGTCGATCCCATCCAGGCGTACGTCGAACTGGCGCAGGCCGGCGGCGACGAGCTCAGCGGAGAGAGTCGGCACGGGCGCCGGGACGCGGCGATGCCGCCCAGTCGCTTCGGTCGGCGTGGCTGCTACGGCGATCACCGACACCAGCCGCCCGCGGTGATGGCGTACTCCGACGACGTCGCGACTGTAGCGACGGCGGTGGTCGAAGCCGGGCGTACAGCCTTCGGTGAGAAACGCCGCAGGGGTCGCGAAGCGATCGAGCACCCGAGCCAGCACGATCGCCGTGAGCGGTACCCGACGGTGGGTGATCAACGCAGCCGTCGAAAGCACCGTGGCAAGGCCCACCGCCGGCCACCATGCCCGCTCCGGGGGCCCGAGCTGGGCCGGCCAATGACCGCCAACCCACAAGATGCCGATGTCGATCAGAAATACGGTAGTCACGCGCAGCCAAGACAGATTGAGCCCCAACGAATGCTGCGCCCTCATCGATGTGTCCAACTCATGGTTCCCCCCAGAACTTCCATGAAGTGAGCGGTGACCGGGATACCCGCTGCGTGCGCGGGCCAAACATCCCAGGTCCGGTACAAGGGACCTGGGATGTTTGGGGGATCGGTTGACTCGATCTGCGACGCGCGTCAGATTCCGACCAGGCTCGTCGGATCGAACATGCCTGAGATGTCCGGGAAACCCCCGGCGAGGTCAGCCGCACCGCCGGCGGCGTCCGCGGCGCTGCTGGCGGCGTCGGCCGCACCGCCTGCGGCATCTGCGCCCATCGCCGACAAACCGAAGGCGTCGCCTGGATCAAGCAGCCCGGCCGCGTCGAAATCGGTCGGAATGTTGAAGTCGCCGAACGGCGTCGTCAGGGTGTCGGTGATGGAATTGGCGGCGCCGTCGGCCCCGGGGATATCGGTGTAGACGTTCTCGAACCCGTTGCCGAAGTTCATCACGTCGTACACCGTTCCCACGGCGGGCAGGTCGGAAGCGGTCGCACCGGAGGCCGGGTCCACGTCGGTGATCGTGAACTCGGTGTTGTGGATACCGCCGAACAGGTTTGTGACGTTCTCGCTGGCGGTCACGTTGCCGAGATCGGTAGCGCTGCTTCCCGTGCCGCTGGACACGTCGAAAGACTGCTCGCCCTCGCCGACCTGGAACAACGGCGGTGCGCTGAACAGCGGACTGAGCGGGGTGAAGCCCGCCGATCCGTCGTCGAGTACGGGATTGAAGGTGGTGTCGCCGATGGTGAATCCATCGCCGGTGCCGGGAGTGGCATCGGGCACGGCATCCGGTGTGCCGGCGGGCGTGGTGTCCGGTGTGCCGGCGATCGGCGGTATCGCCCCGGTATCACCGAGCGGCGACGGGCTGTGCGTACCGGCCGTGGGGCTCAGAGCGCCCAGATCTGCGAATGGGTTTGGGGCGGGCGTGGATGCCTCCGGGCCCAGGGCGCCGGCGTCGCCCAGGGCTGGTGTTCCTCCGGTACCGGCGACATTGCTCGCCAGGTCGACCGGAATCGCGGTGCTGCCGACATTTCCGGCTGTCCCGACGCCGTTGTCGGCGAAAGCGACTGTCGCGGGCAGGAATGTGGTCGAGAGTAGACCTGCGGTGACCCCACTGGCCGACAATATGATCCGACGATTCATTTTCGGTGCGTTCCTTCCGTACTTGGGTAGTCCCGGCCTCGCGCGTTCCCCTTCGAACGTGCCGGGCGAGCTGAACACCGGAGTTCGCCCCCTTTCGCGCGCACGACAAATCCAGTCCAGGCGTTGCAGTAGCGGCGATGATGTTGTGCGACAACGGGTGTCCGGATGTCAGGGACTCTGCCTCAACCCCCCTGGCATCCTCGTCAGACGCTAACGGGTGGACGGCGTCGTCACCACCCCTGTGAGCGGATATTTCAACAGTTAATCTCAATGTAGAGAATCGCCCATGCCGATCGACGCACGTGAGAGCGGCGATGTAAGTCATTGCGGCAGTGGGCCTGCGGCAACGATCAGCTTTCGTCGCGGGTTGGTCTCAGCAGCCTCAAAGTAATCGTGTTGGCGCAAGCCAACATTCGATTTGACCAATCGGCATCGGGCGTCACACTGATCGCTATGGAGCTGCGGCAGCTGAAACACTTTGTCGCTGTGGCCGAAGAGCTGCACTTCACTCGGGCGGCTGCGAAGGTGCACGTGGTGCAGTCCACGCTGTCCGCATCGATCAGCAGCCTGGAGCAGGAGCTCGGAACCGCCCTGCTGGTCCGTAACAATCGCCGCGTCGACCTCACCACGGCTGGACTGGCGCTGCTGCCGGATGCACAGAATGCCCTGGCTGCGGCCGACCACGCGCGGGCCGCCGTCGACGCGGTCAGGGGAGTGTTGTGCGGGCGGCTGAGCATCGGGGTGATCCAGGGGCTGGGAACCGTCGATCTGCCGGGGTTGCTGGCCCGCTATCACCGAAACTTTCCGCGCATCGAGATCACGCTGCGACACGACTCCATCGACACGTTGGTGCAGGCCACCGCCGACGGCGACGTGGACCTGGCCTTCGTCTGCCGGCCCTATGACGGGAGCCGGGTCAAGGACCTGTCGGTGGGAATCGAGCCGCTGGTGCTGGCGGTATGCCGCGACGATCCGCTCGCGGCCAGCGACGTCGTCTCGCTGACTGACCTGCGTGAGCGCGAGTTCGTCGAGCGCCGGGCGGACCTTCGGACGCGCCTGCACATTGATGGCATCTGCGCCGAACTTGGTTTTGTCCGCACCGTCTGCGCCGAATCCAACAGTCCGGTCGACCTAGTCGACCTGGTTGTTGCGGGCGTGGGCGTGGCATTTCTGCCGCCGGCGCTGGTGGCCAAGTCGGATCAGCTGGTCGGGGTGGCGACCGATCCGGCGATCCCGCGCGAGCTGGCGCTGATCACCCCGCTGGAGCGCGAACCCTCGCCGGCGGCCGCAGCCTTTCTCGGCGAGCTGGTGTCGGCCGGCGTCGGTGACAGCCGGCCGTCGGCTACGCGCGAGCGGCCCCCGGCTTCAAATGCTGCCGCCGCGGCACCGGGCCGGTAGTGTCTCATCCGTTCCGGGGGGGCCGACAACGGAGTGAGCAATGGTGGAATTCACGGGCAAGGTCAGTCTCGATATCCGGGATTCCGAACCGGACTGGGGGCCGTTCGCGGCGCCGACCGCCCCCGACGGCGCGCCCAACGTGCTGTACCTGGTCTGGGACGACACCGGCATCGCCACCTGGGACTGCTTCGGCGGCCTGGTGGAGATGCCCACCATGAGTCGGATCGCGGAGCGCGGTGTCCGGCTGTCCCAGTTCCACACCACCGCCCTGTGCTCCCCGACCAGGGCTTCGCTGCTGACCGGGCGTAATGCAACCAGCGTCGGCATGGCCACCATCGAAGAGTTCACCGACGGCTTCCCCAACTGCAGCGGACGCATTCCTTTCGAAACCGCCTTGCTCAGTGAGGTTCTCGCTGAACAGGGCTGGAACACCTTCTGCGTCGGCAAGTGGCACCTGACCCCGCTGGAAGAGTCCAACATGGCCGGCGCCCGGCGGCACTGGCCCACCCAGCGGGGATTCGAACGGTTCTACGGCTTCATGGGAGGCGAGACCAACCAGTGGTACCCGGACCTGGTCTATGACAACCACCCGGTCGCGCCGCCCGCCACGCCGGAGGATGGCTACCACCTGTCCAAGGACATCGCCGACAAGACAATCGAATTCATTCGCGACGCGCAGACCATTGCGCCCGGCAAGCCCTGGTTCGGCTACGTCTGCCCGGGTGCCGGCCACGCCCCGCACCATGTGTTCGCCGAATGGGCCGACCGCTACGCCGGGCGCTTCGACATGGGCTACGAGAAGTACCGGGAAGTGGTGTTGGCGAACCAGAAGAAGCTGGGACTGGTACCGCAGGACACCGAGCTGTCCGAGGTCAACCCCTACGACGGCGTCACCAGTGCCGACGGCCAGCCCTGGCCGCTGCTGGACATGGTCCGCCCGTGGGACAGTCTCGATGACTCCGAGAAGCGTCTGTTCGCCCGGATGGCGGAGGTGTTCGCGGGTTTCCAGACCTACACCGACGCCCAGATCGGGCGGATTCTGGACTACCTGGAGGAGTCCGGGCAACTCGACAACACCATCGTCGTGGTGATCTCCGACAACGGTGCCAGCGGCGAGGGTGGTCCAAACGGCTCGCCCAACGAGAACAAGTTCTTCAACGGCTACATCGACTCGGTCGAAGAGGCGATGAAACTCTTCGATCAGCTGGGTAGTCCGGAAACCTACAACCATTACCCGGTCGGCTGGGCGATGGCGTTCAACACGCCCTACAAGCTCTACAAGCGCTATGCCTCCCATGAAGGCGGCATAGCCGACCCCGCGATCGTCAGCTGGCCCAACGGAATCGCCGCGCGCGGGGAGGTACGCGACACCTATGTCAACGTGTGCGACGTGACCCCGACGGTCTACGACCTGCTCGGTATCACGCCGCCGGAGACTGTGCGCGGTATTGCCCAGCGGCCGCTGGAAGGCGTGAGCTTCAAAGCAGCGCTGGTTGATCCGGCCGCAGACACCGGCAAACACACCCAGTTCTACACGATGTTGGGCACCCGCGGGATCTGGCACCGTGGCTGGTTCGCCAACACAGTGCATGCGGCGACCCCGTCAGGCTGGAGTCACTTCGACGACGACCGGTGGGAGCTCTACCACCTTGCCGAGGACCGCAGCCAGTGCCACGACCTGGCCGCAGAGCATCCGGAGAAACTCCAAGAACTACAGGCGATGTGGTTCGCCGAGGCCGAGAAGTACAACGGCCTGCCGTTGGCGGACTTGAACATCCTCGAGATGACCACCCGCCAGCGGCCGTATCTGTCCGGCGACCGTACCGGCTACACCTACTACCCGAACACCGCCGAGGTGCCGTTGGGCGCGTGCGTGGAGCTTCGCGGCCGGTCATTCTCGGTGTTGGCCCGCGTCACGGTGGATTCCGCTGCTGCGGAAGGACTGCTGTTCAAGCAGGGAGCCCGACACGGCGGTCATGCACTGTTCGTTCAGGGCGGCAGACTGCACTACGTCTACAACTTCCTCGGCGAGCGCGAACAGTGGCTGTCCTCGCCCGATCCGGTTCCGTTGGGGCAGCATATTTTCGGAATCCGGTTCGAGCGGACCGGAACGGCCGAGGGAAGTCACACGCCCGTCGGCGAGGCCTCGCTGTACATCGACGACGAGGTGGTCGCCACCCTGCCCGACATGGTCGCCCAGCCGGGTGCCTTCGCGTTGGCCGGCGGCGGTGTCAGCGTCGGGCGTAATACCGGTCAGGCGGTGTCATCGGCGTACCGTGCACCGTTCGCCTTCACCGGCGGGACCATCGCGGACGTCGCCGTGGATGTCAGCGGCGAGCCGTACCGGGATGTGAAAAAGACTATCGCTGCTGCCTTTTCGCGGGACTGATGTGATGTTGACGGACCTCGTTGAGATTCCGGCCGGGGTGTTCCGGATGGGTTCGACGAGTTTCTATCCCGAGGAGGCGCCCATTCACAGCGTGGCGGTCCAGCCGTTTGCTCTGGAGCGTCATCCGGTGACCAATGCGCAGTACGGCGCCTTCGTCGACGCAACCGGCTATGTCACGCTCGCCGAACAGGAGCTCGATCCCGCGCTGTACGGCGACGCCGAGCCGGGCGCCCTGGTGTTTCGCCCCACTGACGGGCCGGTCGATCTGCGCGACTGGCGGCAGTGGTGGCACTGGATCCCCGGCACCAGCTGGCGGCACCCGTTCGGTCCGGACAGCACCGTCGAGGACAAGCCGGGTCATCCGGTGGTCCAGGTGGCCTATCCCGACGCCGCGGCCTTTGCCCGGTGGGCGGGGCGGCGGTTACCGACCGAAGCCGAATGGGAGTACGCCGCGCGGGCCGGGAGCGTGAGCAGCTATGCGTGGGGTGACGAGGAGAAGCCGGGTGGTGCCTTGATGGCCAACACCTGGCAGGGCGACTTTCCGTACCGCAACGACGGCGCGCTGGGCTGGGCCGGGACCTCACCGGTGGGAACATTTCCGCCGAACTCCTGGGGTCTCCTCGACATGATCGGCAACGTCTGGGAGTGGACGGCCACCGAGTTCTCGGCCCACCATCGGCTCCAGGACCGGTCAGCGCCACCGAAGGCCTGCTGCGCGCCGGCCGGCCCCGCCCACCCCGACATCAGCCAGACCCTCAAGGGCGGCTCGCATCTGTGCGCGCCGGAGTACTGCCACCGCTATCGCCCCGCGGCCCGGTCTCCGCAGTCGCAGGACACGGCCACGAGCCATATCGGTTTTCGTTGCGCGGTGGGCTGATGCGTGGGCGCTAAGTAGATCATGTTCTACATCGAGGGTACGCTCGACGGTATGGACACTGTCGGGGTGCGCGAGTTGCGGCAGAACCCTGCCCCCGTCCTGCGGGCGGTCCAAGGTGGCGCAGAGGTCACGGTTTCGGTGAATGGCCGACCGGTGGCTCGGATCGTGCCGATCGAAACGCCGGTATGGGTCGACGGCACGCGGGCGGCACACATCTATAACGCCAGGGTGGACGCGCAGTGGCAGGCCGATCTGACCAGCGCCCGCGAGGACGAGGTCGTTGTCGACCCCTGGAGTTAGACGCGCCCTGCTGGATACCAGCGTGCTGGTGGCCGAGGATGCCGACTTGTCGGGTCTGGTCTGTCAGGTCAGCGCGGTCAGCTACGCGGAGTTGCATTTCGGGGTGCAGGCAGCCGGCAGCGAACCGGTCCGCCTGGCGCGACAGCATCGGTTGACGGTGATACAGGCCACCTACGGCCATGGCCTGGCGTTCACCGACGATACGGCCCACCATTACGGGCTGCTGTGCGGACGCCTCCGCCAACTGGGGCGCAGCCCACGGGGCAGGGCTTTGGATCTGATGATCGCCGCGACCGCCTTGAGCCTAGGCGTCACGCTCGTGACCAGGAATGCCGATGACGTCGAGCGGCTCGGGGTCATCGTGTTGGCACGGTAATCGCACGGTGTCGCGACAACATTCGAGCGGACAACAACGACGGCGGCCGCTGCCTGCCGAAGACCATGTCTGCGATGTCTGCGCACTGCGGTACTCCGAGATCAGCATCGACGAAGCGGACCGTGTCATCGCCGGCCTTGCGGGCGAGGTCCGCGATGCGGCCTATGCCATCCCGGTCGAGGCGCGCCGGCGCCGCCCGGGTCCGGAATGGTGGTCCGGTGTGCGATGAACTCGCGGCGGCTGCGGTGGGCTTCCGCGCCGGCCTGGCCAACGCCCGGGAACAGGACTGGGAGCGTGTTGCGACCCGCCTGCCAGGTGAGCTGCGGACCGCACGGTGGCTGGTTTGTCAGGCGATGCACGAAGGGGTTCACCATCTCAGCGACATCCGCAGAATCGCTACCTTGAGCTAAGGGCGGTCGCGCAACCCGGGAAATTGCCTGGCGTAGTGCCGGGGACACGCATTCAGCGGCGGTGGGACCGCAGACTGGGGGGAGGGCAGCCGATTTGGTGCTGAACGTCCCGTCACCTAAGCTCTAGGGGTTGCCGTCAGCAGACCTCGGCCAGCGCAAGTTGGCCCTGCGTGCACTTCGGCAATGAAGAAGACCATGCACGACCGGGGAGAATCCGGCATGCCACTTGGCGTGCCGCGCGTCGACTCGATTATTTAGGAGATCTGGTGATTCAGCAGGAATCGCGGTTGAAGGTCGCCGACAACACCGGCGCCAAGGAGATCTTGTGCATCCGGGTGCTCGGCGGCTCGTCGCGGCGATACGCAGGCATCGGTGATGTCATCGTCGCAACCGTCAAAGACGCCATCCCGGGCGGCAACGTCAAGCGGGGTGATGTCGTCAAGGCCGTCGTGGTGCGCACCGTCAAGGAGCGTCGCCGTGCCGACGGCAGCTACATCAAGTTCGACGAGAACGCGGCCGTGATCATCAAGGCCGACAACGACCCGCGTGGCACCCGCATCTTCGGGCCGGTCGGTCGCGAGCTGCGCGAGAAGAAGTTCATGAAGATCGTCTCGCTGGCACCGGAGGTGTTGTAGATGAAGGTCCACAAGGGCGACACCGTCCTGATCATCGCCGGTAAGGACAAAGGCGCCAAGGGCAAGGTCCTGCAGGCTTTCCCCACCCGCAACCGTGTACTGGTCCAGGGCGTCAACCGGATCAAGAAGCACGTCGCGAACTCGGCCAACCAGGCCGGTGCGTCCTCGGGCGGGATCGTCACGCAAGAGGCCCCGATCCACGTCTCCAACGTGATGGTCGTCGACTCCGACGGACAGCCCACCCGGATCGGTTACCGGGTGGACGCCGAGTCCGGCAAGAAGGTTCGCGTCTCCAAGCGCAACGGCAAGGACATCTAGAGATGACGACTGCAGAGAAGATCCAGCCTCGGCTGAAGGTGCGTTACCGCGAAGAGATCCGGGACGCGCTCAATAAAGAGTTCAACTACGCCAACGTGATGCAGATCCCGGGCGTGGTGAAGGTCGTGGTGAACATGGGTGTTGGCGAAGCCGCCCGGGACGCCAAGCTGATCAACAACGCGGTCACCGACCTGGCCGCGATCACCGGCCAGAAGCCGGAGATCCGCAAGGCCCGCCTGTCCATCGCGCAGTTCAAGCTGCGCGAGGGCATGCCGATCGGTGCTCGGGTCACCCTGCGTGGTGACCGGATGTGGGAGTTCCTGGACCGGCTCACCTCGATCGCTTTGCCGCGTATCCGCGACTTCCGCGGGCTGTCGGCCAAGCAGTTCGACGGTTCCGGCAACTACACCTTCGGGCTGGCCGAGCAGTCGATGTTCCACGAGATCGACGTGGACTCCATCGACCGTCCGCGGGGGATGAACATCACCGTCGTCACTTCGGCGACCAACGACGACGAAGGACGAGCGCTACTGCGGGCTCTCGGCTTTCCGTTCAAGGAGAACTGACCATGGCTAAGAAGGCGTTGGTTATCAAGGCGGCCCGCAAGCCCAAGTTTGCGGTGCGCGCCTACACCCGCTGCAACAAGTGCGGCCGCCCGCGCGCGGTGCTCCGGAAGTTCGGCCTGTGCCGAATCTGCCTGCGCGAAATGGCGCACGCCGGCGAGCTGCCCGGTGTGCAGAAGAGCAGCTGGTGAGGGTGGAGGAGCAGCCTAAATGACTATGACGGATCCCATCGCGGACTTCCTGACCCGTCTGCGTAACGCCAACTCGGCGTACCACGACGAGGTGACCCTGCCGCACTCGAAGATCAAGGCGAACATCGCCGAGATCCTCAAGCGCGAGGGTTACATCACCGACTACCACGTCGAAGACGCCCGGGTGGGCAAGGCGCTGGTGGTCAACCTCAAGTACGGCCCGAACCGGGAGCGCAGCCTCGCCGGTCTGCGCCGGGTGTCCAAGCCGGGCCTGCGGGTCTACGCAAAGTCGACCAACCTGCCACGGGTGCTCGGCGGCCTGGGCGTGGCGATCATCTCCACGTCCTCGGGTCTGCTCACCGACCGTCAGGCGGCCAGGCAGGGCGTGGGCGGCGAAGTCCTCGCGTACGTGTGGTGAGGGAGTAGCAGACATGTCGCGTATTGGTAAGCAGCCGGTCCCGGTTCCCGCCGGGGTCGACGTGACCATCGATGGTCAGAACGTATCGGTCAAGGGGCCCAAGGGCACCCTGGAGCTCGCCGTGGCGGAGCCGATCAACGTTGCTCGCAACGATGACGGCGCCCTCGTGGTGACCCGGCCGGACGACGACCGGCGCAACCGGTCGTTGCACGGCCTGAGCCGCACCCTGTTGGCCAACCTGGTCACCGGTGTGTCGGAGGGCTACGTCCGCAAGATGGAGATCTTCGGCGTCGGCTACCGCGTCGCGCTCAAGGGCAGCGACCTGGAGTTCGCGCTGGGCTACAGCCACCCGGTGCTGATCAAGGCTCCGGAAGGCATCACCTTCGCGGTGGAGACGCCCACCAAGTTCTCGGTCTCGGGCATCGACAAGCAGAAGGTCGGCCAGATCTCGGCAAACATCCGCCGTCTGCGTCGCCCCGACCCCTACAAGGGCAAGGGCGTGCGCTACGAGGGTGAGCAGGTTCGCCGCAAGGTCGGAAAGACAGGTAAGTAGTCATGGCGCAATCACAAACAGGCACCCCGGACCGCAAACCCGTCGGGCAGAACATCTCCGAGGTTCGGCGCAACCACCGGATCCGTCGGCACGCCCGGCTGCGCAAGAAGGTGTCCGGCACCGCCGAGCGTCCCCGCTTGGTCGTGCACCGCTCCTCGCGGCACATCCACGTCCAGCTGGTCGACGACCTCGCTGGTCACACGGTGGCTGCGGCGTCGTCGATCGAGGCCGACGTGCGGGGTGTGGACGGCGACAAGAAGGCCCACAGTGTGCGGGTTGGCCAGCTGATCGCTGAGCGTGCCAAGGCCGCCGGCGTGCAGGACGTGGTGTTCGACCGCGGTGGCTACACCTATGGTGGGCGTATTGCGGCGCTGGCCGACGCGGCGCGCGAGGGCGGATTGAACTTCTGATGACTGACGTGAAGATGACTGGAAGGACCGCATGATGGCGGAGCAGCCGACAGGGGCCTCCTCGGCAGGTCCCGACACGGGCAGCGCCCCCCGCAGCGACGGGCGCGACAACCGTGACAACCGCGGTGGACGTGGTGGCCGCGACGGCGGCCGTGGCGGCCGCGACAACCGGGACGGCGACAAGAGCAACTACCTGGAGCGCGTCGTCGCGATCAACCGGGTGTCCAAGGTGGTCAAGGGTGGCCGACGGTTCAGCTTCACCGCTTTGGTGATCGTCGGTGACGGCCACGGGCTGGTCGGCGTCGGTTACGGCAAGGCCAAGGAAGTGCCCGCCGCGATCGCCAAGGGCGTGGAGGAGGCTCGCAAGGGCTTCTTCCGGGTGCCGCTGATCGGTGGCACCATCACCCACCCGGTGCAGGGTGAAGCCGCCGCCGGTGTGGTGTTCCTGCGCCCGGCCAGCCCGGGTACCGGTGTGATCGCCGGTGGCGCGGTGCGTGCCGTGCTGGAATGCGCGGGCGTACACGACATCCTGTCCAAGTCGCTGGGCAGCGACAACGCGATCAACGTGGTGCACGCCACCGTTGCCGCGCTGAAGATGCTGCAGCGTCCCGAAGAGGTGGCGGCCCGTCGTGGCCTGCCCATCGAAGACGTTGCGCCGGCCGCGATGCTCAAGGCTCGTCGTGAGAGCGAAGCTCTGGCTGCCGCCGCGGCGCGGGAAGGCACGGCGTAATCATGGCTAACCTGAAGATCACCCAGGTCCGCGGCACCATCGGTGCACGCTGGAAGCAGCGCGAGAGCCTGCGCACCCTGGGCCTGCGCAAGATCCGCCAGTCGGTGGTGCGTGAGGACAACCCGCAGACCCGTGGGCTGATCCGGGTTGTTCACCACCTCGTGCAAGTGGAGGAAGCAGAATGACCATCAAGCTGCACGACCTGCGCCCTGCGCCCGGGTCGAACACCAAGAAGACCCGCGTCGGTCGTGGTGAGGGTTCCAAGGGTAAGACCGCGGGCCGCGGCACCAAGGGCACCAAGGCACGCAAGAACGTGCCGGTCCGGTTCGAGGGTGGGCAGATGCCGATCCACATGCGGCTGCCCAAGCTGAAGGGCTTCCGCAACCGGTTCCGCACCGAGTACGAGGTCGTCAACGTCGGCGACATCAACCGGCTGTTCCCCGAGGGTGGCACCATCGGCCTCGACGAGCTGGTCGCCAAGGGCGCCGTTCGGAAGAACACGCTGGTCAAGGTGCTCGGTGACGGCAAGCTGACGGTCAAGGCCGACGTCACCGCCCACAAGTTCAGCGGCAGCGCCCGCGACAAGATCACCGCAGCCGGGGGCACCGCCACCGAGCTGTAGGGCTTGTCGCGCTGCGAGAAGCTACAGGATCGCACTCCACCAGCCGGTGGGGTGCGATTCTGCGTTCGGCGGGCAGGTTCCTTGCGCGCAGTGCGCGTTCCGGACATGTCCGGCGGCGCCGGTAGGCTCGAAATCATGTTCTCCCTGCTGCCCGGCGTGCCCGGCCTGGATGACCTGCGCGGCGTCGCGCGCCGCATCGACACCGCCCGGCACCACGGTGTGCCGGCCGGTGTTGTCCTCGAACTCGACCTGCAGGAACTACCACACGAGACCGGCGGCTTCGATCCGTTGGCGCTCATGCGATCCGGCGGCCGACCGCCGGTGCTGCGCGACGTGGTGGCCGCGATCCACCGGGCAGCCGAAGACCCACGGGTCGCCGGACTGATTGCGCGAGTACAGCTTTCGGCGGCGGCCGCCGGTCCCGTGCAGGAGCTGCGAGCCGCGATCGCCGACTTCACCGCCGTCAAGCCGTCGCTGGCCTGGGCCGAAACCTACCCGGGCACGCTGTCCTATTACCTGGCTTCGGCGTTCGGCGAGGTGTGGATGCAGCCGTCGGGCACGGTCGGGCTGATCGGTTTCGCCACCAATGCGACCTTCCTGCGCAGTGCGTTGGGCAAGGCCGGCATCGAGGCGCAGTTCGTCGCCCGCGGCGAATACAAGTCAGCGGCCAATCTGTTCACCCAGGACTCCTACACCGACGCGCACCGCGAGGCCGACACCGCCTTGGTGGAAAGCCTGCACGCCCAGGTGCGCGCGGCGGTCGCCGAGTCCCGCAAGCTCGATGCCGACGCCATCGACGTCCTGGCCGACAAGGCTCCGTTGCTGCGTGACGACGCGGTGGCCTCGGGCCTCATCGACCGGATCGGATTTCGCGACGAGGCGTACAACCGGATCGCCGCGTTAGCCGGAGCCGAGGGCACCACAGACGCCGACGGCGACGGCGCGCCACCGCGGCTGTACCTGGGGCGCTATGCCCACGCCACGGCCGGCGGGGCGGGGCCCGCTTTGCCTGGGCGTAAGCCCAAGCCGGCGATCGCCGTGGTGACCGTGTCCGGGGCCATCGTCAGTGGCTCGGGCGGGCCGCAGCTGTCACCGCTGGGCAACCGCAATGTCGGTGGCGACACGATCGCCGCGGCGTTGCGCGAGGCCGCGGCCGATGATGAGGTCGCCGCAATCGTGCTGCGGGTAGACAGTCCGGGCGGCTCGGTGACCGGGTCGGAAACCATTTGGCGGGCGGTGCAGCAGGCCCGCGCGGCGGGCAAGCCGGTGGTGGCCTCGATGGGCGCGGTCGCGGCCTCCGGCGGGTACTACATCTCCGCGGGCACCGACACCATTGTGGCCAACCCCGGCACCATCACCGGATCCATCGGGGTGGTGACCGGCAAGCTGGTCGCCCGCGGGCTCAAGGACCGCCTGGGCGTGGGGACCGACTCGGTGCGTACCGGGGCCAACGCCGACGCCTGGTCGATCAACGCCCCGTTCACCGCCGAGCAGCAAGGACAGGTCGAGACGGAAGCCGATCTGTTCTACAACGACTTCGTGGCGCGGGTGGCGCAAGGCCGCAACCTGTCCACCGACGCGGTGGACGCGGTGGCGCGCGGGCGGGTGTGGACCGGCGCCGACGCGGCCGAACGCGGGCTGGTCGACGAACTGGGCGGCTTGCGCACGGCGGTGCGCCGCGCGAAGGTGCTGGCCGGACTCGACCCAGACGCCCAGGTCCGGGCCGTGTTCTACCCCGGTTCGTCGTGGTGGGAGCTCGTGCGGCCGCGCCAGTCGTCGCAGCCGGCGGCGGCGCTGTCCGATGCGGTCGGCTCGCTGCTGGTGCGGTCGTTGGCCGGGGTCGTTGAGCAGGTCGAACGCTCGGTCAACGGTGCGCATGTGCTGTGGCTGGGGGAGTCGCGCTGGTAAAGCGCGTAACGCAGAATCAACAATTCTCTTCGCGGCAGTAAAAGCTCGGTAACACGTCTTTAACGGGCCGCCGCCATCCTTAGAGCCATGAAACGGTTACTGCTGCTGGCAGGTCTGAGCGCGATGGTCGGCTTGGCCGTTCCCGCCAACGCCGCGCCGACCGGCATCGATGGGCAGTTCCTGGCCACCTTGAGCGGTGCCGGACTCAGTCACCGTGCCGGCGACGAGGCCACCGTGTCGGCAGGCCGCGCGGTGTGCCAGCTGATGGACGCCGGACTGTCCCCGATGGACACCGTCGTCGCGGTGCAGGCCACCAACCCCGGATTCACCATTCAGACGGCCGGCCAGTTCGCCGCGATCTCGACGGCGCACTACTGCCCCCAGTACATGTAGCGGTCAGGACTGCAGCCGGGAGCCCAACACGTCGCGGAACAAGGCCTGGCGCAGCGCAAGTTCGCGAGGATCGCTGTAGAGGTGAAAACCCAAGCGGTTCATCACATACGAGTAACCGATACCGGTGTCGGGATCGGCGAATCCGAAAGAACCACCGAAACCCGGTGTGCCATAAGCCCTGTCCGAGGAACCGAAGGCCGAGGCGAACGCCGGCTTGGACAACCCCAGCGAGAACACCACCTCCACACCCAACACCTTGTCGCGTTCCCCGCGAGACGGGGCTGCCGGCATCGCGGTGAGTTCGTCGTGCACATCGGGGCTCAGCGGTAGCAACGGATCCGCGGTTGCCGCAGCACCGTAGAGCCGCGCGATAGCCGAGGCGGAACCGATCCCGTTGGCCGATGGGATCTCCACGGCCCGCACCTCGTCGCGGTTGTAGTCGCCGTCCCAGGGTTTGATGTCGCGCGGCAGGGAACTCGCTCGTCCCAGCAGCCCGAACGGGTTGAATGATGCCGCCACCAGGGCCGCCGGCATCACATTGAGGTGTAACAAGGACTCGGCGCGCTTCCACTGGTGCAGCAACGCCACTTGATCGCGGGTCACCGACGTCGGCAGGCCGATGTGCAGGTTCAGCCCGAGAGGCCGGGCGATTTCGTCGGCGAAGAACCGGCCCAAGGTGCGACCCGCAGGGTCGGTGCGACGGATGAGTTCGGATTCGTACCAGCCCAACGTGATCGCGTGATAGCCATGCCGGGTGCCCGGCGCCCAGAGCGGCTTCTGCGCGGCGAGCATGGGCGCCAGTCGATCCGGGGCAGCGACATCGGCCAGCGTGGGTGCGGGCTTGAGCGAGCTCAGCCCGGCCTGATGGCCCAGCAGTTGGCGGACCGTGACGTCACCCTTGCCGGCCTGGGCGAACTCCGGCCAGTGGGTTGCCACCTTGTCGTCGTAGCCGAACAGTCCCCGCGAGACGGCCAGTGCCACGGTCAGGGCCGCCACGCCCTTGGTGCTGGAGAAGACGTTGACCATGGTGTCCTGCTGCCATGGGTGGTGGGTAACACCATCGCGGTAGCCGCCCCACAGGTCAACGACTTTGACACCGTCGCGGTACACCGCGACCGCAGCGCCCACCTCGCGGCCTGCTGCGAAGTTGGCCCGGAACGCATCGGCGACCTTGCCGTAGCCCACATCGACGTCGCCGCCGACCAGATCTTGGGGAACCTTGACCTTGAGCACCATGGGGTGGTTATACCGTTGCCGGTCACCCGGCTATCGCCGAATTGCGATTTCGACCCGGGCCTCAGCCAGCCATAGCCGCGGCGCTGGCCACCGCCATCAATCGGACCGCGTCGGTGCGACTGATCTGCCCCAACCTTTTGTCGCTACTATCGCTGCGCCGGTGTTCGGCGCACGCGGAGCTGTCGAGCTCATCTTGTGCGTGCATCCCACTCAGCCGCTGGCCGAGGAGGTCGTCGACGCCATCGGGGACGCCGTGCGAAGCGCCGCTGCGGGGCTGAGCGTCAGCGGCTAAGCATGAGGCTGGCCAGTTGGTCGTCGCCCTCGTTACGGTCCCGCAGCCGCGGGCACGGTGCGGTGACGAGTCCGTAGCGGCTGCCATGCCGGCGCGCGAGATCGTCTGATAGGGCCGTTAGTCATTTTTTTGGAAGGCCTCGCTATTTCAAATAGCGGGGTCGAAATCTAAGCAATATTACCTAGTGTGTGGTGGCAGTCACATTTCTGCGTAAACCATGACATCGACCATATGGCGCACCTCTCAATTTCGGTAAACTCTCAGGTCAATCATGGTTTATCGCACAACGAGGCTCTGTAAATGCCTAAGTTTCAATTCGTCGGACCTGTCAAATTCGGCTAACTTGCAGCACGGGTAAGTCTCGTTACGGTTCGCGGACTTCACGCTGAAACGGCGATTCATTTGGCAACGAATTCAGAAATTGGGAGGCTCGGCATGAAACAGAGTCGTGACCGTCGGCACAGTGGCCGTCCGGGTGGCGTCGGTCGGCGGGTGGCCGGCGCGGGAAGCGCAGTCGGCGCATTTCTGGCCTTCGGGGTGGGCCCGGTGGCCAGTGCTCCGTCTGCCACTGCGGACTTCGACGACCTGTTCTCGCAGCCGATCCTGGAGATGTTCGACTCTTGGTCCGCGGGCTCAGACCTGTGGCTGACCGGATCGTCGGCCGACTTCCCCGCTGGCCTCGACGCTGGCGCGGCCTTCGACTCCAGCATTTTCGCCTTCGACCCGACCGAACCGTTGGGCCCATGGCTGGCGGAGATGGACCATGTGCTCTACACGGGCTTCCAGAACTACGTCTACCTGCCGCTGTACGCCATCAGTCAAGACCTGATGGGCTACGCCGAACCGCTGCTCAACCTCGTCAACCAACCCTTCGTTGACCTGTTCGGGCGGGTGCTGATCGGCAACGGCATCGACGGCTTCGACGGCGTCAACGACTCGTTGCTCGGCAGCTCGGGCATGTTCGGCAACCTCGGTGACGGTGGGTTCCTGTTCGGCGACGGTGGCGCCGGGGTGGCCGGTGACGCCATCAACGCTGACGGTGGGATCGGTGGAGCAGCCGGACTGATCGGCAATGGCGGCGCCGGTGGCGCCGGACTCGATGGCATTGCCGGTGGCGACGCCGGTAACGGCGGGGACGGCGGCGCCGGCGGCTGGCTGCTGGGCAACGGCGGCCTGGGTGGTGCCGGTGGAATCGGCGGAATCGGCGGTGGTGCTGGAGGTTTCGGCGGCACCGGCGGTGCGGCCATCTTCATCGGCAATGGCGGCGCCGGCGGTGCCGGTGGCGCGGGCGGCTTCGGAGGCGACGGTGCCGATGGAGCCACGTTCGGCGCGAGCGGTGATAACGGCGGTTTCGGCGGTATCGGCGGCAACGGTGGTACCGGCGGCCGGGCGGGCGTGTTGTTCGGTGCCGCGGGCAATGGTGGCAACGGTGGCATCGGCGGCGACGGTGGTGCCGGCGGTGATGGTCAGAACGGTCTGCACGGCACCAATGCCGGTGGCGCCGGCGTCAGCAGCGGCCTGCCTGGACAAGACGGAATGGACGCCGGCAACGGCGGCAACGGCGGCAACGGTGGCGCCGGCGGTAACGCGGGCAAGGGCGGTGCGGGCGGATTCCTCGGTATCCACCCGGCCGGCGCTTCCGGAGCGGCCGGGGCCGGTGGTAGCGCCGGTGACGCCGGCAATGCCGGCAACGGCGGCAACGGTGGTAACGGAGGCAACGACGGAACGGGCCTGTCCGCCGGTGACGGCGGTAACGGTGGCGCCGGCGGTGACCGCGGCATCGTCGGCATCGCCGGTCTCGGCGGCCTGAACAGCGACGGCAGCCGGGCCGCCTCGGGCGCGGACGGCGCGGTCGCCATCAGTGGCGGCAACGGCGGTCACGGCGGCAATGGCGGCAACGGCGGCGTGCTTGCTGACGGCCAGGGCCAGAACGGTGGTGCCGCCGGAAATGGTGGCGCCGCAGGGCGAATCGGCGACGGCGGCAATGGCGGTAACGGCGGCCATGGCGGCGACAGCGCCGCCGGTGCCGACGGCGCCAACCCCGGCGACGCCGGGGTGGACGGCAAGGTCGGCGGTTACGGCGGTAACGGCGGACACGGTGGTGCCGGCGGACGCGATGCCGGCAACTCCGGCAATGGCGGCAATGGCGGCAACGGCGCGGACGGCGGCGACGGCGGAGCCGGTGCCAACGGCGCGGACGCGATCCTCCCGGGCCAGGACGGCCAGGATGGTGGCCGCGGCGGCAGCGGCGGTGACGGTGGCGCCGGCGGTAACGGTGGCAATGCGGGCGTCGTCTACAACGGCGTGGTCGGGCTCAACGGTAACGGCGGCGACGCCGGTAACGGCGGCAACGCCAACACCCCCGGAAACGGCGGCAACGGCGCGGCCGGCAATGCCGAAAACCCCAACGGCGGCAAGGGCGGCAACGGTGGTGACCCCGGCACGGCGGGTAACGCCGGCGTCGCCGGTGTGCACGGCACCGGCGGTAACCCGGCCAGTGGCGTTGACGGTCTCGGCGGCGTTGCCGGGACCGGAGTGACCGGCATTCACGGCAACGGCGGCAACGGCGGCGCGGGCTATGACGCCTCGGCGGACCCGGACGCCGTTCCGGGTGCCGACGGCGGGGCCGGCGGTGCCGGCGGCCACGGTGGCCTGATCGGCAACGGCGGCAACGGTGCAGCCGGAGGTAGCGGTGCGCTGGGCGCAGCCGGTGCTGACGGCGACGTGCCCGGTGCATCCGGTGGTACCGGCGGTGCCGGTGGTGCCGGTGGCGCCGGTGGCGCCGGCGGCAACGGAGGCGCGCTTGCCGGTAACGCCGGCAACGGCGGTAACGGCGGTAACGGCGCAACGGGTGGCAGCGGCGGTACCGGTCAGGACGGAGCGACTGGGGTGGCCGGCGTCGGCGACGGGGCGGGCGGCAACGCCGGCGATGGCGGCAACGGTGGCGTGGGTGGCAATGGCGGCGTGGGCGGCAATGCCGGTACCGCGGCCAACGGCAACGGTGCCAGCAACGGTGACGGCGGGAACGCCGGTGACGGCGGAAACGCCGGGAACGCCGGGAACGGCGGTACCGGTGCCGCCGGTGACGCCGACAATCCCGACGGCGGCAAGGGCGGCGACGGCGGCAACCGCGGACAGGCCGGTCTGGGCGGCACCGGTGCCGGATCCGGCACTGGTGGCAGCGGTGGTACCGCCGGCAGTGACGGCGTGGCCGGCGCGGATGCCACCGCAGGCGGTAATGGCGGTACCGGCGGTCGCGGCTTCGACGCCACCGCTCCGGGAACCAATGGCGGCAACGGAGGTGCTGGCGGTAACGCCGGAGCCATCGGTACCGGTGGCGATGGTGGCGCGGGTGGTACCGGCGCCAACGGCCTTGCCGGCGTGACCGACAGCAACGGCA
>Ga0182738_1000775_pt1 | contig 42751 bp, 43 predicted proteins | sample eDN5th30CBELigMG_FD_128876 | JGI IMG/M metagenome (GOLD analysis project Ga0182738, IMG submission 128876) | Enriched Miracle-Growth compost microbial communities from Emeryville, California, USA - eDNA 5th pass 30_C BE-Lig MG (version 2)... ...
AGCCGTGCCCGATCATGCTCATTGGACCGCGCGCATCCTGCGCGCTCAAGATCATGAGCGCGCAGGATGCGCGCGGTCCAATGAGGATGACCCGGCGCACGCTCATCGTGTCCGCGCCGACCGAGACGGATATTTCCACACTGGTCCATGTCGGGAGTTCTGAACTTTGGTCCGCTGGGAGCGCGGGCTCTCCGGAGCCGCTCTTCTTCGGATTGTCCGATCCCATGAGCGGCGCACTCCGATGACGGTGGGGGCCTCACCGTCCCGGCAGGCGGAGGTTGGCCACGTCCGCGCCGACGAAGAGCTGCGGCCTCGATTGCTGGCGAACGCGGAGCCGGCGCTCGAGCGTCTCGACGCAGGCCTGCGTCGCCCGCGCGAGGCCCGCCCAGGTCGACGCGCCGTCGAGCTGCTGCAGGAAACACTGATCGTAATAGGTATAGTCGTCGCTGGCGCCGCAGCCGAAGCTGGTGCGGTCGGTGGCGGCGGCCGCGAGGATGATGCGGTTGGGTCGGCGCGTCCGGGCGTTGATGAAGGTGCCGCTGTGGCAGGCCGACACGATCAGCACCGTCGGGACCCTGCCGCAGCCCTCGCTCAGCGCCGCGTCGAGCGAGGCCGGCGACAGCAGCCGGCGATCGGGACGCAGGAAGAAGCCGCTCTCGTCGCCGTGGCTCGTCATATAGACGAGGCACGCCTGTCCGCCCGGCGCGCGCAGGGCGTCGAGCACGTTCCTTGCATTTGCCAGCGCGCTTCCGCTGGTCGCTGGCGCGGACGAATAGCTCGTGATGTCGCGCACCCCCAACGCCGCGAAGCGCTCGCGCAGGGCCTCGATGCCGTTGTCGAAGGCCGGGCTGCTGTTGTCGCCGGCGACCAGCACGGCGCGCCAGCGATCAGCCGGGATGCGGGCGTCGGATGCCGCCGGGGAGACTTGCGTTGCCGGCGGCGGCACAGTGTCATCGGCCGTGCAGGCGACGGTGAGCAGCGCCACGATCACCGCAGCCGCGAGGCGCCCGATCATGGCGTCTCGGACTCCTCCCGGCGCGCCGCGCGGGGAGGAATGACCAGGAGATATTTCTCAGCTCGCAAGCGGCTTCGCACCGACGGCGCGCAACGCCATGTCGGCGTAGAGCCTTGCCATCTGCTCCTCGCCGAGCCGGCCGCCTGGCACGTACCACATGGAGACGTGGGTCCATTGATCGAGCAGCGCCATCGCCAGTGCCTTGAGGTCCCGCCGCCCCTCGACCTCGGGCGGATCGAACACGCCACGATCCATGCCGTCCGACAGGATGCCGACCACGACGTCGCGGATCGCGCGGCGGCTGCGGCGGATGTCGCTCACCCGCTCGGCGTCGAGCCAGCTGATCTCGCGATTGGCGACCAGCGCCTCGACGCGCAGCCGGCAGTGGCGCATGACATAGGCGCGCACGAACGCCGCCAGCCGCGCGCGCGGATCGCTCCCGGCGCCCACGACCGCCTGATGGCAGACCCGCTCCAGCTCGGCCTGGGTCGTGGCGATGATGTCGTGCAGCAGCTCGTCCTTGGACTTGAAGTGGTTGTACAGCGCCCCCTGCGTGAGCCCGCAGGCCTTCATGATGTCGCGCACCGTCACCACCGGATAGCCGCGCTCGGCGAACTGCGTGAAGGCGGCGGCGCGGATCGCCTCGACCGGCGGACGTCCGTCGCGCTCGGCGGACGGCGGCGGATCGGCCAGGGCGATCTTTCGCTTGCTCATCGAATCTCTCCGGCAATCCCTTCGACCAGCCGCCAGCCGAGCTCGGCCGCGGGCCGCACGAGCTTGCCGGAATCCGCGGCCCGGAGGTTCGACGCGGTGCCATCGAGCGAGCGCGCATAGACTCCCTGGCGGATGCAGGACACGCGAAACAGGTTGTAGGCCATGTAGAATTCCCAGAGCGCAGGGGCCGGGACGGCGCGTTTCGACAGGCCGCAGTAATACGCGACCATCTCCTCTTCCGACGGCAGGCCGAGCGCGGCGAGGTCATGGCCTTTCAGGCCGCCCCAGTCCATCGGCGTGCGCCACAGCATGCACAGGTAGGAGAGCTCGGCCAAAGGGTCGCCCAGGGTCGAGATCTCCCAGTCGATCACCCCCAGCACCCTCGGCTCGGTCGGATGGAAGACCATGTTGTCGAGGCGATAGTCGCCATGGACCAGCACCGTCTCGTCGTTCTGCGGCAGGTGCGCCGGCAGCCACTCGAGCAGCCTGTCCATCGCCTCGATGGCCTCGGTCTCGGCGGCCTTGTACTGCTTGCCCCAGCGCGAGATCTGGCGCGCGACGTAGCTGCCCGGCCGGCCGAAATCGGCCAGCCCGAGCGCCGCGTAGTCGACGGCATGGAGCCGCGCCAGCACGTCGAACTTGGCCTCGTAGATCGCCAGCCGGCCCTCCTTCGGGACTTCCGGCAGCAGCGGATCCCACAGCACGCGGCCGTCGCAGTATTCCATGATGTAGAAAGGCGTGCCGACCACGCTGTCGTCCTCGCAGAGGGCATAGGCCGTGGGGGTTGGCACGTCGGTCCTGTTCAACGCAGAGATTACGCGGAATTCGCGGTCGACCGCATGGGCCGACGGCAGCAGCTTTCCCGGCGGCTTGCGGCGCAGCACATAGCGGCGGCCCGCCCCGTCGGTCAGGCGGTAGGTCGGATTGGACTGGCCGCCCTTGAACTGCTCGACCGTGAGCGGCGGCACGAAGCCGGCAACATGGCCGGCCATGAATCCGGCGAGCCGCTGCTCGTCGAAGCGATGCTTCTCCTGCACCGCCATCGTGCCGATATAGTCCGCACCTTTTCTCGCCACCGAAAGCCCCTGCCTGAACGCTCGTTCACCTTGCCGCGAGTTTGCTCGCCCGTCTCGACCCGTGCAATGGCGTTGAGTGCAGCGTCACCTCAGTCCCTGTGAGGTGACACATACCTGGTCTTGCCGCCGATACTGCCTCAAAGCGCACCTTGCGGATTCACGACGCATGCGCTGTTTTGCGTGGCGCTGTCGAGGCCTGCGCTCTTTGTCGCGCCCACGAGCGCGCGCTGGTCGCGCCCGCCGTAAGGCGTGCTATGGCGACATCGGTCAGCGCTCTGCCCGCGCCATCGAAGTCGCATCCGCATGCGGCGGTGAAGTTCGGACTTGGGCAGAACGTCATAATTGTGGTTATCTGGTGGCTGCGGTGGCTCGACCGTCTCGAGCCCAAATCCACAGACAACAATTTCGCTTTGGGGAGGCATCGTTGAGCCGATTGCTAAGCAAGGACTTCCTGTCCGGGGTGATGTTCATCGCCTTCGGATTGGGAGCCCTCTATTTGGGGCGCAACCTGCAGATGGGCACCACGGTGCGCATGGGGCCAGGTTATGTGCCCCACATGCTCGCCTACATCATGATGTCGCTGGGCGGCATCGTCGCGGTGTTCGCGCTGTTTTCATCGTCGGCCGAACGTACCGAGGCACCGAAATGGAAACCGATCACGATGGTTACCGTCGGGATCTTCTGCTTTGCGTTCCTGTTCGAGCGCGCCGGCCTGCTGCCCGCGCTGGTCGTGCTGGTCCTGATCGCCTCGCTCGGCGGCGAGGAATTCAAGATCACCGAGGTCATCGGGGCCATGGTCGTGCTGTCGATACTCAGTGTCCTCGTCTTCAAGGTCGGCCTGGGGATGAACATCTCCGTCCTCTACGGAGTTTGGTGAGATGGAACTCCTCGACAATCTGTTCCTGGGCCTGTCGGTCGCGGTCTCGCTCCAGAACCTGGCCTACGCCTTCCTCGGCTGCATGGTCGGCACGCTGATCGGCGTGCTGCCCGGAATCGGGCCGGTCGCGACCATCGCGATGCTGCTTCCCATCACCTTCCATCTGCCGCCGACTGCCGCGCTGATCATGCTGGCCGGTATCTATTACGGTGCGGCTTACGGCGGTTCGACGACGGCGATCCTGGTCAACCTGCCCGGTGAGTCATCCTCGGTGGTGACTTGCCTCGACGGCTACCAGATGGCCCGCAACGGCCGTGCCGGCGCCGCGCTGTCGATCTCGGCCATCGGTTCGTTCTTCGCGGGCACGGTCGGCACGATCATCATCGTGATCTTCGCCGAACCTCTGACGCGCATGGCGCAGAAATTCGGCCCGTCAGACTACTGCTCGCTGATGGCCCTGGGCCTGGTGGCGGCGGTCGTGCTGGCCAGCGGCTCGGTCCTCAAGGCGATCGCGATGGTGTTCCTCGGCCTGCTGTTCGGCCTGGTGGGCACCGACGTCAACACCGGCGCCCAGCGCTTCACCCTCGACATTCCCGAACTCTCGGACGGCATCGACTTCGCGCCGATCGCGATGGGCCTGTTCGGCATCGCCGAGATCGTGGTCAATCTCGAACGACATCTGACCAGATCGGGGACGATCAAGGTCACCTCGCTGTGGCCGACCCGCGAGGAAGCGCGGCGTGCCTGGCCGGCTATCCTGCGCGGCACGGCTCTGGGAGCGAGCCTCGGGGTGCTGCCCGGAGGTGGCCCGACGCTTGGCGCCTTTTCGTCCTATACGCTGGAGAAGAAGATCTCGAAGACGCCAGAGATCTTCGGGAAGGGCGCCGTCGAGGGCGTAGCCGCCCCCGAAGCCGCCAACAACGCCGCATCGCAGACATCGTTCATCCCGATGCTGACGCTCGGCATCCCGTCCAATGCCGTCATGGCGCTGATGGTCGGTGCGATGATCATCCAGGGCATCCAGCCCGGCCCCGAGGTCATGACCAAGAAGCCGGACCTGTTCTGGGGCATGATCGCCTCGATGTGGATCGGCAACCTGATGCTGGTCATCATCAACCTCCCGATGATCGGCATGTGGGTCAAGCTGCTCACCGTGCCCTATCGCTTCCTCGCGCCGGCGATCCTGCTGTTCTGCTGCATCGGTGCATACAGCCTGCAGAACAGCACGTTCCACGTGTACCAGGTCGCCATCTTCGGCGTGCTGGGATACGTCTTCTCCCGGCTCGGCTGCGAGGGCGCACCGTTCCTGCTCGGCCTCGTGCTTGGACCACAGATGGAGGAATACTTCCGGCGGGCCATGCTGCTGTCGCGCGGCGACCCGATGGTGTTCGTCCAGCGGCCGATCAGCCTCGGCCTCCTGATCGCCACCGCTGCCCTGCTCGTGCTGATGGCCCTGCCCAGCATCAAGAAAGCCCGCGAGGAAGCCTTCCAGGAAGAAGGCTGACACCAACGAAGGAGTAGCCGATGTCCGACCTGCCCAAGCGTGTAAGCATTTCCGAGGAAGGCCCTCGCGAGGGTTTCCAGTCGGAGAAGAAGATGATCCCGGTGGCCGACAAGGTGCGTCTGATCGAGGCGCTGGCGGACACCGGGCTCGGGCACATAGCCTGCGTCTCCTACGTCAATCCGAAGCGTGTGCCGACCATGGCCGATGCCGAGGAAGTGGCGCAGGCGATCCGGCGCAAGCCGGGCATCGAATACTCGGCCCTGTGGCTCAACCAGCAGGGCCTCGAACGGGCCCTGCGCGGGCCGCTCCACGTCGACGGCGGTGTGCGGGTCACCGCCTCCGACACCTTCTCGAAGAAGAACATCGGAAAATCCGTATCCGATGCCTTGGTCGAGCAGCGCATGTCGCTCAAGACCTTCAAGGACCGCGGCATGCCGGTCGAATGGGGCACCATCCTCGGCGCCTTCGGCTGCAACTACGAGGGCGAGCTGTCGACGGAGCTGATCCTCCACCGCGTCCAGCAGGCGCTCGACGAGGCCGAGCTGGCCGGCTTCGCACTCAAGGGCATCAAGCTCACCGACGCGATGGGCTGGGCGACGCCGGCCTCGGTCTATCGCCTGATCGGCGCGATCCGCGGCAAGTGGCCCGAACTCGAGATCTCGCTGCACCTCCATGACACGCGCGGCACGGGCATGGCGGCGGCCTATGCCGGGCTGCAGCTCGGCGTCACGAAGTTCGACGCCTCGATCGCCGGGCTGGGCGGCTGCCCGTTCGCCGCGACCGACGGCGCGGCCGGCAACATCTGCACCGAGGACTTCGCCTTCATGTGCGAGGAGATGGGAATCGAAACCGGCCTCGACATCGACAGCCTGATCGAGGCCGCCAAGATCGCCGAGGACGTCGTCGGCCGCCTCCTCCCCGGCCACGTGATGCGCGGCGGCACACTGAAGGCCGCCAAGCTGAAGGCGGCGCAGAAGGCCGCCGCATGAACGCCGAGACCATGCCTCGCGGCGGGCTCATCCCCGATTCGACCTATGTCGAGGTCGCCAAGGTGCCGTGGGCAAAGACACGCTTTCCCGGCATCGAGGCCAAGACCCTGATGGAGAACAAGGAGACCGGCCTCGCAACCCTGCTCATGCGCTGGGCGCCCGGCGCGCGCCTGCCGCTGCACGAGCATGTCGAGGTCGAGCAGACGTACGTGATCTCCGGCTCCTTCTCCGATCACATGGGCACCTGCCGTGCCGGCGATTATGTCTGGCGCCGTGCCGGCAGCCGCCACGATGCCTGGACCGACGAGGGTTGCCTCGTTCTCGCAGTCTTTCTGAAGCCGAACCAGTTCTTCGATTGATCCTGACCTCCCGACGCGGCAACATGGGGCGTGATCGACGCCAATCATAAGGCGCGACTCTTAGGGAGGACTCCAATGTTTCGACGCTCCGCTATCGCGGGCGCTGCGGCTGCCTTGTCGCTTGCCGCCACCGCCGCTGCCCAGACCGCGCCCAAGGAAATGTCGTGGACGGCCTACGACACGGGCTCTTCGGGCTTCAACATCGCGGTGGCGATCGGCCAGCAGTTCAAGCAGGCCCTCGGTTCCGACGTCCGCGTCCTGCCTTCCGGCAACGACACGGGCCGCCTTGCCCCGGTGAAGGCCAACCGCGCCGTCATCTCGCAGATGGGGATCGGCACCTACTTCGCGCAGGAAGGCATGTTCGAGTTCGGCACCAAGAGCTGGGGCCCGCAGCCGGTGCGCCTCATCATGGCGGCGACCGCCTGCAACGGGCTCGGCCTTGCCGTCGCCAAGGACACCGGCGTCAAGCAGATCAAGGACCTCAAGGGCAAGCGCCTGGGCATCGTCGTCGGCTCGCCCGCCCTGACACAGGGTGCGATCGCGCTGATCGGGTTCGGCGGGCTGACCGAGAAGGACATGACGGAGGTGCAGTTCTCTTCCAACAACGCGATGTGGAAGGGAGTCATCAACAACGAGGTCGATGCCGTGCTGTCCTCGACGATCTCCGGCCAGGCCAAGGAAGCCGACAGCTCGCCGCGCGGCATCATCTGGCCGCCCATGCCGGCAGACGACAAGGAAGGCTGGGCGCGGGTCCACAAGAGGGCGCCCTATTTCATCGTCCAGAAGGCCACGTGCGGCGCGGGTGGGCTGTCGCCGCAAACGCCGGTGGTGATGGCCTCGTACGCCTATCCGATCTTCATGACCTATGCCGACCGGCCGGCCGACACGATCTATGCCGTCACCAAGGCGATGATCGACATGTACGACGGCTACAAAGCCGGTGCGCCGGGCGCCGAAGGCATGGCGCTGTCGCTGCAGAACTTCACCTGGGTCGTGCCGTACCACGACGGCGCGATCCGCGCCTTCAAGGAAAAGGGAGTGTGGAACGACGCGGCGCAGAAGCACAACGACGGACTGATCAAGCGCCAGAACGTCATGATCGATGCCTGGAAGGCCTTCGTCGCCAAGGCGCCATCGGACGAAAAGGCTTTCGCGGAGGGCTGGCACAAGGCCCGCGCCGAGGCGCTCGGCAAAGCCGGCATGGACGTGGTTTTCGACTAAGCGGCAACGCTCACTCACGCTCATCGGGGGAGCGAGCCATGACGGATCAAGTCGCGCGGGTCGTCTTCGACGATCCGCACCAGACCGGCCCGGCCGAGGCGGAAACGACGCGCGTGCGCACCCTGAAGGGTGCGTGGCGCTGGGGCCTGATCGCGCTGACCGGATTCACCATCTTCCTGTGCATCAACCAGCAGTTCGGCCTGCGCTTCTTCGTCGGCTTCACGCCGCTCAACACCGAATACTTCTACCTGCTGATCCTCTGCCTGCTGCCCTTCACCTTCCTGATCTTCCCGGGCAGCGCGACGGCATCGACCGACCGGATCGCGTGGTACGACGTGGTGCTGTTCGTGATGACGGCGGTGGCGGCCTTCTACCTCATGCTGCATATCCGCGAGGCGGCCGAGCTCGGCTGGGAATTCGGCGATCCTCCGGCCCCCGTCATCTGGGCCGGCTATGCGATGTGGTTCGTCCTGCTGGAAGCGCTGCGCCGCACCGGCGGGTGGAGCCTGCTGCTCTGCGTCTTTCCCTTCACGGTCTATCCGCTGTTCGCGGGATACCACTGGCTCGGCCCGCTCAAGGGCAACCAGTCGACCATCGACCAGACGACGGCCTACCATATGCTGTCGACCGAGAGCCTGCTCGGCATCCCGATCCAGGCCTTCGCCGATGTCGTCATCGGCTTCCTGGTGTTCGGCACGGCGCTGATGATGACCGGCGCCGGCAAGTTCTTCATCACCCTCGCCTTCGCGCTGTGCGGCACGTTCCGCGGCGGCGCGGCGAAGGTCGGCATCTTCGCTTCCGGCCTGCTCGGCATGATGTCGGGCAGCATCGTCAGCAACGTGCTGACCGCCGGCACCATGACGATCCCGACCATGAAGCGCACCGGGTTCCGTGCCTCCTATGCCGGTGCCATCGAGGCCTGCGCGTCGACCGGGGCGGTGCTGGCGCCGCCGGTGATGGGCGCCACCGCTTTCGTCATGGCGCAGTTCATGGGCACGACCTACGCCGAGGTCGCGGTCGCCGCCATCATCCCGGCGATCCTCTACTATGTCGGCCTTTTCATGCAGGTCGATTCCTATGCCGCCCGGCACGGCCTCAAGGGGCTGCCGCGGCGGGAGCTGCCGAGCGCCTGGGCGACGCTGAAGGAAGGCTGGTATTACGCCTTCGTCATCATCCTGCTGATCGTGATGCTGCTCTACTTCAAGCGCGAGAGCCATGCGCCGTTCTATGCGACGGCGCTCCTGCTGGTCCTGAACCAGTGGGCGCAGCCGGGGCGGTGGCGGACCGTCAACGCGATCAACATCGTGGTCGCGCTGGCCGCGACGGCCGTCATGACGTTCCGCGGCGACGCCTTCGCCAAGGCCCTCGCCTTTCCGGGCGGGGCGGGCCAGGTCGATGCTTGGATGAACGCGATCCTGCTGCCGGCCCTGGGCGGCATGCTGCTGCTCACGCTGCTCAACGAGCTGTTCGGCGAGAAACGCTGGGGCTGGGGCAAGTACCTCGCATTCCTCGAAGCCAACGGCCGCACCTTCGTCGAGCTGGTCGGCATCCTGGCGGGCTGCGGCCTGCTGATCGGCGCCTTCTCCCTCACCGGCGTGATCGCCTCGCTCGCGAACGATCTCCTGATGCTCGCCGGCAACAATGCGCTGCTGCTGCTGGCCATGTGCGCCCTCACCAGCCTGATCCTCGGCCTCGGCCTGACCACCACCGCGTGCTACATCTTTCTCGCGATCCTGGTCGGGCCGGCGCTGGAGAAGCTCGGCCTCAACAAGATGGCCGTCCACATGTTCATCTTCTACTGGGGCATGCTGTCGTCGATCACGCCGCCGGTCGCCATCGCCTCGTTCGCCGCGGCCGGCATCGCCGGCGCTCCTGCCATGAAGACTGGCTGGGAATCGATGTGGGTGGGCAGCATCATCTACTTCCTGCCGTTCTTCTTCGTCGCCAACCCGGCTCTCGTGCTGCAGGCATCGACGCCGGGCGGCCCCGTTCCCTATCTCGAGGCGCTCTTCCTGATGATCGCCGCCATCGCCGGCATCGTGTTCATCTGCGGCGGCATCCAGGGCTATCAGGCCGGCATCGGCGACCTGCGGCAGGCCGGCCCGCTGGAATGGCCCCTGCGAATCCTGCTGATCGTCGGCGGGCTGGTGCTCGCCACGCCCGGCGGCGGCATCATGCCCCTCGGCAGCACGGAAATGGAGCTGCTCGCGGCGGTGCTGCTGGTTCCCACCGTGCTGGTCGCTCTGCTATTGGTGCGGCGACAGCGCGTCGCCTGACGCGCGCCGTTCGGAGGAAGCAGGGTCATGGCGGGAGTCCTGGAAGGAATACGTGTCCTCGATTTCGGACGCTACATCGCCGGCCCGTTCTGCGGCACGATGCTGGGCGACCTCGGCGCGGAGGTGATCCGCATCGAGAAGCTCGAGGGCAGCGAGGACCGCTGGGTCACGCCGGTCACCGAGGACGGCCAGGGCGCGATGTTCCTCCAGATGGGTCGCAACAAGCGCGGCCTGACGCTCAACCCGATGAAACCGGACGGCCGCGAGATCGTGCGGAAGCTGGTCGCCATATCCGACGTGGTGATCGCCAACCTGCCCTATGAAGACATGAAGAAGATGGGCATCGACTACGACACCATCTCCGCGATCAACCCGCGCATCATCCTCGCCACCAACTCGACCTTCGGCTCGGAAGGTCCCTACGCCACGCGGGTCGGCTTCGACACGATCGGCCAGGCCATGTCGGGCGCCATGCACCTGTCGGGCGACGGCAACGTGCCGACGCGCGCCAATGCGCCCTACGTCGATTTCAGCTCGGCGCTGCTCGCCACCGTGGGCGTGATGGCCGCGCTGATGGACCGCGCGAAGAGCGGCAAGGGCCAGAAGGTCGAGACCGCCCTGCTCCGCACCGCCATCAACATCACCAACAGCCACCTGATCGAGCAGGCGATGCTCGGCCTCGGCCGCAACGCCACGCTCAACCGCGGCTTCACGGCGGGCCCCTCCGACACCTTCAAGTGCAAGGACGGCTGGATCTACGCCATGACCATCGGCCAGCCGCTGTTCGTGCGCTGGTGCCGCCTGATGGGCAACGACGACCTCGCCGCCGATCCGCGCTTCAAGGACGACCTCGCGCGCGGCGACAACGGCGAGGCGCTGTCGGCGATCATGCAGAAATGGTGCGACGCGCGCACCGTGGCCGAGGCGCTCGAACTGCTGGAAGCCAACCGCATTCCCGCCGGCGCCGTCTACACGCCGCAGCAGACGCTCGACGACAGGCACGTGCAGGAGGCCGGCTTCTTCCATGCGATGGAGTTCCCCGGCGCCACCAAGCCGATTCCCGTGCTGCAGGAGCCGGTGAAGCTCTCGCGCACTCCGCTCACCATCCGCTCGCGCGCGCCGAAGCTCGGCGAGCATACCGACGAGATCCTGCAGGAGCTCGGCTACGCGCCCGAGGCCATCGAGAAGCTGCGCGCCGACCGGGTGGTATGAGACGGGTGGCATGACCCCGGCCGACCGCTTCGCGGCCCTGCCCCGCCTGCTGGCCGACGACACCGACCTGCTGCGCCGCGGCCGCTGGCTGACGGTCGAGTGCCGGATCGACGTGGGGAGCGAGCCGTTCTTCCTCTCCATCCGCGACGGCAACCTCGCCGCGCTCGACCGCGGCCCCCGCCTGATGCGCTCGACCGCCTTCACCTTCCGCGCCACCGACGAGGCCTGGACCCATTACTGGGAGCCCATCCCCGCCCCCGGCTGGCATGACCTCTTCGCCCTCACCAAGCGCGGCGCGGCGTCGATGGACGGCGACCTGCGGCCGCTGCTGCAGAACCTGCAGTACTTCAAGGACCTGCTCGCACTGCCGCGAAAGGCGTAGTTCTTCCGGTTCCATGATATCAGGGGCCTGCCGTGTCGCCCTTCAAGCCGCGTCTCGACATCTTGCCGCCACCGCAGCGTCGGCTTTGGGACGAGCTGTGCGATGTGCCCGGCGATTTCGTCCTCTATGGCGGGACGGCGATCGCGCTGCATCTCGGACACCGTGCGTCCATCGATTTCGACTTTTTCGGCGATCGTCCTTTCGATCCGGTCAAGCTGGTGCGCGGTATCCCGTTCATGGCCGATGCCACCATTACCCAGATGGAACCCGGAACCGTCAGCGCGAACGTTAACCGGGGAGGGATGGTCAAGGTTTCTTTCTTCGAGGTTACGGAGACGCCGCGGCTGAAGCCGCCGTTGATCGCGCCGGATAACGGACTGCAGGTGGCCTCGCTGCTCGATCTTGCCGGAATGAAGGCCAAGGTCGTGCTGCAACGCGCCGAGGCCAAGGACTATCTCGACATCGATGCGCTCCTGACCAGTGGGGGCCTCGATCTTTCGACAGCCCTGTCCGCCGCTCAGGCGATCTACGGCAAGAGCTACACGCCGTTGAGCACGCTGAAAGCCTTGTCGTATTTTGACGACGGCAACCTTCGGCAGTTGTCCGAGAGCGTCAAGAGCCGCCTGCTCAAGGCTGCGCGCGAGGTGGACTTGAACGGGTTGCCCACCATCCTTCCCCGTCACGACAATGGCCACGGCGAAGGGAAGAGCGGATGAAGCCCATTCCGTTGACTGTCGAGATCGAAGAAGTCGCGCGTCATATCCTCTGGTTTGAGCCCCCGAGCGAAGCTCTGGCCGATCCAGTGCGCTTCATGGCCTATGCCATGCGTTACGCGACACATGAGGATATGCAGATCATTCGCCGTTACGTCTCGGACGACGATTTCAGGGAAGCTTTGGACAAGGCCCCTCCGGGCATCGTCGACGGACGTTCCTGGGCTTATTGGAACTCGAAAATGGGCCGCGATCCTGTACCGCCTCTGCCGCAGCGGAACTTCGGATAGACAGCGCTGGTCACTGCCCGGCAGAGCCAGCACGGCTTCTGCTCACCATCCGTTCGAGCTTCTTGCGGCCGACACCGACCTGATCCGACGCGGGCCGCTGGCTGACGGCCGAATGCCGGATCGACGTCAGCAACGAGCCGTTCTTCCCATCCATCCCCGACGGCATCTTCGCCGCGCTGGACAGCGGCCCCGCCTGATGCGCTCGACCTCCCTCACCTTCCGCGCGCCGCCGACGAGGCCTCGACCCACTACGGGCCACTCGTCCCTGCCCCCGGCTGGCATGACCTCTTCGCAAACGGCTTCACCATGTAGACCCTGGCATGAGGGTCGAGCCCGTGGTCGGGCGGGCCGCAGCTCACGATCTCGAAGCCGTGCCGCTGGTAGAGGCGAATGTTGGCCACTGCCATCTCGGCGGTCTCGAGCGACAGGCCGCCAAGGCCACGCGCTCGCGCCACCTCGTCGATCCGCTGCAACAGCCGGCTCCCGACGCCGGTGCCCTGTCGCGCCGGCTCGACAGCGATCGTGTGGATGTAGAGGTCTTTCTCCTGCGGTTTCGTCCTGACGGCACCGACGATGCGCTCGCCATCCAAAGCGACGTAGACCTCGCCGCGCTCGAGTTCCGCCACAAATCGCTCCCTCTCTTCGGCAAACTGAGCAGATCCATCGGCGGGGAACTCGCGCCCCAAAGCGCGAAGATAGGGCGTGAAGGCTGCGCGTATGACGCGCACGACCTCTTCGCCGTCCGAAAGCGTCGCCGTTCTGAACGTCAGCACCATGGACGCAGAATACCAAACAAAACACCCGCGAACGCGGCCGGCGGGCGCCAGATGCGCAGGCTCATCGTTGCGCCGGGCGCACAATCAGCTTCGAGCGCAACTCTCCAGCCATTGGCGAGTGCTGTCGGTGCTGGCGCCCTAATCCGCCCGCTCCTCGGCCGTGCAGAACAGAGCCAGCTTGTTGCCCACCGGATCGCGCAGGTAGCCCACGAAGAAGTTCTTGCTGTACTCGGCGCGGAAGCCCGGCGCGCCTTCGTCGGTGCCGCCGGCCGCGATGCCGGCGCTGTGCACGGCGCGAAGCTCGGCATGGGTCGCGACACGGAAGGCGTTCATCGAGCCGTTGCCGACCGTGGCTTCGCGCCCGTCGTAGGGCTTCCTGACATAGATCGCGCCCGGGCCGTTGGAGCGATCGGGGAGGTCCGGCAGCGTGTAGACGACCGCGTCGTTCCCCTCGGTCTTCTCGTAGCCAAGCGGCACGAGCACCGCCGTGTAGAAGCGCGCCGAGCGCGCGAGATCGTTCGCGCCGATGGTAATGTAGCTCAGCATCGCCATCCCTGCCTTGTACGGCAGGGAGCATACATCAATGCCGTTCGGTCGCGTGAAGGGCCATGCGCGCGATTGCATCGGGAATCCCGGCATGGGAGCTTGGCGACAGCATGAACCGCCTCATTCCTCTCGTCGGCCTGCTCTCGATCGCGGGCTGTGCCGGCGCCGGCCCCGATCCCAACCCGCTGGCCTGGACGGCGACGTACCCCAAGCCCTACGACGCCATGACCTACTGCCTGAATGCGCGGTCGACCGACTATCGGACGGTGATCGGGCTCGATGGCCAGCGGGGTGTCGGCGGCGTCGAGCTGATCTCGCCGGCCTCGGGCTTTGCCAGGCCGGCGAAGGCCGGCGAGTTCGATGTCCGGCGCGTGACCGACCGAACGAGCCAGGTCACCTTCCGCAGCGCCGTGCGCACGGTCGGCGGCAGCTCGACGCTCGAGGACTGGGCTCGCCGGCAGGCCGAGGCTTGCGCGCGATAGAGGAGCCGACGATGGCACCTGAGTTGGAACCGATGGTCGGCCGCTACGTGCGGCTGGAGATCGAGGGTGTGCCGCATCGCCTCTACTTCGAGGAAGCGGGCCAGGGCATTCCGCTGGTCTGCCTGCACACCGCCGGTGCCGACAACCGCCAGTTCCGCCACCTGCTCGCCGATCCCGCGATAACGTCGCGCTTCCGCGTGCTCGCGTTCGACCTGCCGTGGCACGGCAAGTCGATGCCGCCCGACGGCTGGGAGCGCGGCGAATACCGGCTCACCACGCAGTCCTACACGGCGGCGATCCGCGCCTTCTGCGCGGCGATGGCGCTCGACCGGCCGGCCGTCATGGGCTGCTCGATCGGCGGGCGCATCGTGCTCAATCTCGCCATCGCGCATGCCGCGGAGTTCCGCGCGCTGATCGCGCTCGAGGCTGCCGACTTCCAGCAGCCGTGGTACGATACGAGCTGGCTGCATCGGCCGGACGTGCATGGCGGCGAGGTCTGCGCCGCGCTGGTTTCCGGCCTGATCGCGCCGCACAGCCCGCCGGTCAGCCGCCACGAAACGCTGTGGATGTACATGCAGGGCGGGCCCGGCGTGTTCAAAGGCGATCTCTATTTCTATCGCGTCGACGGCGACCTGCGCGAGAAGGTGAAGACGATCGACACGACGGTCTGTCCGCTCTACCTGCTGACCGGCGAGTACGACTTCTCCTGCACCGCCGAGGACACGCTGCGCACCGCGAGCCAGATCCCGGGTGTCGAGGTGACGATCATGAAGGAAGTCGGCCACTTCCCGATGAGCGAGAACCCGGCGAAGTTCCGCGAATACATCCTGCCCGTGCTGGCGAAGATTTCATCGGACCGGTCGCATCCTGCGCGCTCGTGATCGGGCGCATTCACAGGCGCGTATGAGCGCGCAGGATGCGCGCGGTCCGATGAGATGACCTCCAGGCCGCGCGGCGAAGGCTCTCGTCCTTCAGAGGATGTGGAACACCTCGTAGACCGGGCCGGCCGGATCGCGCCGGCCGGTGGCGACGCAGACGATGCGGTTGAGGAAGCGGTATTTCTCCGACGCGGTCTCGAACCACGGCGTGGTGCGGAAGTAGTACTGGTTCGGGTCGACCTTCTCGCCCTTGTTGAGCTGCTCGATCACCCACGCCGGGCCGTGCCGCATGCCTTCGTAGCGCATGTAGACCAGGTGGCCGTCGTCGGTCCTGAGCGTCAGCCGCACGTTCAGCATCAGGATGCCGTCGCGGCGCAGCAGCAGCCAGTCGCCGCCCGGCGCGGGCAGCACCGTGCCCTTGATCTCCTCACCGGTGAATGTACCGCCCGTCACCGCGGCGATTCGGCGGCGGCCGTAGGGCGTCTCGCCCACGTCGGCCGTGACCGGATCGACGATAAGCGACATCGTGAACAGGTGGTTCGAGCGCAGCGTCGGTGCCGCCATGGTGTCCTCAGATCCTGGCGCTGCGTCCGGCCCAATAGGGCTCGCGCAGCTCTCGCTTCATGATCTTGCCGATGGTGCTGCGCGGCAGCGACTCGCGGAACTCCACGGCGACCAGCCGCTGCGTCTTGCTGAGCTGGGCGTTGGCCCAGTCCTTCACCTCGGCCTCGCCGATGGTGGCGCCGTCGCGCCGGACGCAGAGCGCCATCGGCGATTCGCCCCACTGCTCGCTCGGCACGCCGATGACCGCGACATCGACGATGTCCGCATGCTTCAGCAGCAGCACCTCGATGTCGGCGGCATAGATGTTGAAGCCGCCGGAGATGATCATGTCCTTCTTGCGGTCGAGCAGGACGACGAAGCCGTCTTCGTCGATCCGGCCCATGTCGCCGGACTTGAAGTACAGCCGGCCCTGCGGATCGTGCCAGAACAGCTCGCGCGTCTTGTCGTCCTGCCTGTAGTAGCCCTTCATCATGATCTGGGCGCGGCCGGCCAGCTCGCCGACCTCGCCCCGGGGCAACACCCTGCCCTGCTCGTCCAGCACGACGATCTCGCTGCCGAGACCCGGCTTGCCGACAGTGTGGAGCTTGTCCGGGAAGAGATTGGCCTCGAGCGTGCAGGAGCCGCCGCCTTCGGTCAGACCGTAGATCTCGATCAGCCGGCCCGGCCAGCGCTTCACCGCATCGGCCTTGATAGGAGCGCGCAGCGGTGCGCTGGTCGACAGCTTGCACTTGAAGGCGCCGAGGTCGTACCGGTCGAAGTCCGGATGCGCCAGGAGGCGCTGATATTGCACCGGCACCAGCATGGCATGGGTCACGCGCTCGCGCTGCGCGATCTCGAGGAATTTCACGACGTCGAACTTCGGCATCAGGATCGTCGTGCCGCCGACGCCGAGCGTCGCCAGCACCGCGACCAGCGTGGTGTTCGAATAGAGCGGCGTCGAGGCCAGCGAGATCGTGTCCGGCCCATAGTCGAACGCCGTGAACCGCACCGCCAGCAGGTCGCGCATGGCGTGGGTGTGCAGGATGCCCTTGGGCAGGCCGGTCGTGCCCGAGGAATAGATGATGTTGAAGTCGTCGAGCTGCCCGAGCGGCAGCTCGAACGGCAGGTCGCTGGCATCGGCGAGCCAGTGCTCGAAATCGTGCCAGCCGGCGCGCTCGAAGTCGTAAGCGATGCGGCCACCGGGGATCAGCTTGCCCAGCCGGTCGTCATAGGGTTCAACGAGGCCGCGATACTGGTCCGACAGGAACAGCACCCTGGCATCGCAATCGTCGAGCATCTTCTCCAGCGCATCGGCCGCCGCCATGGTCGACAGCGGCACGACGCAGGCGCCGGCGCGCAGGCCGCCCATGAAGGTCTCGAGATATTCGATCGAGTTTGCTGCCAGGATCGCGATCTTGTCGCCCTTGCCGATGCCCAGGCCGGCCAGGGTGCGGGCGATCCGGTTCACGCGCCGATCGAACTCGCGCCAGGTCCGGGTCTCGCCCTCGCACACCACCGCACGCTTGTCGGGAAATGCCTTCGCATGGTGCGCGATGCGGATCGGGATCGAGACGAAGTCGGGAAAGTCCTCCAGCGTCGGCTGCGGCACGAGCAGGCCGCCGGGCAGCGCGTCGGGGCTCATCGCTACTTCTTCGGTTCGACCTTGGAGACCGGACCACCCGCCTTCTTCCAGGCGCTCAGCCCGCCTTCGAGATGGGCGACCGGCATCAGGCCCATGTCCTGCGCCGTCTTGGTCGCGAGCGCCGAGCGCCAGGCGCCGGCGCAGAAGAAGATGAACTTGTTGCCGGTCTGGAAGTAGTCCTTGGCGTAGGGGCTCTCCGGATCGATCCACATCTCGAGCATGCCGCGCGTGACGTTGATCGCACCCGGAATGCTGCCGTCGCGCCACAGCTCGCGCGGATCGCGGATGTCGATGAAGGTGACGCCCGGCTGGCCGACCAGCTTGATCGCCTCCTCCGTCGGCACGGTCTCGATCTCGCTGCTGGCCTCGTCGACCATCTGCTGCACGGTCTTCTTCATCTTGAGCGGCATCGGCTAATCCCTCCCGATGCTTGTCTTGTACTGAATAGAGCGGCCGGATGTCACGCGAGGCAGATCATTATCGTTGGGCCGCGCGCATCCTGCGCGCTAGGAATCATGGGCGCGCAGGATGCGCGCGGCCCAATGACATCAGAGCCTGCCGATCTCGAACTCCGAGCAGGTAAACCCGAACTGGGCCAGGCCTTCCTCGAGATAGTCGCCGAGCAGCGGCTCGCCCAGCAGGGAGGCGGCGACGTTGCCGGCGTGCTCGCGCATGCCCTCCGCGCGCATCGCCTGCCACTCCTCCATCGTGCCGTCGCCGCGGCCCAGCCGCAGCAGGCCGATCAGATCGGCCTTCTCCTCTTCGTCCATCTCGGCGATGAAGACGCGGATCTCCTGCTCCACCGGATTGTCGCCGCTCTCCTCGAGCACGTCGATCATGCGATCGTCGGTGGGGTTTGCCCCATCCTCCAGCTCGGTATCGACATCCTGCACGTCGAATTCACGCGCCTTGACGATCAGGAAGCAGACCTTCTCGGACGAAATCGACAGCTCGGGCACGCGGGACCTCCTCACCTGGTGGGGACGGACGCCTTCAATTCCGCAAGCCAGACATCGGGGCTGCCGTCCGAAGGCGCACGCCAGTCGCCGCGCGGCGACAGCGAACCGCCCGACGAAATCTTGGGTCCATTGGGCAACGCCGAGCGCTTGAACTGGTTGCCGAAGAAGCGCCGCAGGAAGAGCTCCAGCCAGCGATGGATCTCCTCCATCGAATAGGCGCGCATGCCGGCCGCCGGCACGTTCGCCGGCCACGCGCCCTTCTTCTCGTCATGCCAGGCATTCCAGGCGAGGAAGGCGATCTTCGACGGCCGGTATCCCAGCCGCGTCAGGTAGAACAGGTTGAAATCCTGCAGCGCATAGGGGCCGACGAAGCTTTCCGTCGCCTGCACCGCGCCGTTGTCGCCCGGAATGAGCTCCGGCGAGATCTCGGTGTTCAGGATATCGTGCAGGATGTCGGCGGTATCGGCGTCGACGTCGCCCGACGCCGCCACGAAGCGGATCAGGTGCTGGATCAGGGTCTTGGAGACCGAGCCGTTGGGATTGTAGTGCGACATGTGATCGCCGACGCCGTAGGTGCACCAGCCCAGCCCCAGCTCGGACAAGTCACCGGTGCCGACGACCATGCCGCGATGCTGGTTGGCGAGACGGAACAGGTAGTCGGTGCGCAGCCCCGCCTGCACGTTCTCGAAGGTGACGTCGTAGACCTTCTCGCCTTTCGCGAACGGATGGCCGATATCGGCCAGCATCTGGCGCGCCGCCGGCCTGATGTCGATCTCGCCCGCCGTCACCCCGAGCGCGCGCATCAGCTTCCAGGCATTGTCGTAGGTTTTGTCCGACGTGCCGAAACCCGGCAGCGTGAACGCCTTGATATTCGACCGTGGCAGGCCGAGCTGGTCCATCGCCCGGCAGATCACGATCAGCGCATGTGTCGAATCGAGGCCGCCGGACACGCCGATGACCGCGTTCTCCGTGCGGCTCGACTGCAGGCGTTGCGCCAGGCCCTGGACCTGGATGTTGTAGGCCTCGTAGCAATTGTCGCGCAGCTTGGCGGGGTCGGAGGGCACGTAGGGAAAGCGCTCGACCGCCCGCCCGAGCGGCACGCTTTCGGCCGGCGCATCGAATGCGAAGGTCAGGGTACGGAAGCGCGCGACCCGATCGCCTTCCAGCAGGGCGCATTCGGCGAAGCCGCCGTTTCGCAGGCGCTCCTGCCGGATGCGGCCGAGATCGACATCGGCCGTGACGACCGTCGAGTCCTTCTCGAAGCGCGCCGATTCGACGAGTTGATCGCCGCATTCGTAGATCGCGGCGTGACCGTCCCAGGCGAGGTCGGTGGTCGACTCGCCGGGGCCCGACGCGGAATAGGCATAGGCCGCACTCGCCCGTGCCGACTGGCTGCCGCACAGCAGCCGCCGCAGCTCGGCCTTGCCGATGGTGATGTTGCTCGCCGACAGGTTCAGCAGCACCTCGGCGCCCGCCAGCGCGGCGTGGCTCGACGGCGGCACCGGCATCCAGATGTCTTCGCAGATCTCGACATGGAAGGTCATGCCGAGCGACCCTTCCGACCGGAACAGCATGTCGGCGCCGAACGACGCGACCTGCCCCGCCAGCTCGATCGTGTCGGTGATGGTGTTGGCGCCGGAGACGAAATGGCGCTTCTCGTAGAACTCGCGATAGTTCGGCAGGAAGACCTTCGGCACGACGCCGAGGATCGTGCCGCGATGGATCACGATCGCGGTGTTGTAGAGCCGGTTGGTCACGCGCAGCGGCGCACCGACCACCAGCACCGGAAACAGCGTCTTGGATGCCTCGACCACCCTGGCGATCGAGCCCTCGACCTCGTCGAGCAGCGCGTCCTGCAGCAGCAGATCCTCGATCGCATAGGACGACAGTCCGAGCTCGGGAAAGACCATGATCGCGGTGCGGGCCTTGTCGCCCTCGGCGGCAAGCCGGAGCGTCTGGCCGAGATTGTAGGCGGCGTCGGCAACCCGCGTGCGCGGCACACAGCAGGCGACGCGCACGAACTCGTGGGAATAGAGGGAATAGAAATTGGGGATCAAGGGATTGTGTCTGCCACCGTGAGGGATGTCGCACCGATTGAACCCGTGCCTGCCGGCCTGTCAAGGCAACCCCGCACGGAAGCCCCGACGAGACGAGGAACAGTCTGGCGAGGACGCGCCCAAAAAGCGATCGGGTCGGGATAACAAGCAGCCGATGCTTTCGCTATTGTAACGCGACCTTCCCTCCCTTATACAACCGACATGTGCTCGTTGCTCCTCATCGCCCAGCGCTGGCGACAATAGCGGACTACGATAACCGACTGATTCAGTCGGCGTAGCTCAGCGAGCTGAGCAGTGTTCATGCAGACGGTCGATTCGGACTGAAGTCCTCGCTCTCGCACCGTTTCTCCATCTGAATGTGAAGCGGCGGAGCCTTTCTGCTGCAGCGATCTGACGCGAGTAGTTCAACGGTAGAACAGCCGGCTCCAACCCGGCCGATCAGGGTTCAAGTCCTTGCTCGCGTGCCAATCCCGGTTCGCTCATCCCGCATCGTCTAACGGCAGGACACCTGAATTTGGATCAGGCAATCGAGGTTCGAATCCTTGTGTGGGAACCAACTCTACGGCTTTGCGCCATGGCAGGCACCTGCGACAGCGACCGGCGGCGAACCAGAAATTGAGAAACGAAGAGATTTCCAGCGATGGTGGGCGCGACAGGGATCGAACCTGTGGCCACTGCCATGTCAAGACAGTGCTCTACCGCTGAGCTACGCGCCCATCGCCGGGAAGGCGGCTCTCGTACATCGGCCTTTGCGCCTTGGCAAGTGACGGCCTCACCTGCGCGCGGTATTACAATTCAATGAGTTTGTCGCCGGTGCCGCCCGATCACCAATCCATCGACTGCCGCCTGCCCCAGCGCCAGTCCGTTCCGCTGGTGGTGGCCTCTCCGCACAGCGGTTCCCACTACCCGCCCAGCTTCCTGGCCCAGGCGGCAGTGCCTCTCGCAGCCCTCCGCCGCGCCGAGGATGCCTTCGTCGACGAACTGTTTTCGGCCGCTCCGGGGCTCGGCATCCCCTTCGTCGCCGCCCGCTTTCCCCGCTCGTATGTCGATGCCAACCGCGAACCCTACGAGCTCGATCCCGGAATGTTCGAAGGCCCCCTGCCGCGGGCGCTGAACCACCGCACCACGCGCGTTGCCGCCGGGCTCGGCATGATTCCGCGGGTCGCGGCCAGCGGCGAGGCGATCTATCGCGGCCGTGTCCCCGCCGGGGAGATCGAGCACCGGCTGGAAACCTGCTGGCGGCCCTATCACCTGACCCTCTCGATGCTGGTCGAGCAGACCTACGCGCAGTTTGGTGCCGCGCTGCTGATCGACGCCCATTCCATGCCGTCATCGGCCTCGGGAACCGGCCTGCGCGAGCGCGACCACAGGGTCGATGTCGTGCTGGGCGACAATCACGGCGAGGCCTGTGCGCCGGTCCTGATCGACTGCGTCGAACAATGGATGTCCGCCCAGGGCCTGCGGGTTCGGCGCAACCAGCCCTACGCCGGCGGCTTCACCACGCAGCGGTACGGCCGCCCGGGCATCGGCCGTCACGCGCTGCAGATCGAGATCAATCGCTCCCTCTATATGGACGAGGCGCGCCACGCCAAGCTGGCGACTTTCGGTATCCTGGAGAGACTTATGACCGAGTTGCTCGATGCAATCGGTGAACAGGCGACCGAACTCCTTGGCCCCCGCGCCTTGGCGGCGGAGTAGCGACCAGCCAAAAAAAGGGGCCGTGACAAGCACGGCCCGAGTTTAGGGAGGAAACGCCCAAGACGGGCATACAGCAAACAAAGAGGCCACCGAGGTGACGTTTGCTGCACAGGAAGAATGGTGCACCTGCGAAGAGAATGCAAGCGGCAAAAAGAGCCTTTAATTCACGCCCTTATCTTGTTCGGCGAACGTGCGATGGGTGTGGCTTTTTTGCAACGCACAAGAAATTGGGAAGCTGGTTTGCGCCGTTTGCAATGCTATGACGGCACCGTCACCTGCAAGTTCTGTAATGTCGTCAATGAGTTAGTGGTTTGGGGGAGGATACCATGGCCAGGAAGTTCGTCGTTGCGATGATGATGCACGAGACCAACACGTTCTCGCCGCTCCCCACGCCGATCACATCTTTTGCACGGTCCGGGGAGCTTAGCGGGCCAGGCGCGATCAAGGAGGCCGAAGGGACCAACACCTCGCTCGGCGGCTTCATCGAGGTGGCACGCAAGGCCGGGGCGGAGTTCACCGTGCCGATGGCAGCGTCCGCCAATCCCTCCGGCCTCGTGACCGAGGCTGCCTACGAACAGATGACGACGGCGATCGTCGACGAGGTCAGGAAGGGCTGCGACGCCGTGCTTCTCGCCCTGCACGGCGCCATGGTCGCCGAGCACTACGACGACGGCGAAGGCGAGCTGCTGAACCGTATCCGCAAGATCGCCCCCGACGTGCCGATCGCGGTGGCGCTCGATTTCCACACCCAGATGACCGACGCCATGATCAGGGGCGCGTCGATCATGACCGGCTACCGGACCTATCCCCACATCGACATGGCCGATACCGCGCGCCGCGCCGGCCGCACGCTGCTGCGGATGCTGGCCGGCGAGGTCGAGCCCCGCATGGTGTGGGGCAGCCGGCCGATCATGAGCAGCTCGCTGGTCCATACCCCCTCGCGCGAGCCGATGAAGACGCTGATGGGCATGGCCAATCAGGCGGAAGACACCGGCCAGGTGCTGAACGCCTCGGTGTTCGGCGGCTTTCCCCAGGCCGACATCCCTCACCTCGCCCTTTCCTCCGTCATCGTCTGTGACAAGCGCACCGCCGAGGGCGAGATCCTGCTGAACAGGATCCTCGATACGGCGTGGGAGAAGCGCGAAGGCTTCCTGTTCCATCCCGAGCCCCTTTCCGTCCAGGTCGCACGCGCCAGGTCGCTCGACGGTGGGCCCATCGTGATGGCAGACCATGGCGACAACACCGCCTCGGGTGGCACGCAGGACGTGATGAGCGTGATCGAGGAGGCGATGAAGCAGGGTCTCGAGGATGCCTGTGCCGGCCCGATCTGCGACCCTGGCTGCGTGGCGCAGATGATCGAGGCCGGCGTCGGCAGCGAAGTCACGCTCGAGCTCGGCGGCAAGATCGACATGCCGGCCATGGGCCTCAAGGGCAAGCCGCTCACGGTCACCGGCAGGGTGAAGGCGATCACCGACGGCCAGTTCGTCGTCACCGGCCCGATGGCGACCGGCACGACGGTCCGCATGGGCCGCACCGCCGTGCTCGATACAGGGAAGATCCAGATCGTCGTGTCCGAGAAGCGCAGCGAGCCCTACGATCTCGGCGTCTTCACCCATTGCGGCATCGATCCTCGCCGCAAGAAGTACGTGCTGATCAAGTCGCGCCAGCATTTCCGTGCCGGGTTCGAGCCGATCGCGAAGCACATCGTGATGTGCGACGGCGACGGCTGCACCGCCTCCGATCTCAAGCTGTTCAAGTACGAGAAGATCAGGCGGCCGCTCTATCCGTTCGACCCCGACATGCGGGTCGGCCGCAACGACGCCTAGCGCGCTTCACCGTCAGTGGACCGCGCGCTTCCAGCGCGCTCATGATTCCGAGCGCTCTGGAAGCACGCGGTCCACTGACGATGATCTTCGGCATATTTCGAGCAAGGGAGCCCATCGCCATGACCGCCTACGACATCGTCATCCGCAACGGCCAGGTGGCCGACGGCACCGGCAAGCCGCTGTTCGCCGCCGACGTGGCGCTGAAGGGTGACCGCATCGCCGCGGTCGAGGCGCCGGGCACGCTCAAGGGCGACAACGAGATCGACGCCAGCGGCAAGGTCGTGGCGCCGGGGTTCATCGACGTGCACACGCACGACGACACCGCGCTGATCGACAATCCGACGATGGCGATGAAGGCAAGCCAGGGCGTCACCACCGTGGTCTGCGGCAACTGCGGCGTCTCGGCCGCGCCGTACCTGCGGCCCGACGTCGGTCACTGGATGTCCCTGATCATCAAGAAGAAGGAGAACCTGTCGAAGGACTTCGCCGAGTTCGCCGGCAAGGTCGACGCAGCAAAACCGGCCATCAACGGCGCCTTCCTGATCGGCCACGGCACGCTGCGCATCAACATGATGGGCGACGACCTCAACCGGGTCGCCACGCCGACCGAAACGAAGCAGATGCGCGAGCTGCTCGACCAGAGCCTCGAGCAGGGTGCGATCGGCATGTCGAGCGGGCTGTTCTATGCCGTGTCCAACGCCGCCTCGACCGACGAGGTGGCCGAGGTCGCCCAGCCGCTCGGCAAGTGGGGCGGCGTCTATACCGCCCACATGCGCGACGAGGGCGACCACATCCTGAAGGCGATGGACGAGACCTTCGAGATCGGCCGCCGCGCCGGTGCCGAGATCATCGTCTCGCATCACAAGTGCTCGGGCCGCGGCAACTTCGGCCGCATGAAGGAGACGCTGCCCAAGTTCACCGAGGCGATGAAGCAGCAGCAGATCGCCTTCGACGTCTATCCCTACATCGCCGGCTCGACGATCCTGCGCACCGACATGCTGGAGCGTGCCGACAAGGTGCTGATCACCTGGTCGGACAAGGTGCCGGGCATGAGCGGCCGCGACCTCGCCGACATCGCCCGCGAGATGGGCTGCTCGATGAAGGAGGCCGGCGACCGCATCCAGCCCGCCGGCGCGATCTACTTCATGATGGACGAGAAGGACGTGCAGGCGGCGATGAGCCATCCCGGCGCCATGATCGGCTCGGACGGCATCCCGTTCGATGCCCATCCCCATCCGCGCCTGTGGGGCACCTTCCCGCGGGTGCTCGGCCACTATGCGCGAGACCTCGCGCTCTTCCCGCTGGAGGACGCCGTGCGCCGCATGACATCCTATTCCGCCCGCCGCTTCCACCTGACCGGCCGCGGCGAGGTGAAGGCCGGCTACTACGCCGATCTCTGCATCTTCGATCCGGCGACCGTGATCGACATGGCGACGTTCGAGAAGCCGACGACGCCGGCCGCCGGCATCGACACGGTGCTGTGCAACGGCACCATCGCCTGGCGCGACGGCAAGCCCGGCGGCGGCCGCTCCGGCCGCGCCCTCAACCGCCAGCAGATGCAGGACGAAGCGAAAGCTTCATAGCGCCGGCAGGACGCCGGTTCGGTCGGGCGATGGCTTGTGTCACGTCACCTGTCGGCCCGGCGTCTCGCGTGTCCGCTCACTTGATGCCGGCGTTCGCCAGCAAGGTGCCCATGGCCTGATATTGCTCGCGCACGAAGTCCGCGAACCGGTCCGAACTCTCATCGGCGGAATCGACGCCCCACTCGGCGAGCTGGGCGGCGACGGTCGGCTGCCTCAGACCTTCGGTGACCGCGGCGTGCAAGGTCTGAATGATGGCCTCGGCAGTTCCCGCAGGCGCAAAGAGGCCGAACCAGGCGGTCAGCGAGTAGTCGGGAATGCCAAGCTCCGCCATCGTCGGCGTGTCCGGCAGCTGGGCCAATCGACGGACCGCGCCGACCGCGATGCTGCGAAGCTGGCCCGCGCTGATGTAGCTCTGGAGGGTCGAGTAGTTCTCGAGCATCGCATCGACGCGCCCGGCCAGCACGTCGCTGATCGCAGGCCCTCCGCCGCGATAGGAAACGTGAGTCATCTTCACGCCCGCTCGTGCCTCGAGCAGCGCCCCGCCCAGATGCGAGAACGAGCCGATGCCGCTGGACGCGTAGGTAACTGTCTCCGGTTGTGCCCTGGCCCTGGCCAACAGTTCGCCAAGGGTTCGGAAGGGAGAACCCGACGCGACGACCGCGACAAGGGAGCTGTCGCCAACGCGCGCTACCGGAGCGAAAGCCCGAAGGGGATCGTAGGGCAGGTTCGGAAGCAGATGCGGATTGACGGTGATCGGCGCGCTCGTTCCGGCGAGCAACGTGTATCCATCCGCGGCCGACTGCGCGACGCGCGCCGCGCCGATCGTGCCACCGGCTCCGGCAAAATTTTCGATCACCACCGGCTGTCCGAATCGCGTGCCGAGTATCTGACCGAGAAGCCGCCCTTGAAGATCGGTGCTCCCACCCGGCGGAAACGGTACCACGAGGCGCACGGGCCGATCGGGATACGATGGTCCGGCTTGCGCCCGAGCAGTCCTTGTAAGTGCCGGAAGAACGCCGAACGTCAATGCGGCGGCGCCCAACACCTGTCTGCGAAGCATGAAAGTCTCCTGGTCTGCCTGTGACACCCGCACTATGGCGCTTTCCTCAATGCCGCCACGATCGATGCATCGCCATGGCGAATGGCCCGTTCGAGCGAAAAGCGGATCGCGACGCGGTCGCGGTGCGCGAGTGCGTCGACGATCATGAGATGCTCATGGCGACGTTGGCCTTCTTCGTGGCCGGGCTCTTGGTCGCCCCTGGGATGCTTCCCTTGACGAAATGCGAAGCAGTTCAGAGGACCAATGCGAAGCCAGAGATTCTCGATCAGCCCGTATAGGGTGGGCAGCTTCGCCGCCTCGTAAATTCCGAAGTGAAAGGCCCGATGATTCAACACCGCTTCTTCTGCATCACCGTCCCGCCTGGCCTCGATCATGCGGTCGTGCACCCGCCGAAGCTTCGAGACGAGGTACGGCGTCGCATGCCTTGTGGCGTGCGCCGCCGCCTCGCATTCCAGCAGCACGCGCAGTTCACGAACCTGCAGATAGTCATCGCAGGTCCATCTCGGGACAAAGATCGCGCCACCCGGCAACTCGACTGCCAGAATCTTCTCCGCGACCAGTTGCAACAAGGCTTCCCGGGCCGGCGTGACGCTAATACCGAGCCGATGCGCGACTTCGCGGAACGGCAGCCGATCGCCCGGGCGAAGTCGTCCCATCATCAGGGAATCCCGGAGCCGTTCGTAGGCCCGGGTCGTCAGGCTGCTCCCGCCGATGGCCGCAATGCCGGACAGCGCATCCGCTTTGGCATCTGCCGGGGGCTCCGCCTTGATCGCCCTCGTTCGGCGGCTCCTGCGTTCCTGCATCGCCTATTCCGCGATCGTGCCTGCTGCAAGACCACGCATGTCAGGCTGCAATCGGCAGGGCGGGCCTCTCCCCTTCCAGCGTGACGCGTCGCAGATCTCGCGGATGTTCTTCGCTCGATAGAAAGAACGGCCGGGCGCGATGCATGGTGCAGCGGTTGTCCCACACCACCAGATCGCCGACCCGCCACTTGTGACGGTAAACGAACTCTCGCTGCGTGGCGCGTTCCGTAAGGTCACGGATCATCGCCATAGCCTCCGGTACCTCCCACCCTTCGATCCCGCCGATATGCGCCGACAGGAACAGACTCATCCGCCCGGAAGTGGCGTGCTTGCGCACGAGAGGCTGCCGCACTGGCGCAAAGGCGCGACGCTCGGCATCCGTGAAATCGACGAAGCCGAGCTGGCTGCGGGAGAAGAGCTGGCTATGTTCGCATACCAGATCGACGATGCGGTCACGGTAGCGCTGCGGCAGGGAATCCCAGGCAGCCCGCATGTCGGCGAATTCCGTATCGCCTCCCTCCGGCGGGATGACGTGCGAGTTCAGCATCGAATACTTGGCGGGCGGCGATTTGAAGCTGCTGTCGCTGTGCCATAGCTGGTTCCCAAGATTGAAGAGCCGCCTGCGATCGCTCGCCTTGAGGAGCTTGTTGTCGGGACCGAGATTCGAAATGTCGTTGATCAGCGCATCGCCCAGGCGACGCGGTCCCGCCGTCGGGACCGTCGCGATGGCGGGCTCCACGGTGCCGAAATTCAGCGCGAAGGCTGTCTGCTGTTCGCCGGTCAAGGGATGGCCACGAAAGACGATGACACCATAGCGATCCATTGCCTCTGCGATCTCGCGCGCGATCTCGGGCGAGACGTTCTTCCGGAGGTCGAGCGCGGTGCACTCGGCGGCGAAATCGGCGCGAAGCGGATGGAAGTCGATGGGCATCGCGACTCTCCTCGGTGGATTTGCAAATCACTCCGTTATAACAGCAAAATCGTTATAACGCGTCAACCGCGCGGTGAAGGCACAAGTGCGCGCGGCCATGGGCCGCTTGACGAGGCACGACGCGCTGGTTGTAACCGCCTGCCGTTTCAAGAAATTCACTGCAACAGGAATCCGTCGGGCTCGCGCCATGACGCGCCGAACGGCATGCCCAACAAAGAAAAAGGCCCGCGTTTAGCGGGCCCTTGCAATTCCTCAGTCGGCGCCTTCGTCGCGTCGCGTGCGCTCCATCCGTTCGTGGCGCTCCTGCGCCTCGACCGAGAGCGTCGCGATCGGCCGGGCCTCGAGGCGCTTCAGGGCGATCGGCTCCCCGGTCTCCTCGCAATAGCCGTAGGTCCCCTCCTCGATCGACTTCAGCGCCGACTCGATCTTGGAGATCAGCTTGCGGAAGCGATCGCGGGTCCTGAGCTCCAGGGAGCGGTCGGTCTCGGCCGTGGCGCGATCGGCGAGATCGGGCTGGGCCAGGCTCTCCTCCTGCATGTTCTGCAAGGTCTGGTTGGATTCCTCGACCAGCTCGGCTTTCCATTTCAGCAGCTTCTGCCGGAAATATTCCTGCTGCATCGCATTCATGAAGGGTTCGCGGTCCGTCGGCCGATAATTCTGCGGCAACGTAATCGACATCGTTGGCAACTCCACTCCCCAGCGACCACACTATGTCCGCCTTGAGCGAGGCGGACCTCCGAAGGCGCGCGGAGGTATAGGGAGGGTCCATGAGTGTCGCAAGGTGGATTGTGCCTTTCCGCTCCGACTTGTAGTGCGGTGCAGCAAAATCCGTGCTGTCAATTCTAACGAAAATGTGAAGGTTTACCGGAAGGCTCCAGGCGGCCTATTGCATCGCACCAGCTAGGAATTTGCTTTTTCCATGCGTGAACAAACTGGCAATTCGTCACTCTCGCCGGGGGACTTCGTCCGCCATCCCGGCCGGCCCGACTGGGGGCTCGGCCAGATCCAGTCGATGGTGGGGTCTCGAATCACGGTCAACTTCGAGAATGCCGGCAAGCTCCTCATCGACGGCAACGTGATCGAGCTCGAGCCAGCCGAGCTTCCGCGGCGCCAAGTTCCTCCGGCGTATTGACGTTCATGAACGGCGCCGGATCGCCCGGCCACGCCAGCTCCGCCGCGACATGGCGTTCGGCGAATTGCCCGACTCGCCGGATTCCCTCCTCGAGGATCGCCCGCCGCAGGTCGTCCGCGAGCTTGACCGACCAGACCCCGAGGGACGGCTCGCGATGCCGGCCATGCCGCACCACCAGCACGTCGGGCTCGGGCACATGCATGTGGCCGCACAGCCGCACCGTCAGGTCGAGCGGCAGGAAGGGCACGTCGGCCGGGGCCGTCAGGATCCAGCCGGCATGGGGATGGTGCTTCAGCGACCACTCCATCCCGGCCAGGATGCCGGCCAGCGGCCCGAGCCGCCGGCCTTCCTGCTGGGCGGCACGCTGGATGTCCGGCGGATCGGCGATCACCGGCACGCCCAGCTCGGCGAAGGCCGGATCGGGATCGTTGGCGACCACGACGAGGTCCATGACCTGCGGCCGCAGCCGCTCGACGACATGCGCCACCATCGGCTTGCCGCCCAGCAGCCGCAGCGGCTTCTTCACGCCTTCGCCCATGCGCCGCCCTTCGCCGCCCGCCAGGACGACCCCGACCAGGGCGCCCGACCGGACCGGGCTGAAAGGACCACGCGCGTTGACCACCATGCCGCACTATGCGAAGCGCTGAGGCAGACACAAGGGGGAGGAATCGATGGCTCTGAGCGTTGCCAAGGTGGCCAACTGGCTGCATCAGGTCGACAAGGCGCGCGCCGTCGTCGGCTGGTGGCCAACGCAGTTCGCGACCGACGACGAGCGCGTGGCCTACAAGGTCCAGGACGCGTTCCTGAAGAAGCAGGTCGTCAAGCAGGGCCCGCTGGCCGGCTACAAGATCGCGTTGACCTCTCCCCAGATCCTGGCGCAGACCGGCCTCAAGGGCCCCTGCTACGGCCCGATCCGCAAGAAGCGCGTGTTCGAGCACAAGGCCGTCGTCCGCGCCGATCGTTGGACCCGGCTCGGCGTCGAGCTCGAAGTCGTCTTCATCATGGGCGCCAACGTGCCCGCGCCAAAGGACGCGCCCTACGACAAGGACTCGATCGCCGAATACGTCGGCGAGGCGCGCGCCGGCTTCGAGCTGATCGAGGACCGCGGCGCCGACTACAGCCGGCTCGCCGTCAATCCGCTGATCATGGATGCCGGCTGGAACGGCGGCTCGCTGCTAGCGAGGCCAAACAGGAACTGGCGCAATCTTGCCATCGACAAGCTCGACGGATCGATCTCGTTCGACGGCACCGTCGTGCGCACCGGCCATTCCAGCGACGTGCTGGGCCATCCCCTCAACGCGCTGGCATGGCTCGCCAACAAGCTCGGCGAGCATCGCAAGACCCTGAAGAAGGGCATGATCGTGTCGAGTGGCAGCATGGTTGCCTGCCAGTTCGTCCCGCCCGGCAGCACTGCCACCGGCAAGATCGGGGGCCTGGGCGAAGTGACCCTGAAGTACGAGCTGCCGAAGTAGCGCATGAGCGCGCAGGATGCGCGCGGTCCCCATGAGCCTGTCGTCGGTGAGCGCGGCGAAGGGAAAGCCCTACCGTGCCTCGCGGATCCACGCCGTCGAGGCGAGCGAGGGGTCGGGCCGCAGTTGGCGCCACGACAGGCGGCGCACGGCGTCCCGGCCGACGACCAGTGCATCGTAATCCGACGGGAAGAGCTGGGCGATGGCGGGGTCGAGCGCATTGAGGCCGCCGGCATAGGCGCCGAACGCGGGCAGGATCACGCGCCGGCCGTCGGTCAGGAAGCAGCGCCGGCGGAAGCCGCGGCCCTGCACCGTCAGCGCCGCGACCGGATGGTAGTGGCCGGAGATCTCGCCGTCGGCCGGACCGAACATCGCCTCGTGGCGGAACAGCAGCGGACTGTCGGCGACCTCCACCGCGACCTGGCCCCAGGCGCCGGGCGGCGGCGCGGGATCGTGGTTGCCCGCGATCCAGATGAAGCGTGCGCGCCGGGTGAGGCGCTCGATCTCGGCGCGTTCGATGGCAAGCAGGCGCTCGATTGCCGTGCGGTCGTGGAAGGAATCGCCGAGGCACACGACCGTCTCCGGCTGCAGCGCATCGATCAGTGCCGACAGCACCGACAGGGTCTGCCGCGTGTCGTGGCGCGGCAGCAGCTTCAGCGCATTGACGGCGTAGGACGAGCCCTTCTCGAGATGCAGGTCGGCGACCGCAAGCAACCTGCGCGCCGGCCAGTGCAGCGCCCCCGCGGGCAGTGCCTCGAGCCGCTCGCCGGCGCACAGGAATTCGAAAGGGCTCATGGATGGATCATGATACGGACGCCGGTCGATACCAGCGATCGTATCTCACGGATCCGTCCCATCGGTCACCGCGACGCAGCCGCCCGTCGGTCGTCATCGGGAAGCGCACGAAGAATGCGCGGACCGCCGGGGGCATCCCCGTGGCGGATCGGCCAGCCGGCGCCACACGCGCGCCATGAAGCCGGGCAATGTCATTCTCGTCGGATGATTGACCCGGCCCACCCCCGTGCCATGGTGCCTCGATGCGCAAGCTTGTGTGTTTCCTTGCCGCCGTTTCGGTGCTGTGCCCGCCATGGGCGGCGGCCGAGATGCGGCCGCATCGCGCCGAATATGCGTTGCGGCTGGGGATTGCGGCCAACGCGCCGCGCATCGGCACCGCCATCCAGGACCTCACGCAGGACTGCGGCGGCTGGCATCTCAAGCGCGACATCGACACCGAGATCGCGATCACCTCGTCGTGGAAGATGTCCGTCTCCTCGGAGCTCGACAGCGAGGAACCGCGTAGCGGAGACGGGCTGCGCTATCGCACGCTGCAGGTCCAGAACGGCAATGAGCGCGCGACACGCGGCAAGGTGCAGCGCGCCGGCAAGGAGCTTCGCGCCGAGATCGTCTCGCCCAACGGTCCGAAGCAGTTCGTGCTGCCCTCCCCAACCCTGATGCCGGTCGGTGCGATCAATCATCTGATCGAGCGTCTGGGCGCCGGCGCGGCGTCGTTTCCGACGCTCGCCTTCGACGCCGAGGTGATCGGCGATGCCTTCCTGATCGACGTCACCGAGATCGACCCCGGCGTGCTGCGCGGCCCCCGGCCGGGCGATCGGACAGTCGCCGTACCGGGCCGGTCGTGGCCGGTGTTCATGACCTTCACCCGCGGCCGGGAGCAGCAGCAGAAGCCCCTGTTCACGCTGAAGACGCAGGTCTTCGAATCCGGCGTGCTCGACCGGCTGACCGTCGAGACCGGCCTGATGGTCGTGACGGCGGACCTGATCAAGCTCGAGATGCGCAAGCCGCCGGTCTGCCCGCGCTCCTGAGAGGACTGTTCCTCGCCGTCGCCGTCAGGATCGACGGGCGGGCCTTGCAACTCTTCTGCAGGCGGGCGAGATTTCGCGGCAAGGTGCCGCCGCCGGCGCCATTGGTGAGCCGCCAGAGATCCGCTTGACGCTCTCGACCCGCTTCGTCCTGAAGGCCCTCGATCGCCTGACGATCGGCCGCCTGATCCTGCATCTGCCCGACGGAACCGTCCGCCGGTTCGGCAATCCTTCCGATCCGCGCGAAGCGGTGCTCGAGGTCGGCGACTGGCGCTTCTTCCGGCGCGTGCTGCTCGACGGCGATATCGGCTTCGCCGAAGCGTACATGGAAGGCTACTGCGACTCGCCTGACCTGCCGCGGCTGATCTCGCTACTCGCGGAGAACCAGGAGGCGCTGGGCTCGATCGTCCACAACAACGTGGTGCACAACCTCGCCCTGAAGCTGCTGCACCACCGGCGCCAGAACACGCGCACCGGCGCCAAGCGCAACATCCACGCCCACTACGATCTCGGCAATCGCTTCTACGGCCTGTGGCTCGACCCGACGATGAGCTACTCCGCGGCCCTGTTCGAGGGCAAGACCAAGTCGCTCGAAGCCGCGCAGGCGGCCAAGTACGAGCGGGTGCTGACGCAGCTCGGCGCCCGGCAGGGCGACACCATCCTCGAGATCGGCTGCGGCTGGGGCGGTTTCGCCGAGGTGGCGGCGCGGCGCGGCATGCGCGTCACCGCCATCACCATCTCCCGGGAGCAGCTCGACTATGCCCGCGCGCGGCTGGAGCGCGCCGGCCTCGCCGACCGGGTCGACCTGCAGTTCCGCGACTATCGGGACATCGAGGGAAAGTACGACCATATCGTCTCGATCGAGATGATCGAGGCGGTGGGCGAACGTTACTGGCCCGACTATTTCGCGGCACTGAAGCGCCACGTCGCCCCCGGCGGCTCGGCGGTGGTGCAGGCCATCGTCATCGCCGATGACTTTTTCGAGAGCTACCGCAACCGCCCGGACTTCATCCAGACCTATATCTTCCCGGGAGGCATGCTGCTTTCGCCCCAGCGGCTCGGCGAGCAATGCCGCCGGGCCGGCCTGAAGATCGCCGAACTCTACAGTTTCGGCCTGGACTATGCGCACACCCTTGAGGCTTGGCTCGGCCGCTTCGACGCGGTTTCCGACCAGGTCGGCCGGCTGGGCTTCGATGAGCGCTTCTGCCGGATGTGGCGCTACTATCTCGCCTACTGCGCCGCGGGCTTTTCGACGCGGCGCACGGACGTTTTGCAGGCGCACTTCAAGCCTATATAAGGTCCGCAACGACCAAGCGTCCGGAAAGGGCGTAGCGAACAGGAAGGCTTACGGGGTGCATCCAGGAACGTCCGGAAACGGCACCGCTGCTTCCGTCAAAATCCCATTCAATCGCCTGATCGCCTACGCCACCCTGCAGCTGCCGCTTGCGATGGCGGCCTTGCCGGTCGTGCTGAACGTCAGCCATTTCTACGGCGAGATCGTGAAGCTGTCGTTCGGCATCATGGGCGCCATCTTCATCGTCGCCCGCGTCCTCGATGCCGTCCAGGACCCGGTGATCGGCCTGATCAGCGACCGTTTCACGCGCTTCGGCCCGCGCGGGCGGCTGGCGTTCGTGGCCCTGACGACGCCCCTGCTGGGGGCCGGCTTCTACATGCTCTTCGATCCGCCCGACGCCTGGCTCGACAACGAGACGCTGATGGCGGGCTGGCTGATGGCGGCACTGGTCCTGGTCCACCTCGGCTACTCCGGCGTTTCGATCAGCTACCACAGCCATGGCGCGGAGCTTACCGACGACTACAACGAGCGCACCCGCGTCACGGTCGGCCGCGAGGTGTTCGGCCTGCTCGGCATGACGTTCGCCGTCGTGCTTCCGGTGGCGCTCACCGCCAAATTCGGCGAGCTGCAGGGCCACACGCTGCTCGGCGCGGTCTTCCTGCCGATCCTGGTGCTGTTCAGCCTGCCGACCCTGATCTGGAGCGGACGCTCGGTCCATCCAGCGGTGATTCATGCGGAGCGCAATCCCTTCATCGCCTTCTTCGCGCCGCTCAAGAATCGGCTGTTCCGCCGCCTGCTGCTGGTCTTCGTGGTCAATGGCGCGGCGCTGGGCGTGGCGGTCACCATCATGCTGTTCTACGTCGAGCACGTGCTCAAGGGCAGCAAGGTGCAGGCCGGCGTCATCCTGCTGGTCTATTTCATCGCCGGTGCCGCCAGCGTGCCGATGTGGCTGCTGCTGTCCAAGCGGCTCAGCAAGGCCGCCGCGTGGTTCGTCGCCATGGTGATGACGGCCGTGGCGATGGCGCTCGCAGTCTTCGTCGGCAGCGGCGATTTCTACTGGTTCCTGGCGATCTCGGTGGTCACCGGCATCGGCATCGGTGCCGACTACGGCCTGCCGCCCTCGATCCTGGCCGACGTCATCAACTCGGCGGAAGGCGGCGACACCCGGGGCAAGACCGGCACCTACTTCGGCCTGTGGGCGCTCGCGACCAAGCTCGCGACCGCGATCGGCGCCGCGGGATCGCTGCCGGTCGCCGAATTGCTGGGCTTCAATCCGGCGCAGGGGCACTACGGCACGACGGCGCTGATCATCGTCTACATCGTGCTCCCGGTGCTGATCAAAGTCGTCGCCGCGCTGCTGATCTGGTTCATCCGCATCGAAGCCGAGCGCGGCTCGGTGCGCGACGAGATGCGCGGCCGGGGCGCCCTCTAGGCTCGCCCACGCTCTTGCCGGGAGCTGAAGGCTACAACCGGAGCCTTCAGCGAGACTGACCGGCCTTTGCCGGTGCGTCGATCTTTGCCGGTGTGTCGACCTTTGCCGGTGTGTTGATCCTGGCCGGTATATCGACCTTGACCGCAACCGGCGCGACCCGGCCGCGCGTGCTCTCGCGGAACTCCGTCATCGGCTTGCGCAGCACCGCGCTGGCGCCGACATAGCCGCAACAGGTGGAGCACTGATCGGTGCTGTAGCAGGATGACTTCCAGGTCCCGACACTGTCCTTGCATGTGCAGGTACACTTTATGGTGGTGTCTTCCGCACGTGCCGGCGCATTCACCGTGATGGCGCCTACCGCCATCAAGCCGATCAACAATCCCAGACGCAGCATGTGCTCACCCTTCGCCCCGTGAAGCAGAGTGAGTGACTTCTTGTCGCCATGTCAACGCCGGACGACTCTTCAGGCGAAGAAGCCCAGCGGCTGGACCGGCCGTTGGCCGAAGCCCGCCACCTTGCCCCAGCAGCCGTCGGCCACGGTCGAATAGACGTCGCGGAAGTCGACGGTGTGGCGCAGGTCGCCGTCCTGCAGGTCGGCGAGCGACGGCTGGGCGCCGTGCAGGCCGCCTCGCACCTTGCCGCCCATCACGAACTGCGGCGCCGAGGTGCCGTGATCGGTGCCGGCCGACGCGTTCTGCCTCGCGCGCCGACCGAACTCCGAATAGGTCATCAGCACCACGTCGTCCCAGCGGCCGGCGGCGACCATGTTCCGGCGGAACGTCGCGAGCCCGTTCGCCAGCGCCGACAGCAGCGTCTCATGCACCGGCGCCTGACCGGCATGGGTGTCGAAGCCGCCCAGCGCCGCCTTGATGGCCACTACCGGCACGCCGGCGGTGATGATCCGGGTGGCCAGGTCGAGTTGGCGGCCGAACGGCGTGCCTGCCGCATATTCCTGGGCCGGCGCCGGGGCCGCGCGCAGCTTGTCGCTCAGGCCGGCTGCCGCGGCATTCACTTCCTGCCGCACGGCCAGCAGATGGCGCAGCGCCGGGTTGCCGCGGTCGGAAATCTCCGCCCCGCCCTTCATTGCCGTGGCCTGGCGCAAGAAGCTTTCGGCCTCCTGCATGACGATGGTGCGCAGCTCCGGCCCCATGATCGGCAGAGAATTGGTATCGATCGAGATGGCGTCGACGCCGAGGCCCTGCGGCAACCGGTTGCCGCCGAAGGCACGGGCGACCCAGCCCTCGCTCAGTGTCTGGCTGGCGGCCGAGGCGGTGTCCCAGATCTCGATCGAGCGGAAGTGCGAACGGTTGGGATTGGGATAGCCGACGCCCTGCACGATCGCGAGGTCGCCGCCCTTCCATGACTCCATCAGCGGCGCGAGCTTCTCGTGCAGCCCGACATGCTCGTCGAGCTGCATCGTGCGCTCGCGCGCGACGCCGAGACCCGGCCGGAGCTGGCGGTAGCGCGGATCGGCATAGGGAATGAGGGTGTTCAGCCCATCGTTGCCGCCCTTGAGCTCGACCAGGAGCAGGATGCGCGTCATCGCGGCCCCTCACTTCAACTGATAGGCGGGATCCAGCATCGCCAGCGCCACGACCGCACCCGGCGGACCGCTCGCCACCGCGCCGTCGATCGGCTTGCAAGGCAGCAGCACGCGTTGCAGCTCGGCTGCGTCGATCCCGGCGAGCGTCGGGCCGAGCCGCGCCTCCATGCGGGCATTGCGCAGGCTGCGGCCCTCGATCGGAGGCGGCGGCGCCATCGGCGGCGGCTGCATCAGCTCTTCGGCGGACGCCTGTTCCGTGCGCTCGGCGCGCCGGCTGGCACGCATCGCCGGCGCCACGTTGCCGTCCATCGACGAGACCGTGGTTGCCTCGATCATGCGGCGCAGGAATTGCTGGCGCAGCAGCAGCGTGTAGGTCGTGATCCAGGCCTCGCCGCCGGCCCAGCCCTTCACGTTGGGCGGATTGAAGGGCAGCTGCCCCAGTCCCTGCATCATGCGCACGAGCTGGGTCTTCTCCGGCACCGGCAGGCCCAGCAGATGGACCGAGCCCACGATCAGATCGACCGGCGACTTGATCAGCGCGCCGCGAACCGAAGGCTCGCGGAAGGCCGGCGACAGGAGCATCGCGCGCAGCACCGGCTTCATCTCGTAGTCGCCGTTGCGCAGGATGGCGGCCAGGCGCTTCTCCTCGACGGGATCCGGCTTCAGCGACACGAACTCCCGCCACAGCTTCCCGACCACCAGCTCGGCGGTACGCGGCTGCTTCAGCAGGATGGCGACGATATCGTCCCCGGTAAAAGGCCCCGTCTCTCCGAGGAAAGTCTTCTGGCCGGCGTCGTGCGCCTGTTCGTGTGCGAGAAACGCGCCGGTCTCGCGGTCGACCGACCAGCCGGTGAAGGCACGGGCGGCGCTCTTGATGTCAGCCTCGGTGTAATGGCCTTCGCCCAGCACGAAGAGCTCGAGCAGCTCGCGGGCGAAATTCTCGTTCGGCTGACGCGCGACCGACCGACCGCCGTCGAGATAGATCAGCATCGCCGGGTCGCGCACGATGGCCTTCAGGAGCCGGCCGAAGTTGCCGAGCGCCTCACGCCGAAACAGCTCGTTCTGGCGATACATCGCCGGTACGTACCTCACCTTCGCGAGCGATGAGGTGAAGTGGCTGTGCCAGAACAGCGTCATGCGCTCGACCAGCGGCTGGCGCGTGACCAGCATCTCCTCGACCCACCAGTTGCGCAGCTCGCGGGCCTGCTCCTGAACCGGGCGCACGATCTCGAGTGGCTTGCCGTGGACGCCCTTCTTTTCCCGCGACGCTTTCTGCGCCTCGCGCAGCTCGGCCGGACCTTCGCTCACCCAGGCCGGCGCCGGCGTCAGCGCGTTGGCCTGCCTTGCCACAAGCAGCCGGTCGACCGCCGCGGCATAGTCGAGTGCCTCGACGGCACGGATTTCAGCCGGCGTCGCGCCGAAGGTGACACGCGACAGGAGATGACGAGCCTCGTCGAAGCCCATCGCGATGGCCGCACGGCCGGGCCGCGGCGCCCACAGGGCGGCGGTGGACAAGACTGCCGCTCCGCCCACGAAGCCACGTCGGCCGAGACGAGCGGCCATGTCGGCTCTCCTCTGCTATTCGGGCGGACGCGGCGGGCCGCGCCGGCCTCTCCAGCCCCCGCCGTAACGTTCCGCCAGGATAGTGTGCATCTCCTCACGCTGCTCGGGCCGGAGATGGGACGCAAGCTCCGAGACGGCGCGCAGGTTGTCCTTCTGCTGCTCGGCCCGCAGACGCGCCATCTGCTCCACCAGGGGTTCCATCTTCGTCATGTCGAACTCGGGCTTCTGCAGTTCGGCCGACATCGCCTCCCGCACCTTCTGGATCTCGCGAAACCGGTCGCGCCGGGCGGTGCGGTATTGTTCGAACAGGCCCTTCAACCCCTCCTTCTGGGCATTGTCGAGCTCGAGGTCCTGCGACAGCGCCTCGATCGGGCTTACCGGCCGCGCCCCGGACGAGCCCGGATGCGCCCCCATCCGCCCATGCCAGTGCGGCGGGGCGATCCAGCTCCGGTAGACGAAGCCGGCGAGGACGAAGCAGTTCAGCAGCAGGGACAGGGCCAGGGCGAACTGTGTGAGCCGGGACGACATCTCAAGTGTTGTCCGAGAACAGGTCGTTCAGCTCGTTGATCGTATCGCTGCCGAAGGGCTTCGGGATAGTCGAGGCCTCGGTCGAGACGTACCTGCTTGCGACATAGGTTTCGCCCAACCCGCCGCCCAGCACGAAGCCGACGGCCGCCACGGCCACCGCCATGCCGGCCATGGCGCCGCGTTGCAGCCTGAATCCCTCTCCAAAGGCCGGGAACAGGCCGGCCAGCCAGGATTTGCGCGGCGTCTGCCGCGCGGCCCCGGCGCCGACAAGTGCCTGCGCCCGCACCGCGATCCGGGCCGGCGCGGCAGGCAGCGCCATGCCGAGAATATCGGCCAGATCCAGAGCCGCCCGGAGCATCGCCGGGTCGTTCGCGACCGCCGCCTCGATGCGGGCTGCCGCCGCTTCGGGCAGCCGCCCTTCCAGCCATGCGGCAAAATCCATGTCCGACACGGCCGCCGGCGCGACGGAACGATCCGTGGCAAGCCTCTGCCACAGCTCCCGGTCGCTCAGGGGGGTGCGTTCGGTGCTCATCGGGGTCTCCTTGTCCCAGCTTACGCCACAATGGTGGGATTCATCCCCACCTACGGCGCCCCTTCCTTGAAATGCTCGCGCAGCCGCAACAATGCCTTGTGATGCGTGCTGCGCACAGTCTGCGCATCGATTTTCAGCAGCCGTGCGACCTCGGCGACATCGCGTTCCTCCCCGTAAAGACACCTCAGGATGAGGGTTTGACGCTCGGTCAGGAGGCCCTCGGGAATCTTGAGCTTTTCCACATGCCTGTCCTCGACTGCGAGAACGGATTCCGGCACGTCGTCGAGCGGCGCGGTTGCCTGCCGGCGGCGGCGTGCAAAATCGACTGCCGCCGAGCGCGACACCACGGCCAGCCAGGTCGACAGGCCGGCGCGGGCCGGATCGTAGGCCTTGAGCAGCCGGAAATCGTTGCTGCACAGCCGCACGAACACGTCCTGCGCGGCATCCATCACGTCGTCGTCGCTGAGCCGGTAGCTGGCCAGGGCGCGGCGCACCACGGCGTTGATCAGGGGCGATGCCGCGACGACGAAGGCATCCCAAGTCCGCTTGTGACCCGCCGCAAGGGACTGCAGGTCGATCTGGCCGAGCTCCGTCACGCCTGCGTTCCGTCTTTCATTGTCCGTCCGCACAGCAGTCTAACAGGGTTTGTGGCTAAATGAGGCCCCGCTACAGTGCGCGCGAAACCGAAGGGCAAGGTGAATGAGCGAGTCGCTGACACGGCAATTGAAAATCACCAAGCACGCAGTGCGTGGCAAAGGCGTGGTTGTCGCCCAGAACTGCCAGGCAGCCGAGGTTGGCGCGGGGATCCTGCGCAAGGGCGGCAATGCGATCGACGCCGCCGTCGCCACCGGCATGGCGATCGGCGCGCTCGAGCCCTGGATGAGCGGCATCGGCGGCGTCGGCTTCATGACCATCTGGAGTGCGAAGGAGAAACGGGCCTGGACGGTCGACTACGGGCCGATCTCGGCGAAGAAGCTCGACCTGTCGAACTACAGGATCGTCGGGCCCGGCCCCGCCAACCCCTTCGCCTGGCCCGACATCCTCGATCGCAACAACGAGGTCGGCTACCACTCGATCGCGGTGCCCGGCATGGTGTCCGGCCTGGGCAAGGCGCTCGAGCGTTTCGGCACCATGAAATGGAAGGACGTGCTGGCGCCCGGCATCGCGCTCGCCGAGCGCGGCATGGAGCTCGACTGGTACATGCAGGTGATGATCGCCAACGGCGCGGAGCACCTGTCGAAGTTCCCGGCGTCGAAGGCCGCCTACCTGTGCGACGGCGGCCGTGTGCCGACCAACGATTGGCAGGGCACCAAGCGCTACCTCAAGCTCGGCAACCTCGGCGAGACGATGCGCCGGCTCGCCGACGGCGGCCCGCGCGAATTCTACGAGGGCAGCCTGGCGCGCGACATCGCGGCCGACCTGCAGGCCGGCGGATCGGCGGTCTCCTACGAGGATTTCGCCTCCTACGAAGCGCGCATCCTCGAGCCGCTGTCGTTCGAGCATCACGGCATCACCGTCAACGTCGCCGGCGGCCTGACCGCGGGGCCGACGTTGCGACGCACGCTCGAACTCGCCGGCGAGCGCACCAGGGGCGCGGGCGCTCCCGACGCCGATTTCTTCGTGGCCATCGCCGAGGGCATGCATACCGCCTACCAGGAGCGCCTCAAGACGCTGGGCGACAAGCCCAACAACACCAGCACGACGCATTTCTGCGCTGCCGATTCGGAAGGCAACATGGTGGCGCTGACCCAGACGCTGATGTCGCTGTTCGGCTCCTGCGTGATGCTGCCGAAGACCGGCATCACCATGAACAACGGCATGCTGTGGTTCGATCCCGAGGCGAATCGGCCGAACTCGATCGCCGCGGGCAAGCGGCCGCTGTGCAACATCTGCCCGGTGGTCGTGGTCAAGGACGGCAAGCCGTGGTTCTGCATCGGTGCGTCGGGCGGCCGGCGCATCGTGCCGGCGGTGACCCAGCTTTCCATGATGCTGGTCGACCGCGGCCTCGACGTGGAGACTGCGTTCCATCAGCCGAGGGTCGACGTGTCGGGCGTCGGCCCGATCCGGGTCAATCGCCTGCTGCCGGAGGCGGTAAAGAGGGCGATCGCGTCGAAGTTGCCGATCACCGAGGTCGACAACCAGGTCTCGCCGCTGGGCTTCGCCAACCCATCCTGCATCGTGCGCGACCCCGAGACCGGCGAGCTTACCGGCATGAACGAAGTGATGTCACCCTGGGCTGGCGGCGCCGCGCAGTAACCGCGGCGGCGCCCGAGATACGCCTGCCGGCGGACCGTCGAGGCGAACCGCGCGCGAGACGCTCGCGGTCCGGAAGAGCATGAGGCACCGGTCATGAAGTCCGATTCCGCACATGGCTGTCGATCGGGCCGCAACTGCCATCGGATCGGGGCGTTCCCTCCATAGTTGTAGGAGAGCGGGGTACCCGGATCTTGGCTTTGCTCAGCCTTCGCGCGGCTTTCCTGGGGATCGTCCTGGCGTGTGTGGCGCTCGCATCCGTCGACGCGCGCCAGTTCCGGTCCAGGGACAATCAGCCCGCGGATTCGCCCACCGTCCAGGCGGTAGCGTACATGAGCGTGCTGTTGCGCCAGCGCACCGGCGGGCGTTACGGCATCGAAGTCGGTCATGCCGACAAGGAGTCGGAGAACTTCACGATCGCGCAGGTCCGAACGGGCACGCTCGACATGGCCCGCGTGAACCTCGCCGTGTTCAACTCCCTCGTGCCGGCGACGATCGTGCCCTCGTTGCCTTTCCTGTTCCGCTCGACGGAGCACATGCGGCGCGTGCTCGACGGCCCCATCGGCGACCGGATCCTCGCCAGCATGGAGACCGAAGGCGTCATCGGCCTCTGCTTCTACGACATGGGCGCGCGCTCCTTCTACAGCCGCAAGGGACCGATCCACGGCGTGGAGGACATGGCGGGTCTCGCCGTGCGGGTGCAGCCGTCCGACATCTCGGTGGAGATGATCAGGGCGATGGGCGCCAGGCCGGTGCCGATGCCGTTCGACCGG
>Ga0182738_1000776_pt1 | contig 42734 bp, 27 predicted proteins | sample eDN5th30CBELigMG_FD_128876 | JGI IMG/M metagenome (GOLD analysis project Ga0182738, IMG submission 128876) | Enriched Miracle-Growth compost microbial communities from Emeryville, California, USA - eDNA 5th pass 30_C BE-Lig MG (version 2)... ...
AATATTAACCCTAACTTTCCTTTTCTTTTTCTAAAATTTTTTCTTGTTCAAAATTGAATTAGTTTTTTTGAATCGAGTTGATTTGGAAAATTGAAAAAAGATAAATCTTTCAAAAGAATCGAAGAAGAAAAGAGTTTAATTTTTGTTTTGAATTCAGATTTAAATAAAAGCCCTCGAAATTTTTTTTGAAATTGGTTTTTCAATGAAGGAAATACTTTCCTTTTATTGCGATGAATGAATGATTTGAAAAATCCACATACTTTGCTGTCCAGAGCGAATCGAAAATCCTATTTAATTTTATTGGGATTCAAGATTTCCACCCATTTATTTAAATTCTGATGAAAATTTTCTCTTTTTCAAATTTTTGAATTCTAGAGTTGAATTTGAAGAGTTGGGGATCTGTTTTGGGATATGTACTTTGAGATTATACAGGCTTGAACCAGAATATTTTTTAAAGTTAGAAAGGAAATGGAAATATTTGAAACAAGGATTCGACTGGAAAAAATTTTGCTTGAGCGTTTACCTATTAATAGTTTTGCAAAGGAAATTAAAATTTTAACATTAAAAACTTAATTGGCTCCAGACTGAGCACTCTCCTTTAAATGAAGGAATCCAATAATTTATAAATAAGAGCTAATCAATCTCTAATCTTCAAAAATCCCAACACTCAGGGCAAACCAGGCTAGTTATGGAGCTCTACGCTTTAAGAGACATCTCTACCTCGGATCCTGACCTTCAGGAAGTAGACATTTACTACCTGGAAGGAATTTTACAGAAAGGGAAAGGATGTACAAGACTTTTGAGAGCTTCTTCATCGGATGGTGAAGACTCTGTCGCTATCAAGTTATTCCCCAAGACGGGTGCCGGACATTGCAGCCCTGGCTTTTTGACTGAAGAAAGATCAGTTTTGAAGCTTTCTCACCCCAATCTTGTAAAATATCACAGTTTTTATAAAGATGCCCTCATAAAAGGCAAAAATGACGGCTTTAACCAGTATTCTGCAATCATTATGGAATACATCTCTTCTGGAGACTTGTTTAAATTGGTTTCTAAAGACTGCTTGTCCGAAAAATTGGCAAAAACCCTTTTCAGACAAATGATTTCAGTTATTGAATACCTCCACACTCAAAAACTCGCTCACTTGGATCTCAAGCTCGAAAACTTTTTGATCAACGAAACTGGCATCAAATTGATCGACTTTGACGGCTGCCAGAAGCTCCAAGCTGGCATGAACGTCACCGAACCCACTGGAACCTGCGGGTACAGGCCTCCCGAATTTTCCAAGGGCGGCTACCAAGATTTCAAAGCTGCTGACGTTTACTCTTTGGGAATTGTGCTTTTTACCATGGTGACTGGCACTCCCCCTTATACTGAGACCCAGGACTGCAAAGACAGCAAATTTGACCACTATTATGAAGCTTTGAGAAAGGACATCTCTAAATTCTGGAAGGTACATGAACACTATAGAGAAATGGATAACAGAGAGCCATTGAGCCAAGATTTCAAGACTTTGATTCAAGGAATGCTCACTGAGAATCCTCAAGAAAGATGGTCAATGGATAAAATAAAGAGATCAAAATGGTACGAAGGAGAAGTGTGCACAACTGAAGAGCTCAAAAGATTTTTATCTTGTGATGAATAAAAAAGGGCAAGCACAGTTTTCGAAATGGACCTTAAAAAACAATTTGAGTTTTTTAATAAAAAGTAGAATGTTACTATTTTCAAAGGAACACAATAAAAAAGGATGTTGGATGAGTTTGCACCAACTATGTACAAAAATTATGTCTTTTGCGAGACTCGGTTTATACATTTATCGCCCCCTCAGTAAAAACCTGGTTTTTACTATATAAAAAGATATTTTTATACTCTGAGATTTCATCGTGTTGTATTATAAACTCATCAATCATGTTTATTTTAACAAATGTGTATTCTCAAAATTGGGTTTTTTGGGTATTATTTCTTGACAAAGAATTTATTCTATCTATAAAAAAAAATAAATCGAAAACAAAGCTCGCCCCTGAAACTGAGAACTTTCAAGGGACTATCCCCATCCCATGCTGACTTTTGAATATGGGACTAAAGATTCAAGTTTTCTTTGAATTTCAGGAAAAATTACTTGCTTAATTGCTCAAGTTTAAATCTAAATTTTTTCATTTAGTCTTTCTGTTTTGGAAAATTTCAAATCTCAATGAATTTTCTAAATTCTGTGTGACAATAAAAAATAAAAACCACACTGATTCCAGACTCCTATCAAGCTGATGATTCAAAGAAGGATGCTAGAGTAAGCTAACTGAGTGAGTCTATCAATTTACGGGGAGTAGAAAAGGCTGAAATAGAGGATTCAAATTCCAAATTTAAATGAAGAAAAGAGAAAATTTAAATTTGGTTTCGACCCTGAGAATAAGCATAAAAATCACTTGAGGAGTTTCCATAAGAAAACAGGATTTTCGAGAAACATGGTTGAAAAAGGTTGAAAAGGAGTTTTTTGAGAAATAGTTGAATTTTGACAGAATAAAGTCTTTTTGAGAGAAGATTTGAATTTTTTGTTGATGTGAACTGATCTCATCCTCCAAATAAAGTAAAACCGAGTGAATTTAGGCCAAAAGTGAATCTTGAGAAATTCCAGAAAGTCTAAATTTATGCCCGCTTTTTCCAAATTAACAGAATTGCCTTTATCCAGAGGAAAGTCATGCAACGTCTTTAGTCTTATTTTGAAGATCCTTTCTTCACAAAGAATGCGTGTTTATGCTTCTTTTTGAATAAAATGAGATTTTAGGAAGAGATTGTGAATATTGAACTCAGGAGAAAATCACTTTGCAAGAAGGAAATTCAAGGTTGAAAAATGTCAATTGGGATCAGTAGCTTGAGATTTAGGATTGGCAAAATTCAAAATATAGTCCTTCCGCAATCAAGTCTCCCTCTGAAAGGCTGAAAAATGTTTAAATTATACTGAAAATGATGCAGGCAAAAAAAAAGCCATTTTACAAATTCGACCTTGAGTGTGGAAGAGAGGAGAGGGAAGGAAATATTTGATTCACTGAGAATATATATCTCTCTCTTTTAGAATTGTAAGCTTTGAGAGAGAGCTTGTTTCGAGTTTCTGAAAAATTGAAATAAAAGTCAAGAAGAAATTAGGGGGAAAATGAAGAAAGCAAAAAAAAAAATGTCAAGAGGAGGAATCCAAAAGAAAATAAAATACTTTTGAGACGCTTTTTAGGCTGGAACATTTTAATCAAGCCTTCAAAGTTGAAAAAACTTTTCATGGTAAGTATTCTTGTATTTTTCGAAAGAAGGAAAAGGAAACCATCTCAAGAATTTTGTACTCTTCTTTGATGGAACAGTTTATGTGGGAAAAATATTGTTCTTGAAACTGGAGCATCATGAATTGGTCAATGAAAGTTTTATGGTGATTTTGCGCCAGATATTCTTCTGTTTCATTTTCAGACTAAAGTTATTTTTTATTGCTTGTCATAAAATATGTGATAAAAGAAGAGGCTACAAACCTTGCAAAATTTATTATTCGCCCTTCAAAACAAAACTCAATAAATAAGAGTCACTGAGATATAAATCATCAAAAATAATCAAGGATTGTCTTCATAGTTTCATATTCTTCAAGAGATTTTGAAGACAAAAATTCTTTGAAAGGTTTTTTCCTATTTTTCGAAGGAGATCGTTTTATGGATTACAAAAAAGTTGAAAATCTCAATAAAGTTTATTTCGAAGTAAATTTTATTTCAAGATTTCAATAAAAAAATAAAGAATCGCTCAAAATCGTTTTCATAACTCTGGAGCTATATCATATGAAGGCTCCTAAATATGGTCTTTCAAGGTCTGGAAACAATAAAATATTCAACTGAAATCCACTACAAACAAAGACGTTTTGAAAAAAATGTTTGACTCAGCCTTCTGAACAAAACTTTTTGTGAAATAGCTTGTGTTTTTGGATACTACATACAACAACTCCGTTGTAGTTTACATAATTTTCTGAATTTTCCTTGAAGAGAACTAACTGTCGAATTCATATTTCCCGAATCAAAGCAAAAGAAGACATCTCAAAAGATAACCTGAGAAGAAAACTTTTTTTCTATGTTTCTTTTTTGTATTTCGAGTTTTTAATGACCTCTCATTTTTCGTTTTTCGGAGTCAAGACTCAAGAGAATAGCCTCAAACAAATTTGTTTCAACGTTATTCTCACTTCATCCTCTTGACTTCTCCTGAGAGACTCAAAAGATAACAGTCAAGATGCTAAATCACTTAAAATTTGATATGGAAAAAAAAACAGCAATGGGAACTTATCAAACCATACTTTTTAACAACCAAAAACTTTCGACAGCTAAAATATAGTATGGTCCTTTTCTTCATGGAATTGAGTACTTTTGAATATGAGGAAAAAACCAGCATTTAGCAAACAGTTTTGTAGTTTCGAAAATAAGAAACAAAAGCTTTCATCGGAAAAATTTTGAACCTCCTGAAAACTGCTTTCCAATTCAAAGTAATTTACAAGATACTCTTTGCTTTTTATTTCACATAAAAGTTATGGGGAATTTCTCTGCCCTTTGAATTTTAAAAAGGAGTCATAAATAAAATTTTAGCTCATTTCAATTTGAGTTATAAAAACACATTCGAATAAGAAAGTCTATTTGGACTGATTTTCGAGAGCAGAAGTTGAGGTTGACTCAAGAGCAGCTACTTATCAAGTCATAATTTTCTAACAGAACAGTAAATGTAAATAATAATTTTCTTCATAGTTTATCATAAATTGTATGTACAAAATGAAAGTTTTGGTTTTTAAATATTTTGGGGATTAATAAAAAATCTGAGTTATCCAAAATACCGTTTTTAGATGTTTTGATACCGTTTTTGAGAAATTAAAACAGAAAGAGTTCTTAATACCACTCAAGAAGTATTTGTAATAGGAAAAAGGACTCAACTCTATAATGAACCAACAACCTGGGAGAAAATCTATCAGTTTTCAGAAATAAGTAATTTGGTGAAAATGTGATTACCAGGAAAAATTATTAGATATATACTTTCAATAGAACAGACCCAGAGATGTCTGATACTTGGATCAGGTCGGACTTGAAAATAAGAACTAGATATGGGATCCTCCTTATTGGCTAGAATTAGAGCAGAAAATATAAAGATTAGTTGATATAGGAAGATGATTTGGGGAGAATTCTATTTTTTCAATAAAAAAGTGACTATCTATGAGTTGAAGAAAATGTAGATTAGCGAGTTTCTTTTCTTGATTTGAAACCTGAAGAAGAAAGATAGATAAATCAAAGTAATTCTTTCCAAAGTCTGAAAGAAAAAGAATTGACAAAAAATCCTTGACAAAGCTTTTTGTTTTTCAGAAGAAGAGTCACAGAGACCTTTCAATATGGAGTTCAATTGGAAATACAAGGGAAGAGATTTAGATTTTCAACATTAGGAGACGATTTACAAAAATTTTAAAATTAAAAGATTTTACCGTTTTTCGCTCACAATCTGAATTTGTGAAGTTGAAAAAAAATTATGAAATTTGCGAAGGAAACTGATATCAAAAAGAGAAACTTTGAAAAAAAAATTTTCAAGTCAAACCCTTGAAAATCAGAAGGAGAATGCCAAAGCTAGGAATTTGGATAGGGAGGAGAAGTTTATCATGGATTAGGAATTCTGCAAGGTTAATTTTAGAAAATATAGAAAGAGTGAGTTATCCGTTTTAATAAAGATCAAAAAAATTCTCGTTTATAAACGACTTGAAAATTTGAATCTGATAATTATTAAATTAAAAAATGATTTCGAAATTCCTATTCCTGTTAGGATCATGCGTACTGCTAAGTGTAAGCAAAGATTACTGAGCAACATCTAATATTTTTAGACGTTTGCTGTCGCGATTCAAAACAGAGAAACTACTGATTGGGCTTTAATTCCAAATTCTCACTCTGACCTCCCAGCTGGAAAGGGCTTTTCCTTCTTAAGCAATCGTAGAGATTTTTATAACCTTGTTCTTTTAACCTTTAAGGATTGCAACCAGAATTTCTCCAGACTGCATTAAAAAATCAGGCTTGCGCTTGCACTACTGCAGAAATACAAAGCGGAAGATGCCTGTGCAAGAGAGAGCCTGGAAATTTCTTCCAAGCAAGCCAAGACGAAGATTGGGAAGATGAAACTGAGACTGAAGACTCTGCAGACACTGAAGACGATGAGGGAAATGGAGTCATTGAAGACGACGCTCCTGTTTACTATCCGCCAGCAACCGAAGATTCTGCAGAAACTGAAGACGACAGTCCTATCTACTATCCACCAGCAACTGAAGAGTCTGGGGACACTGAAGACGATGAGGGAGATGAAACTGAAATCACTGGATATGAAACAGAAGATGAACCTACTCGAGACACTGGACGTGATGGTGGCTACTTCCCATCTCAATATGAAGAAACTGAAAGCTCTGAGGGTTCTGAAGAAGATGAAGCTACCGAGTCCACTGTGACTATAGGCGGTGACGGTAGCTGGGATGAGCCAACTGAAAAGCCTCACCTTCCTGATGTAACTGCTCCATCAAGTATTCCATTCGTTCCTCGTGATGATGAATATATTCCTGGCCAAGACGATCCTATTTGCCGTGCCGTAAGCCCTTTCGTTGAATAAATTTACTTTCATAAAAAATATTAAATATATTACCTTTAGTTATCTTATTTGATTATTCGTATTTTATATTTGCAAAGTAGATATAGCGAGATATAGCGAATTACTCCAGTAATTTGTTTATTTTGCATTCATTTTAATATATCCAAATTCTTTCCATTTTAACAAAAAAGATTTCTCATTCTTGAATTAGGGAAAACTTTTAAATCTTATTTATATTTCGTTTCTCTGTTTTGTTCTGTCATGAAAAAGAAAATGACTTTGCTTTTTTTTTTCTTTTAAAGGAAAAAACTCTTCAACAAACACTCCAAATCTTTGCATGTTTCTGAAGAATTTTGGTAGTCAAAATCTTTTCTTCTGTTCTTTTTGAACAAAAGAAATTTGTAAACTCAGAAGCTTACGTTTTTTTTCTTTTGATATTGAGATTGGGTTTTTTGAATGGTATTTTTCCTGCAATCAAGAAAGTTTGAGGTCAGCAGGTAAGATTCAAGAAATTTCATTTTTAAACTTCTCTTATAAATTTTTCAATAGATGAGAAAGTCATTTTCAGGATCCGATTCGATAATTTTATGAAAGGCTGGAAACGAAATATAATGCAATAAAGTAAATAAATCTTTAATATATGAATTCTTAATATATATGTGATATCAATTCTTAGTGAGTTGGTTGTTACAGAAGAGACTACTTACTGTAAACTTCAGCTTCACTTTCACTTCTCAATTAATCCTTGAGTCTTTTCCAATCACTAAGAGTCAAGCCTACAAGTTCGTCATCAGTATAATCCTTCTTTATGATCTTGGATTTTCTTAACATTTTCAATGAGAAATAACTTAACAAAACAAAGAAGGCCATATAGATGGTCCATTTAAATTTCTTGGATTCTTCTTCTGGTTCATTGAAATTTATATCTTTGTTCATTTGACCGACAGGATGCTCAACCTCTTTAGAGCCAATTCTTTTTTGAGAACTAGCAATATCCATAGAGCCCAATTTAAATGTTTCATCCCTTTGGTCATCTTCATCATAAGAGTCTGTTGGAGGAACCACATCCATTTTATACAAGAAATCTTGATTAGGGTTTTTCCATTTAAGAGCTTGCATTCTACTCAACATTTTCATAGTCTCAGCAAGCATAGCTTCGTCATCTTGGAAATATGGAAGGGTTTTAGCATAATCTTGCATAGTACTCATTATTCCAAGTAACAAATGATCTCCAATCATCTCGTGAGAGCCCAAAACGGATCCATCTTGATGGCTGACAGCCAATAAGTTCTTTTTGAGCTGTGAAGCAGAATCTTGAGCAAATTGAATATTTGAAGAGGGATTGGGATTATCAATGGATTTGGTGGGAGTAGTTTGGACCTCTTTTCCGCAAATTAATGAGGAAAGTGAGAGGAGAGAAAGAAGGAGGAGTGTAGCTGAGGAGAACTTCATTGATCGACTGAGGAATTTTAATTTTATAAGAAGGTAAGCGTTTTTGAGAATTTGAATAATCAAAGCGGTTCTTTGTGGAGGTTTTGTATGTTCGATTGATTTTATCCGTTTTTTAGTAAGTGTCTATTTTTGAGATATTCATTTGTTTGAAATGATGAAAGAGTTGGTTGTGGAAAATAGCATGAGAAAATTGGCTAATAATTGAAGAGAACAAGTGAGAAGAGAAGTATGATTTGAATAGATGGATTGAAATGATTGGAGTTTGGAAAACGTTTTTAGAGAGGTTTGAGCCTTTTAATTTCTGAAACAATAAATTTCATAGAGAATTTTTATAATCAAAGAAAAAGCTCAAGATTTTCAAGGCTGAATTGAAAAACCTGGGAGCGAATTGAGAAATAATTTCCTTTATCGAGATAGATTGAAGGAGAAGAGAAGAAATCCACTCATGAAGGAATGATGAAAAATCGATCGAATAAAAATGATGAAAAAAATTTTAATCTTTTGAGTTTTATTGACAAGAAAAAACGATTTCAATGTGGAGGGAAATGAAAAAAAAATTTTTTTTTCTTCTAGAAAAATCAGCTCAATTTGTTTTTCTTTTTAGAATTCTTTCTTTGGACAAAATTCCAAGAAAATTTTTTCTATTGTAATATTTCAAATAAACTAACTGAATTTTGGGGATATGTAACTTCCTCAAATTGCTTTTATTTTAATTTTTGACATCTTATTTCACGTGAATAAAAAGAATTTTGAGGCTTTCTAACAAACCGAAATCACAAAAATCTGATGCAATAAGTCGATCTTTGGTTCAATGTCACCTCTCTCAAATGTATGCTTCCAGCACTCAAGAAGATTCCGATTATTTTGAAACTGATTTTCAAAACATTTTTTTGAGAAATATAAATGAAGAAATGCTCTCTTTGGCTGTGGACCCCTACCCTAATTCGCGTCTCATTCTTTCCTTTTTTCTAAATATTAAACGACGAAATTCATTAGGGTTCATCAACTTTCTGGAAAGAAAATTAACAGACATTTTGTAAAGGATCCCACAAAAGGGCTTCTCATGACAGAAAAATTCACGCTCACTTGAAAGAATTTCCTTTAGAACTATGATTCTATGGAGTTGTGGGTGGAAAAGATAAAAATGGTGCACATGACTAGGGGACCCCTCCAAAAAACAAAGCTTATGATAAAAAAAATTTTGTGTGTTTCATCTTGAAAAATCGAAGGGACAGAAAGTGTCAAACTAAAAAGTAAAGTTGTTCCAGAATGAGTGGTTTATTTGAAAGAGCAAGGGGGTGCTGATTTCAGACGAGATTTTGCAAGCAAGATTTATTTAAATGCGATAATTTCTGTTGAAAGATGATAAATTTTTTCTTCACCAGCAAGTGGAAAATTCAGATCTGTTGTCTTTTGAAAGCACATCTGAAGGAAAATGAGGCATGAGCTTCCAAAAAGAAAATAAAAGAGAACAAGTCTGAAGACTGATGAAAACTAGATTATGGTTAAATTGCCTTAATCTTTTTAAGGCTTGTTTAGGGAGAGGCTAGAGATTTTAATGCAAGAGATCAATTTATAAGTTGGTTCAAGAATAATGAAACTTTTTTTGGAGATCAATTCTGAGAGCAAAATTATTTTTGAAGTCACCAATAAAGTCCATATCAAATTTATAAATTTGGTTCGAGTTTCAAAATCAAATGAAAAAAATACTGTTAAGATTTAATTTTTGGAAATATGCCCTTTAACCATCTTGTGAGTTTTTGAGTTTGAAAAGACTTCCTGAGGTCAAAAGGGGTTGCTCCAATGCGACCTCTTGCAATTTCCAGAAATACTCTGCTTTTTCTTCTTTTAACAAGCAGAAAGTGTAAAGTATGAATTTAAGCTACTCGAATTTGAATTTTGAAGGTTAGCTAATTCGATTGATTATCAGTTAAATTCATCTTTTGACTTTTGAGTGAGGCTCAAGAAAAATTATGACGAGTTTTTGCTCAAGTTGAGATTACCAGATTAGGAGGAGATATCTAGAAAAGCATGATCTCAAAAGGGAATCGTCAAGAAAGGAAAGAGAAAGAGCCCCAAGGAGATGGAAAACTTGATTAGAGGATAAACAAGCTTTAAGGGGTGAGAAATTAAATATTGAGGCAAATTAATTTGGAGAAGCTAAAAATGAAAAGAAGGAAAAAATTGAAAGGTTATAAATAGGAGAATGTCGTTTGCTATTAACCTCTTCTCTATTTTTGAAAATTAAAGGATGAAAAATTTTTGCCAAAATTGAATGATGAAAAAGAATTAGTTATTGAAAAAGTCGAAAATCTAGATTTATCTTTTACATTTCCCATTCAAATCGTTAAAACCATCAATCAACACCCTATTTCGTCATATGAAAATTTGTTGCTCTTTCTCTTGTACTGGAACAGGATAGCGAGAGTTGATAGGTGAGCTTATTCGTCAAATACGAAAGAGATGAAAATTTGAAAGGGTTTCATATGCGAAATTTTGAGTTCCATTATCATAGTTACTCTTGTTCTTGGCTTTTTTTATTCGAATCTAGATTTTCTAGACAAGACAGAAGAGACACAAAGGATTTAAGAGTTTTCCTCTAATGACCATACTCCATTCGAAATGAGGAAGGAAATTAGGGTTCTTCGGGGTGTTTTTATGTTGGAAAAATTCGAAGGAAATCAGGCTATAAGATTTCGAGGAGGGTTAATCATTTCTGCAAAGAAATAAATAGTTTTAATATCAGAGAGAATAGGAAATAGAAACGTTATCTCTGGGGAATGAGTGAGTTCTAGAGAGAAAAAATGAAGAAAGCAAATGGAGGTAATTTGAAATTTCTTTAGATTTGGTTTTTGAGGTCGAATTGGAAATTGATCAAATTCAGTTAGAGTGATTAAATACGATTTTGGAGATCTCAAATAGAAAAATCTCTGTCTTTTGAAGAGTGTACTCAGAGACGTGCAAGACCTCTGAAATCCCTCAGGAAAGCTCTTGTAGAAATCCTAAAACTGAATGTGCATACTTTCTTGTGTTTTTTGGGGGAAATAGACACGACCAAGAAATTTGAAGAATCAGAATTTGTAAAAAGGGCCAATATTAATTGCTATCTATTGGCTTTTCTATCGGGCCATTTTGCTCAAACATCAGTGTTCTTTACCCTTCTGGAGATCAATTTTTTCTTGAAGGCTTTATTCAAGTCTATTAGATCTTATTATGTCTAAGCTCAAATTTTCTCCTTGTTGACAGCTAAAGAGGCTAGAGAAATCTACAAATATCTGGAGAGGTCCATAAAATTACTTTTAGGCTTCTCTTCGCTTGTTGTTGTTTGATAAAGCAAAACATTTCACATGATTTGCCGAAGAACTTGTCTTTCTTGAAACTTGATATTTCAATAGAACTCTTATTTGCAATTTTGTCTTGCAAAAATCGCTTAACAGACATTTTTTCCAAAAAAAAGCCCCAAGTGGGCTGTTTTCACCGATAATCACGCCCATTTATTGAATTTAAAAAGAGAAGAAAGATATTTGAAGCAAATAGAAAGAATGTTCAGGGATGGAAAGGAAGTTATTGAAGTCTTTCAGAAGAAGAATCAGGTGTTGGGTGATTGGTTGATGGAAATAATAGGAAATGATTTTTTGTGAGATTTAAGCTCTTTATTTGTAACAGTACTTGAAATTTATCTTTTAAGGGATTTTGTCACTTCAGTCTAATTTTTGAATGCTTTTTTCATAAGTCTTGAAAATTTTTTTTCTGTTCTTTTGACAACTTTACATGATATGATGTTTTCAAAGGAGAAGTTTTATCTTTGAGGATAGGTATTTGTTCTGGAATGAATCTTAAAAAATTTTTTTTTTCCTCAATTAGGCTTTTTTATTGGTTTAGTTTAATTGAAAGAGTTCAAATAGACAAGTTATTATTGAGCATAATAAGAGCAGAAATAATGGACATAGAGATCATAAATGCCTCAGGTGATTTTTGGAGATATGATGTGCAAGACAAGAAATTTCAAAAAAATTTGAAGGGCTTAGTTAATTACGCTTGCCTTTGAATTATTTCTGTTACTTTGATTTATAAAGCGAATTAATGGCCTACAATAACACAATATGACCATGCTCTTAGACACTCTCTCCAATGACTCAGCGATAAGAATCTTGTCCATGCGAGCTTGAGCCCTTCTTTGAAGTTATTTGAAGCAAAGAAAGTTTTAAAGAAAGAGGAGAAGGGAATAATCGTCCAGGGAGTCTAAAATTAATTAAAATTTCAATAAAGTTCGAGAAGTTAAAAGAGAGTTTGAATAATAAAGGAATTCTTAATAAAGTTTATTGTGTGATGAGGTGAAACGGGTTTGAGGAAGTAAGGAGTATAATTATAGAGATTTCTTTATAAAAAAAGGAGAAGCCTAAAAATAGAGTTATAAGGGTATAAACAATTATTTTTATTTAATTTGGAAGTTAAATTTTTCAATAAAATTCAAAAAACCTTCAAAGGGAAAAAAGTTACGTGTTTTGAGTAGCTTAATGCATGATCATCAATTCAATGCTAGTTTTAATTAATGTTCTCGAATCCCATTCTTCAGATCTTTTGACCTTGATAAGTCCACGAAAATTCATTGAGAAGGTCAAATCTGAAGGAGAAATGAAGAAAAATGAAGAGTGAAGGAAAAATGAGATGGAGAAAAAAAAGAGGTACTGGACATATAAAAATAAAGAGAGGTCATGGAATTATAATTTGGTTTTGTAATGTTTGATTGGTTTGAAGATAGAAATTATTGATTTCTAACGATAAATAATTCTAATCATTGATTTGAGTTGGTTGACTGTAGCTTTATAACTGCTGCTGCCTTTAAATCTCTGCTGTCTCTCTTTAATAAACAATAATTATTTAAATTCTTGTCAGATGAACTCTCTCAATAATCCTTTCTCCGACTCCCCTAAAACTGCCCTTATGATAAAAGAAACTCTTCCTTTTGTATATTCCTCATCAAAAGATGTGCGAAATTTAGTAAGAGCGCCAAGGTCAAAGACGGCAATTATTCATCCACAAGAGAAGAGAAGGGCTCGAGGAACAAGTGAAGATTTTGTGCCCGTATTTTCTCAGACAATGTATGATAGAATTGAGGAATTTCTCGATTCAGAGTGCTTACATATTGTCTCGCCAAGTCCGATCGTACAAAGAAAACCAAATGTGAAATTGATAAGATTTGGAACGAATCCAGAATTCGATATGAGCAGTGTTAAAGATCGTTCTGAAACTGCGACAAATGATTCTGATTCAGAGAATTTACCACCTGTTATGCCTTCAATTTTGGCTCGAAGAACTCTTTCAGCAGGAGTTGCTCAAAGTGTTAAACATAAACTGTTGACTTTTGCCAAAGCTGATTCATTTACAAATATAATTCCACTCGCTGAATCTACAGGAAACTGTGCAAGGATTGAGATTTTCTGCGAAGAAGAAACTGACTTTTAATTAGATTTGTGATCAACGAATGATTGAAAAGTTTCAATTTTTGTACACTGTGATTTTTTCAGAAGAGAGAAAAACTAGCTTTTAAGTTAGTTTTTGAGACTCTCTTTGGTTTTTACTACTTTGATATGTTTTGTCTACTTTTCTTTTGTATTTTAGTGTTCTTTCATCAACCATCATCTTCTTCATACTTTGAATGAAGACCTTTCTTTTGAATTACAGAAAACAATTCAATCAAAGCAAATCATCTCTTATTGGATCAATATTCATTCATATCCAAGAAGCTTATTCGAGAGATCTCGAAAGCTCCATAAAACCCTGTTATAAAGTGTCCTGCAGAGTTAAGATTAAAATAGTAAAAGACCAATTTTGTCAGTTATTTTGCTGAGTCAGTCAAGTGACAGGACCAGATTTAAAAAAGAATAAAGAGTATGTGAGAGATTATGATTTATAAGAAGAATGAGAGTATGTCGATATGGGAGTTTGATATGAAGAATTTGAAAATGTAGCATGATAAGGACATATGATATCAAAACTTTTTTTAGTTTTCTCTTGTTGCAATTTTTCTCATTCAAGATTCAAGGACTTTTTTTTTCCGTTTTACGTTTTAAGAAATTTCATTGAACGGTCATTCTTCTACATGATCCAGCCAGCATATTTGACCCTTCTTTCCAAAGAAGATCAAGTGAAGAATTCCAGAAGTAAACTTCTCTTTGGGTTCAGATTTTCTGAAAGATATCTATAATGTCAGAGGATAATGGTTGAGTTGAGTCTCCTTGATGAATAAAAGATCTAAGGGAGAACAGTCTTGACTTTCCAAGACAGTCTTTTGACTTGCATTTTCTTCAAATGAAGGAGTTCGATAGAATGATGGAAAATGATTGTGAAGATGATGAAGATTAAAAAGAGAAGATTTTGTGAAACCACGAGGAAACACCAAAGAAAGAGGTGAAGGAATGTTCATAGATTCAGAAATACTTGAGAAAAGCTCAAAGAAGAAGAAGCTATTTTTCAAAAGTCCAAGATAAGAAAGAAAAAGCAAAAATGAGAGGGGGTATGAAAGAACATAAAGAAAATTTGAATTTTTGAGGACAAGGAGGGAGTTTCGTTTATCTTGATTCTAAAATGCACAGTTAAGGGAATACTGGGAAGAATTAACAGTCAGTTATTTAAAAAAAAAAGAAGAAGAGAACAATCTATCTAATCGATCAATCAAGCTTTGACTCATCATTGCATGTGGAAAGAGACAATTAAATCCAGCATTTTGAAAGGCTTTCATCCAGAATTCTCTCAGCCATCTGATCTTTTGATAAAAAGAAGCCATTTAAGCATATGAGAAGGAAATTTATATTTAGAGAATATTTTTCAGAAGATAAAGTGAAATAATGCTAGATACCCAGAGAACATTCTCGAGAAGATTAGCATGTAAATTTCCTTTAAAAAATTTTGACGTTAACAGACCCGTTTATGAAAAAAGAGGTTTGGGCATTTCGGCCTCAGATAAGGATCATAAGAAGCTTGTGGAGAGGATGAGCGGAAAATAGGTCCCTGAAATTTTACACAATAATAGAGTTTCCGTTACATAAATAGAAATGAGACCTTTTGCAATTTGGCTTTTGAATAATTTATGATATACGTTGAGTATGAAGAATTCAAAAAAGAAAACCAGACAAAAATGCGGAACAAAAATAAATATAAGATTGACATACATTTCTCAAATAAAGAGAGAATTTCGTTATTTATTTGTTTGGAACAAAGTTGAGCCAATTATCAAGGTACCTGAGTTGTTTACTTCTTTCATGACTTTGTCCGACGAAAGGAAGAGAAGTCATTGCATCTTGTTCATTTCTCAAATAACCATCCTAAAAATTATTATGCTCCCTTTCAAATACTGAAAAATCTCTTACTTGTCTTCTGAAATTCACAAGCTTTTCGGCTGCAGTCAATTGATTGCCATAATTCATCGATTGATTTCTTGCGTTCATTTGAGATTTCAGTGATTCCATATAATCCTTTCTTTGCTCATGATGTCTTTGTCTTTCAAATGCGTCCATTTGTTGTAATAATTCTCTGTCTTGATACCCTGCCTTGACTGTTTGTTCATATTCTTCTCTTCTTTTTTTCATTGCTTCATTTTTCTCTGCTATTTGTTGTTGATTTGTCATTAATGTTGCTCTTTGTCTCTACGAATTTTGTGAGATATTTGGAAGAAATTAAAAGAAAACTTCTTTGAATTGTTCTTGTCTTCTAGCCATTTCCCAAGTATCTTGAGCATGTTTATCTAGGATTTGTTTATTAATCATGTCATTATATCTCTTTTGTTTCTCATATTCTGCCTCTAATAAATTCTGATGATGTCTTTGTCCTCGATTCGCTGCAGAATATATCTTCTCATAATGCTTTCAAAAATTATTATTAATGTTTCTCAAAATAACTCTATTACCCTTTTTCTTTCATCATCATTGAGAAAATATTGATATTCCATTTCTTTTGATTGATTCTTTTGATAAATCGTATTCTATTTTGCCATTTATCAGTAAAGGTTTGCAATGATTTTTATTTACTTGGAATTTCTGGTCCATCATATGTTTATATTCTTCGCCAAGCATTTTTTTGTTCATAGTATCTTGTTCTTTGATCAATTGTTCATATTCCTTTGCATGGTTCACCATCTTTTGATAATCTGCCTGCTCTCGCTGTCTATCCATTGCCTTATTTAAAAATTAATATCAATTAGGAATTCTCATTATACTTCTCTTCTTCTGATTTCTTCTTTTTCATTTTTAAGTTTTTCTAATTCCATCTTGTATGCTCTTTTGTCTTCTTCTTGTTTCATTCTTTCCAACCTTGCATATTCCTTTTCAAAAAATTAGATTCCCTGATAGAACGTTAAAATAATCTTACAGCCATTTCTTCAGGATTCACACTTGGCTGCTGCTTATATTCTCTTCTTTCTTCAGCCTTTTTCTCGTGCTCATTCTGTATCATTTTATCTAATGCTTCCCTTTAAAAGAATAAGCGAAATGCTTTAGTTCTATTTCTACTTGTATCTTAAAGCACGGAGTTTTTTATCATTTCGTTCGTTTTCAATCAGTCTATTCACGCCTTGACTTTGTTGATTCACATAATCTCTCCAGTTATTTGGTGCTTTGGTTCGGGATTCTGTTCTTTCTTGAATATAGTCCATACCAAAATCACCTTGAGAAACTGGGCTGGGATCTCTTTGGTGGTCATATTGCGAGCCTGATCTCAGAATTTCTTTGCCAGCATTCATACTTACATTATTATATGCATTATTAAATGCTTGATCTCTTGAAGGGCCTCTTTGATGAGAAAGTCTGGAAGTGTTTATATCACGAGGAGGGTTGTCATAGATGTTTCCAAAAGGGGAATTTTGACGCGAAACGTGGCTACGAGGGACAGAAGAAGATCGAAATTGCATATCGGGGAGGAAATTTGAGGTTTAAATGGATTGAAAATATTAGGAATTTCAAAGGTTAATTAACTAGACTAAATTTTTAGCTCGGTTACATAATTTAGTAAAAATAACAAGAATTTTATGTATTAGATAAAATTTATGATAGGAACAAGCTTTGAATGAGAGGTTAGAAGATTGAATTTAGAAGAGATTCGAAGAGTTGAGAGGACGGGGAATGCTGAGTGGGGATTGGTAAAGCGATATAAAGATTTGGGATGGATGCGAGATGGGTACAAATAGAAATAGTTTCATAGAGTAAATAAATAGACAATAATCAAAGGGAGAATCAATCAGAACCAGATCGAAATTTTAATTTTTTTGTTTCTTCCGGGAAAGGTATGTCGAAGATAAAGAAAATTTGTGAAAGGAATTCCTTTTGAATCTTGGAAATTTTTTTTAGAAACTTATTCTTGCAAAAAGATTTTTGATCATTTGTTGAAAAAAAAATTTCCAACTGTTTTTTCCACTTTTAAGTTGGATTTTATTTGGCCTTCTTTTTCTCTGAAAATTTCAATTTTCAAGGTGGAGAAGAACTTTTCATCTTTCTTTTTTCAATAAAGGTTCAAAGTTTTTTCAAAAAAATTTCGAGTTTTGACTGGAATTCGTTTCAAAAAAAGAAGCTAGACAGTTTCAAAGAACAAAAAGTTTGTTGGGGTTTTATAAAAAATTTTCAAGATTCTTTGATATATTTTTATTTGATAGAATTAAAATTCTGTAAGTTTTCGTAAAATACATAAAGGAATTTCTTTGTATTAACAGGTCAAACCGAACTTCAGACAGAATGTATTTTTTAAAAAAATTTATCAATATAAGAAAAATTATTTTCTGGAAATTTCCATGGCCAAATTTCCTCTTGTTTTTTATATAATCGAAATGATTAATTAGATCTTGGAATATTCAGCAGAATTATTTAGAGACAAGAAGAGCCAAAAATTATTTCGTCTTTTGAAATCGAATAATTATTTACTTTCCATTCAAGAAAATGAAGCGAAAGCGATGTTATTACGAAGTCCTCCAAGTCGGCTTAACCTCTACTCTCAGCCAAATTCGCCACGTAACCCTCTTCTTTCTCAATATCTAATTTTCTTTCGATAGTCGTATCATAAACTTGCAATGAGGTATCATCCAGATAAAAACAAAACAGAAGACGCCAAAGAGCATTTCCAAGGTTTTTTCTCTTTCTTCTAATCATCCTCACAGCCCTTAACAATAGAAATTAATGAAGCATATTCGATATTGAGTGATCCAGATGAAAAGAAATTTTATGATAAACATCGAGAGACTATCATAAAGAACTGGAATCTCAGATTTAACAATGCAGGGAATCCAAATCAAGAAACGAGCATAGTCCCAATTGAAGGGCATTTATGGCCATTTTTCGCAAGACCAGCATATTTAGGATATGACGATAGTGAGCATGGATTTTATACAGTGTATCGAAAAGTCTTCCGCGCGATACAAGCTGATGTTGAAAATATGAATAACTATCAAGCAGAGTCTGAGGAGATGTCTATTGTGGATCCAGAGACTCAAAATTTGATAATAAGAGCTCCAAGTTTTGGAGATTCTGAAACGAGATTGTTGGATGTGGCTCAGTTTTATCTTTATTGGGAGAAATTACCAAGTATACTGGAGGATATCTGGAGAAATTTAAGTTATTCAGAGTTAGCAGAAGAGCGGGAATTGATGCTGGAAGATGAAGATGCTGAAACAAGGCTTCTCCAAGAACGATATCTTGATATTATCAGAAATATTGTATCACATGCGAAAAGAGTCGATCCTCGTTACCTTGAATATCTCAAAAATAAACAATTGCTTGATAGTATTGCTCTTACAAATTATGAGAATAACAGCAGGGAAATAATTGGTGCAAAACCAAGAGAAATAGTTCCAGGTAAAACGAATTTATTTAGAATTGATGATGTTAATTTTTTCAATATAGAAGAGCACGAGATAGAACATTGCGTGGAATGTTGGAATTGGGCAATGATGAATTTAAAAAGAGTGCTGGATCTGAAGATGTCTCCAACAATTATCAGGCTGCCTGATCTTCGGGAACTTGTTTCTGAAACAAGATTGCCTCTTCCAATGTCAGAATCAAAAATTAGTACTGATAAAATGCAAGAAGAGGAGATTGGAGTTACACATACATAATCAGAGAAACAAGATTACTGGGCATGATGGCTGAATAATTGAAAACAAGAATAAACCTGAGAGAAATTTGTGATTCTCTTCAAGGATTGAGATAAATAGGGCTCAATATTTTATGAAATAAACCCATAAAATTTATCGTTGTTTGATTTACACTGTCGTGATATTGTTTGAATAATGTGTAGTTAATGTATGCTAAATGAAATAACCTTGATTTATTTCAGGAAACGATTTCCTGTCTCAATTCGTTGATTCCTTGCTATGAAAATTTTCTTGATATCTTATTCAGCGGTAATATGAATGAGAGAGAGGAGATTTAATTTGTTTAAAGAGGTAAAAAATACATACAAATAAGCGGAAAAATTCGAGTTAATATATCTAATCTTAGAATAAAAATCTATATAAAGTGATTGAACATTTTTTCATAGGTTATTATTATTTTGTTGATTACCAAAAATTTTTTGTTATTTCCTCTTCCATCGAGTCAATCACAAAAAAAAAGTTAAAAGTATAGATATTGCTGATAAGTTGATCTCTCTTTTTCCTGTTAACATTTTTTAAACATAATAAAATTTTGATTATTTCTTGTTGAATTCAGGAGTTATTGATCCATCTTTCTTTGCCACCTTTTTAAATCCACTGTTGACTTCAGGTTTTTGAACAGGTGAATCACCTTGAGATTGTCCATTTTGTTGTGAGCTATTATTATCCTTAGGAGAGTTTCCACTGTTATCTGAGCCTTCACTATTTTTTTGTAAGCTCAACAAAGATTTGCTTTGAAGTAATTGTGTGAAGGGGATTTTTCCAACCAAGGATGAAGGCTTGTCATCGCCAGAATCAAAAGAGAATTTATTGAGAATGCTGCTTGAAGGAGCATCACCAGCAGAGCTAAATAAAGTTTTCTTTGAAGCAGCTAAAAAATAAATTAATAAAGAGCAAAAATTTATTTCGATTACGTAATTTATGAGAGTCTTTTCCTTCTTCAGATTCTTCATTCTTTTGTTCGATAATTTTATCCAAGATAGAAGAGCTTCCTTTAGCTTTCTTCATAATAAAATCGCCGGAATTAGAATCAGGGCCATCATCAAAATCGATTTGACGCTTACTGGCGATATTGATGCTTTGAAGAGTTCTCGAGGGGGATTCACCAAAGGCATACAAAGCTCCAGTTCTGGGAGTCATTCCATAGCTTGGGATAGGAGTCTTGGATTTAGCATGAGCACTAACACTTCTGTAAGGAACAGCAGGCATCATAGGATGAGGAAGAGCTTCCCTTAAAGGAGATTGAGTGATTAAAGCAGGGACCAAAGGCTTTTTGATTTGAGGAGTGCCTGGTCTAATTTGGATTTGGCCGGCAGGTTGAGGACCAAGAGTGAAAAGATAAGCTTTCATTTGTGGAATGTAGATGTTATTGTAGAATTTAATCAAGTCAGCTCTTTCACCATCGTTGATGAAAACTTGATGGATGTTTTCAGTAAAGTCGTTTTTATCAAAGAAAGGAAGTTCTTGATACTTGGTGATGATTTCTTGGAATTTATAAGGTTCATGGAGGATTTTGCAGACACCATAGACAGTAGAAAGAATAAGTTGATCAACATGTCTATCAATGAGGAGAGTAGTTTCAGAACTGAGGACGTATTTAATGACGTTCCAGACTTGTTCAATGACTTTTTCCTTTAATTGAAGACGTTCACCAAGCTGGAAGATTTGCAAAGCAGTATGATGTAAAACTCTCTTGAAGAACAATTCTTGAGAATGGGTCAATTCTGTCTTGAGAGTCTTTTCAGATTGCGGGGAGTTGGAGAATTTATTAGCAGGAGCACGATTGCTTGTGGATTTTTGAACAGGAGATGATCCTTCGCTGTCTTGACTTTCGGGGCTTTCTTCTTCTTGAATGGTTGCAGAAGTTTCAAGTTCATTTTCAGATTCAGCGATGAATTTCTTGATGATTTGATGAACAACAGAATCACGTTTCCAGGCAAGATTCATGAGGATTTTGATTTCAAGGGAATGAAGATGCTTTCTCATAGGCTGAGGGAGTTGAGGGTCGAATTTAATAAAACTGTTGATAATTCTCCAAAATTCGAAAGGTTGGATTTCACAAAGTTCAAGTAATTTTGAGAAGGAGACATTAGAACTGTTATTAACAAAGAAGACAGTTTCAATAGAGCAAGCAATAAGAGCTTTGTGGAACTCATCATTGGCAAGGATATCAGCATAGTTGGGGTTTTGAGTTCTTCTTGCTTCTTGGTTGAGGAGTTCTTCAAGAACCTTAAGGTACAAATTGACCATTTGAGCCTGTTTGTCCTTGCTTTTCTTTTCAGTTTGTTCATTCTTGGTTTTTGCAGGAGTATTATCGCTTTCATATTTCAAGACATTATCCACGAGGGTATTTGCTCTTGTTAAAATTTCATCTCTAAATTTGTTTTCAAAAACTCCCAAATATTCTTCCATTCCTGCAGTCAATCCAGATGCTCCCTATTAGAGGGGTTAGTATGGAGAAAATAAGAATTCAAATGGAACCTTTTTAAGTTTGACTTTGTCGGAGAGCCAATTGTACATTTCAAGGGCTCTAGTAACAGGAGTAGCAGGAGGGATTTTAGATGAGAAAGGAGAAGCAGGGATAGATTTATTTCCACCATTACCAGCGAACCTCTTTTGGAAACAAGTTAGTTTTAGTCAAAGGATTTAAATCTTACGATGTCGTTGATATTGGATCTCATCGAGACTTGTTCAGAAACTTCAAAATTGAGAATTTTTTGTGAAGGGAAATTCTTTTGGAGAGATTGACTGACATCACCATTCTTTGTAATATTGATATTGATGCTAAGTTTGTTGGCAGCTCCTTGTTTAGCAAAAGGAGTGAACATTCCTGCTTGAATATTTCTTCTATCACGAACAAGGAATCTCTCATCCAAATCATCAAATCCGAGTTTCTTTTGATAATAAGCATCGAATTTCTCAAGGTTTCCAGGAAGATTTTGAGGTTCATAAAGTCCTTCAAATCCTGTTGCTGCTTGTCCATTTCTCAATGTTCCATTATCAATCATCTACGTTGGGGTGTGAGATGAGAAGTTTTTTGAATATAGAGATATACCTTTTTGACGAATTCTTGAAGAGATTTAAGTTGAGCTGAAACATCTTCAGAAGAAGATTTGGTCAATTTAAGGAGTTCAAGGATCCCTTCTTGGATCCTTTCTTGATCTCTAGATTCATCTTCAATTTCTTTGGGGTAGGAGTTAGGAAATGAATAAGAATTCTCAGATGTTACCGATATCTTTTTCAGATTTTTGGAAATGCTTGAGAGGGATATTTTTAGGAAGATTAGAGACGATGTGAGTCAAAGTTGCAGCCAGTAAGAAAACTGATTCAACCAATTCTGTTCTATTTTGAAGAAGCGAACTTCTGGCGTTAAGGAAGAGAATCCATCCGAAATTTCTGACACATCTCAGATATTCTTCATGTTCAGAACCCCTAGAGAACAAAGATTAATAAATGAATCAACAGCTAGACAGTTTACAAGAGTTCGAGATCGAGTTGTTTGATGAGATTGTTGAATTTAATGAAGAAAGTGTAAGAGAAGGCGAATTTGTCAATAATAGCTTTCAACTCAGTAGAGATATCTTGAGAAAGGGTGACTTGAGTAATGACATCCCTGAGGGCAATCAAAAACTCATCAACAGTGGTAGGTCTAGGAAGATCAATATAAATATTCCAGTTAACGTTTTTGCAGTACCTGTTGTTCATTTCAAGACTCCTTAACAGTTGTGTGATAGAGATTCCGACGCCTCTGATTGTTTCTCCACTGACAGTAGTGATAACTTGAGACTTGGAAGCGCAAAAAATGGCGCAGTTAATCATAACAGGAAGTCTTTCAGGAGGAGTCTAGAAAGGGGTCAGAAGAGAAATGAAGGAGAATGGAGGTACTTGTTTGACTTTTTGCTTAAATTCAAGGAAGTAGGTGAAAGCAAGCTTTTTAGTATCAGCATCAAGATTTAAGGCATTAGAAGCCTTGTTAAGTTCTTCTTGCTCTTGAACAGTGAATGCTTTGTTGTTGTTCATTAAAGCGGCAAATGTTAGCAGTGAATTTTTAATTAAATTTGTTAAGTTATTCGTAACTAATTTAATGAAAAATTGAGCAGTCTTTTTTTTTTTAATTATGACGTTGCATTAAATCATGTTAAAAACTACTTGATATTTCGAGATCTCTGAAAAAGATATTCTACTTTTTTCCCTCCATGAAAATGTTGTTTCATAATTCTTGATAACGTTTGAGAATCTCTCAACCAAAGCCCCAGTTTTTCACAAAATGGGAAAAAAAGCTTTTGGATGATTAAAAAAACCATAAATTGAATGGATTTTATTTCTTCGTGGAGAGAGAGAAAAAAAGGCGGGAAATCTTTAGACGAAGAATGATAATCGTCATTTTCGCGCAATCAGAATTTGAAAGGCATGAGTTTAGAAATAAGACTGGTAAGATCCGATAGACGCTACTATTTCTAGACATGGAGGATTTTGAAAAACAAAAATGTCAGCTTGAGGGTTTTTTGCTCAAGCGATTTCCCGCGGAAAATTAAATAATTATTAAGAAGGAAAAACCAGCTGAAAATAAAAGAAAAATCATGATGAAGAGAATTTATGGAAATCTCTAGATTTATTGTGGAAAAGAGATGAGGTGGTTTTAAGAGGAGAAGTAGGAGAGAGAAGAAAAGCTAAATATAAAATGGACAGGAATTAATTAAAAGCAATATATTAGCTGTCAAATTACTGTCTGAGATAGCATAAGGGAAAAACTAAAAATAAAACCAACAGATTTCCATAATTAACAAACCATTAATTTTTATTTGAAACTTCATAAAATATAAAAATAAAATCTCTGGTGCGATTCAGTCCCTTAGAAAGAAATTTCATGAACAAGTTCTTCATGTTTTCCTGAGGGTTTCCTCTCTATTATCAAGATCAATAAAATGACTAAAGACTCGATTTTCAGTTGAATCTTTTGTTCGTTAGATTAATAGAAAAAGTTTGTTTATCTTACCATATGGTTTCAATGGAACGTTTCTGTGAAATTTAGAGTCGAATTGAATCGAAAATCCCTTTCTTTAAATGAAACGAACAGAAGTGAAATAGGAAGAGAAGGGGAAGAGAGGTTGAAAGCATGAAGAAAAAGCCTTTCTAAAAATATTCAAAAGGGTTTAAATGATGTATCTCTGCCTTTAATAATTTCTATTTCTATTTTAAAGAGAAAAAAACTCTCACACTAACTCTCAATATCATATTATTATAAAATCTCCCCGCCTATTTGATGAAGTTTTTCCCAAAGAAGAGAATTAGTGAGAGTGAGATCTGTCAAAATATAAAGAAAAAATATTGTTTGAGAGAAAAATTTGTAACAACATAACTTCAATGCGTGATATTATAAAATAAACGTATCAGAAGGCCAGCCTGATACGAGTTGAGTGCTATTGAACTGGATTCAAATTATATAACAGAAAAAAATATTTTTCCATTTTGCCGTTAGACATTATAGTGAAAGTTTTCTTTCTGCTTGAATTTCACAACGAAAAATGGACAAAAAGAGGGCTACATGGGTTAAATCGATTATCTTTCACAAAGAAAGAATGAGTCGAATGGGTTGAAGGGTTATTTTCAGAAAGAGATTATCGATAATGAGATAGCTTTTTCGAAATCGAAAAATTGAGAGTTACAGTTTGATTAATTAGAGGACAAATTTTACAGGAGTAAAAAAGTGGTCGAATCAATAGAGGTAAGTGAATGAGCCGAAATTTAGAACCAGGGATTGTCTTTTTGTTTCCAATTTTCAGATCAAAATTCTGCTTCTCGAATCATAATCGATGTTATTTATTTATACTGTCTAACTTCGTATGTTTCCTCATGATTAATCTAACAACTTTAATCTTTCTATTCTGATTATTCTCTTAAGAAGAGCAAGGAGAAGAAACTCATTCTTTTTGAACTAAAAATGAGAAGTTTATAGGTCAAGATATCAGCTAGGAAAATAAGGGTTTTGTTATGAATGACTGGTGAAATTTTCTTTCCCAATGATGGTTTAAAACCAATAATAATGTTTTTATGATGAAAACTAACGGTTTTATAAGCGGGAATAGAGGAGTTTGAAGAGAGTTATGTGAAAGGACAAAAGGCTAAAATAAGACATATGCGTGTGAGAAAATAAATCACTAAAAATAGTAAATATGTGGCTCAGAATCAGTTGAAATTTTATCGTTGGAGAAAATTTCAGGGAGAGGGGAAACAGGGAATGAGAAAAGGAAGGTCTGAGAGGTGAAAACGAGATTTTTTTTCTGAATAAAGTTTGATGATGTTGATATGAGAGTGAATTTTTTGTTGATTTTTTTATTCATTCGGCGAAAAATTCTGAAAAACAAATCAATCATATTTTTTAATTTTTGAAAGAATTGAGGTAAGAAGCTTTTTCATGCAAGTTGTTATGTCTTATAGTTTGTCATCAGATCATTTTATTCTTCAAATCTAAGGGGTAAAAACTCAAAGGCTCAGAATATAATTCTCAATCTTGTTTCTATGATGGTAATTGCTGGATTTTGAAAGGCAAGAGATAGTTGGAAAAGAAACTGTTCAACAAAAATAAGCAAAAAAATTAATTTTTATCTTGAATTAATAATCTTTATAAAATTTATCACTATGACTTTATGGAATAAGCCCTGTATTTTTCTTCATTGGTAAGGTGACACCTTTAGTTCCTGACATCAGCATCAGGAACTTCTGAAAGGAAACTTTCAAGAAGAAAAAGTTTTCTTGATTTGAATGAATAAAAAAGTCTGAAGACAATTTCTACAAAGGAAAATAATTGAAAAATAAATAATATTATGATTGAAAATTTATTTTATGTTTTCTTTTAAATAGAGAGCCTGAATTAGACAATTATTTGTTGACACAAGAAAATCAAGTTGAGTTTAAAAAATAAAGGAACATGCACTCCATACAGCATATTCCATGACCAGATATACGCCAATTTCTATAACGACAATATCTTCACTTGGGCAAACAAAAATTACACAATACAACAAATGAAAAGTCTCCTTTAAATAAAAAAAACTTTCAAGAGATTTCTCTCAATAAAGTAAATAAACCTCAATCAAATATCCCTCATTGCTTATTCTCTTTCAATTAAAAACAACTCCTTTATCAATCTACATCCATCATCAATCAAATGATGACAATTTTTCAAATCTTCTGACTTTAAAAATCCATGAAAAACTCCTTCATGTACCACAATATGCGCATCATGTTCCACTTTCCTATTCACTTTATAAATAAATTTTTCTAGACAAAACCTCACCTCAATCGATCCATAAAGCGCCAACTATCATCGTAAACTGGATCATTTGACCCAGTTAATATTCTGATAGGAGGTAATTTAACCAAAAACTCATCAGTTGCAATCAAAGGACTGAGGTAAGGGTCAAGTTTTGGATCGAAGTCTTTTGTAACGTATGCCTCTAGGCAAGGTTTCAAGAGATTGTATGGAAGTAAAGGATCTCCTATGCTCCAGAAATAACTTGGGCTGAATTTTTCATAGTCAAGGCAGAGAATTGGATAGATCAATAAGATTCCATGTGGTACCTTTAATCCTGATTTGATCAATCTCAAACATAACGCTATGGAATTGGTTAGAGAATGTTGTTTTATTTGTTGTTGGATTGTAATTTCTCAATCGAGGAAAAATTGACTCAAAAACATCACTTTTTTTGTGAGTTTCTCTTTTGTCACTTTTTGAGATTGAGAGAAAAGACAAAATTCAAAAGGGAAAAAGACTTACAAAGTGCGAGATTTCCTCCAGAACAGTCACCTACAAGGACTATTCTATCAGCTTTAATACCTATTCATAATTAAATTTCCCCAGAATATCTCCCAAATTACCAAGGATAGACTCAGAGTAATGGACGATCCAAAGATAAGATTGCCAGACATCATCAAGAGCAGAAGGATATGGATTTGCAGGGGCATGACGATAATCAATTGAGAATATGACTTTATTTAAGCTATTGGTCCATTGATTGAGATATTCTCTATGAGTGCTGGAAGAAGATGAGACAAAACAACCTCCGTGTATATGAACAATAACTCCATCAATCTTCTCAAGCGGATCTGATTTTTTCTCTTCAGAAAAAGTCAACGCTTTCTTTATAATTTTCTTTAGTTCCGTAATTTTCTTGCCTTGTATGTTCAGATTCTGTGCATGAAGAAGCCTTAAGCGGATCTTTTCTGTAGATTTCATGAAAATATTCTCTATCGTTGCCTCCTTCTTTGCTGCTAAATCTTCTAATTCTAAGCACAAAAGCTCTTCATCATGGAGCGTTCCTTCATTATACTCTTCGTGAATCAACTCTTTTGTGATACAAGGGAAGAGTCTTTCGAAGTAGAGTTTGTCATCGAAGCCGACAGAAGGGAGCCTATACTTGATTATATGCTTATAAATTGGTCTTTCGGTGAGATTCCAAACAGCAATAGCATCTTCAACTTTGATATTATTGAGACAAAGGGTAAGCTTAGCTTCAGTTTGTTCTTTTTTGAAGCTATACCAAACGACATTTTGAAAGACGTAAAAGAGATTTTTCTCATTGGTTTCTGAGGATACGACTGCATATCCTAAATCAAACTTTTTGTGTGAATTTCTCATGCTTTCTTGAATCTTATCTTTCGATAAATCTCTCTGGACAATTTTGGTTAGAGAGAGAAATAGGGCAAAAAAGTACTTTGAAGGTCGCGAGTTTGTAGAGTTCTTTCCATGTTTCATTATTCCGGCTTATTGATATCAGATCATCTTTATTAAAAGTCGCAAGTTGTGGTAAAAATGTATGAGCAGTTAACAGTTTTGTTGCCTTGTTGAGAACATCAATAAAAATATATCAAAATCTTTATACGATGAGTTGCATTTCAAAGATTTTTTCTTCAGGTTTGGTGACGATGATTGGGCCATTAGATTGAATTTTGAAGGATTTCGCAATGGCTTCAGTAGCTTCAGGGATTAATTCAAGGATTAGGAAATTGAGGCCATCTTCAAGAGGGACAAGAGAGAAATCGTCAATAGATTTGAGATCGGGATAATATTTGGAGGAATTTTGGTCCATAAACTTGACTTTAAGAACATCTTCAGCTGTTGGAGCTTTCAAGACAGTAAGAATAAAGACAAGGTGCTGTTCAAGCATTTTAAGGACATTAAGAATTTGATTGAGTCGTTCGATAACTATGGCGCTTTCTTTGTAAAAATCGCATATTAGTTGAAGTTGATGCATTAATGCTTTCATTTCATCAATTGCTGGGAAGATTAGCAAGAGGAAAATACAAAAGGAGAGTACCAAGTTGATTTTTTTGGATAAGGGAGAGATCCTTTAGAGGGAGGATCGATTGAGTTTCGATGGGCAGTTTACTATTTCTTTGAGACATTGGTGGAAGGAATTTAAAGAAATGACATTAGTTCTAGATTATCTTTGGATAATTACTTAATAAAACCTGAAAGCTGAAAGGTAAATACAAATAAAATCCTCTTTTTAATTAAATAAACGAAATGTGGGTCTTGGAATGATGAATTCTGAGAGTGATTATTTTTGTTGTTGCGGAAGAGAAGAGAGTAGGAATTAAGAGATTGAGATTTTTGGAAAGGTTTTGTGAGACAAGCGATACTTTTTTCAAAGGAAAAATAAAATTAATCTGATTAATTATAGAATTGTCTGCTTTTGTTGGATTTAAAAATACTGTATATCGATTATTATCTCAAATAGTGAGTTTTTAGGTTAGATTGCTGGGCATATAATGAATGAGGTCTTTTGTTGTGGTTTTGTTAGTGGCAGGTTATGAGTCTTAAAGGACTAGAGAAGGCTTTTGGTGATGATTTTGCTTGAAAGAATGAGCAAGTTTCTTTGATTGGATCAAATTACGTGTCATTATTTTCCTTTGATTTTGATTCAAAAAATTTTTAGGTTAATTGAAAATATATTTAGATTTATCTTTAATGGAAAGCGAAGATCAAAATAGTATTTTTCTGATTCTAAAAATACTATAGATTTTCTTCCTTTGCCTTGACAATTATTTTTGAAAATTTTGAGATTTTCACACAAAATCTTTTATTTTTCTCATGAAAAACTAGAAGTGATTAATATAATTTGATGAAATGAGAAGAAGAACTCTATTAAGTAAAAATCCCTTGATGTAAATAAAATGAAACAAAGTAGAAGGAAGAGAAGAGAAGAGCATACGCCGTGCATCAGATATCATACAGCATTTTTAAATGGATATTTTTATAAAGTTATTTATCACATTTAATGAGATTTCTTGGTCATATTTTTCTCACGAATCTTCCAGAAACACAACAGCAGTTTTCTCTAAAAAATTCTTTGCCATATATCTGCTTTGTTACAAATGGTTGAAATCTTCTTTTCTAAATTTGCCATCATGAGGAGGAGGAGCTCCCTACAAAAAATTATAAACAAATGAAAATCATACTAAAAATATACTCTATATTGTTGAGGTCCTTGCGCATATTGTCGAGAATATGATTGGAATTGTCTTTGAAGTTCTTGAGCATAGGCAGGATCATCAGTAATAACGTACGTTCCAGTTCTAGGATCATAAATACTGTATTCTTGTCTTCTTCCTAAAATAGCTCGCAGGATGTCCATAATGAACATGAATCCCAAGAAGTACAACGTAAATCTAAATATTCTCCTTACTCCATCATAGAAGTTTGCTTGTGCTTGTGCCATATCTTCATACCCTTGTGCTTGATTCCTCATATACTCCTATAAAAACTTAATAAGTATCGAAGATTATTGCTTTGTCAATATGAGCAAATTTTAGGATGACGGAAGATCTATGCAAGCTCAAGGATTTTTTTTGGAAAAAGTTTCTGGGAAAAACAGAAAATACCTTTTGTTCTTTTTTTTCCCTCAAAAACCCAAAGGAAACTTTCTCATGTTCCTTTTTCAAAAAAAGACCTTGAAAATTCAAGTTTTCTTTGGAAAATCGCCATTTTTGCAAAGCAAATTTTCTTGGATAAAACTTCCTTGCCAAAAGACTTTCCTCATTTGCTCATATTAAAAAAAAAATCAATATTGATCATAAAAAAGTACCTCTTGAGCGCGACGGTATTCTTCTTCCATTTGTTTCTTGAAATCTCTATACGCTTTTTTGCTTTCAAAGCTCTGACTATTCTTCCAATAAGCATTTCCAGGATCCTCATAAAACTGCTGAGTTCTTGTTTTATATCTTCTGGTAATTGGATCATAGTAATATTCCGTATATTCTTCATGGAAATGTTTATTTCTATCTCTTGCTCCATAATCATAATATTGCTGCTGCTGTTGTTGTTGATGTTGTTGATTATAATACTGTTGCTGCTGGTTATAATATTGCTGTTGTTGTTGTTGATATTGTTGCCATTGTTGGCGTTGATTTTGATAAGCGTTAGAGCCAAAACCAGAACTTGAGCTAGAAGAAGTTCCTCCGCTATATTTCAACATGTCGTCATATTGGCGTTTTTTATCAGTATCACTCAGAGTTTCATATGCAGAATTGATCTCTTTGAATTTATCTTCATTTCCTTTGTTAACATCAGGATGATATTGTTTGGCGAGTTTATAGTATGCAGCTTTGATTTCAGATTGTGAAGCACTTTGAGGGACTCCAAGAATTTGATAGAAAGATTTTGAAGAGGAAGCAAATCTTGAGAGAGGATGGAATAAGAGAGTGTGAGTTTTGAAAGGAGATCGAGAAGAGAAGGAGAGAACTTTTCGAAGTAACATGATATAAATTTATCCCTTTAAATATATTTTTTGTTTAGAAAATTCTTGTTTTGTGAGAATTGAAACTAATTGAATTAGGTATTTTAAAGCAAGATTTACATCAGAATAAAAGTATGATTTGGGCAGAACATCTTGATGAATGTTGATTTCTTTGGGTTTAAAATAAATCTAAAATATTCTAGAATAATCGTCGATCCTTTGAGAACAACTGACAAAGGGAAGTTCTTATTCACCTTTAGAAATTTTGGCCTGAAATGATTTTATGCAAAAAGACCTTGGAGAAAGGAACCAAAGGTTTTCTGTGAGGAAAAATTTTAAAAAAAGGGCAAGAACTTTGATAAGCAAAATTTAGTGAAATAAGAAAGCTAAATTCCTTTTTGGAGAAGCTAAGAAAATCGAAAAAATTTATTTTCCAAAAGTCGAATTTAGAATGAGTAAATCATATTTCCAATTTTTCTCAATCTTGAACGAGCCAAAAAAATCAAGAATTTTCACATTTTCTCATACCCTAAAATCAAACAGAACCTAAACAAATTTTGGGAAGTTATTTATTTGAAGTTTTTATGATGAATAATTTTATTAACTATCAACTAAATACTCATGAGGATCATCGAGCTTCTCTCAATATTTTATTGAAAGGGCATTGCGTTTAACTTAATCAATATAATCTCAAACAAAATCCATACAAATCTTATTCAAAACAGAACCCAACACCGCACCCTAGCAAAAAATTCTTTATCTTCTCTTTTTATGAGCTTTCTTTGGCTTAGGAATGCTTTCAGAAGGAGCAGGAGCAACACTTTTATGGAAAGTTTGCACAGTTTCTTGTCCAGTACTCACACCTTGAGTTCCTCTTCCTAATCCCTTCTTCTTTGCCAATTTTCTATTCTTGGCTCTTTCCATCTTTGGCAACCATCTTTCAGGGTCAGGGCCTCTTCCCGGATTTTCAGGGTCAAATCCTTTAGGATATCTGGGCTTTCTCTTTCTCTTCTTGATCTTTTTACTAGCATCCAAAACGGTCTTTGATTCTTCAACTTTAGTTCCTCTTGAAGGAAGATAATCAACTTCAAGTCTTCTCAATTCGTTCAAGTCAGTGATGATATCAACTTGAGGGATTCTCTGAAGATATTCTTCAGATTTCTTCATGTCAGTGAAGGAATAGAGGTATCCCAATCTTTCCAAAGCACGGACGTTTTCTCTATCACGAGACAAAGCTTGTTCATAGAGTTGAATAGCTTGTTTGTAGTTCTTGTCCTTAATATAGAGTTCAGCAATTTGAGAAATAACTCTTGGGTCATCAGATTGAGATTGGATTGTTTGGATAATTCCTTGGAAGTCGCTCAAAAGGTTGAGATTCTTTGATAAAGTGTTGACAATCAAAGCAGATAAAGCGTTATTTTGAGCAAAAGATTTATCCAAATTGAGGATTCTGATGAGGTTATCAACGAGAGCTTTTTGATTTCCGAATAAACGGTTAATTTCTCCGTTAACGAGGAGAATGGGAAGACGAGAAGAGCTGGAGAGTTTATCCAATTGGGAGAGGAGGAATTGGTTAAGGGATTCGACTTCTTTGAATTTCTTGGTTCTGAACAAGAGGAAATATTTGCAAGAGACGAATTTATCGTTGGCTAAGTATTCACTAGGCTGATAAGTCTTTTCAATTTCTTCAATAAGCTTGGAGCTTTCGCTATATTTATTCTTTACGAGATAAAGAATGAGCTTGTTGACCTTCAAGTCAAACACTTGTTGAGGAGTAAGTTCAGCTTTTTGAGTCAATTTAAGAATTTCGTCGATCTTCTTGATAGAATCGCCGAGCTCCTTTGATCTGTCTTTATAGTTGATCATATTATTCTTAAGGGCGATCTTGTAATAGTCATTGACTTCCAATTCTAATTTTTCAGAGTATCTTTGGAATCTGGCTTCAGTTTCTTCCACAGAAAGGTTAAACAAGAAGCTATCAATGTAGTCAGATTGGATTTCGTACATTAATAAATCTTGTTGTCCTTCAGTATCATTCAAATCAATAGATTGTTTGAATTTTTCCAAGAAGTTCTTGGCTTGTCCGTAATTTCCCAAATTTGTATACAACAAGGCCAAATTGTAGAAAAATTCTCTGACAAGATCTTCTTCATTTTGGCTCAAATATTTCTTGGTCAATTGAAGAACCTTCTCAACAAGGTTAGTTTGATCGCGGGGAAGTTGAGCCAAGCAATTAAACAAATTGGTCATAGCTTCAGTATTATCAATGTCAACGGGGGCGTTTTCAAGGATAGAGACGTAGATTTTAGCGGCTTCATGCAAGTCACCTTTTTTGAAGCGGATTTGAGCTTCAAGGAGGGTGAAGGCTTTTTTATATTCAGGATCCGCGAAATTGACTTTTTGGAGTAAGGAAAGAGATTCGTCGTATTTGGCCTTCTTATACAAATAATATGCGTAAGCATAGATGGTATCAGGGCCGTCTTGGGTGGAGGGATTTTTGGGGAAGTAAGATTCGAGATTATCGAATTTGGATAATCTAAGTTGAGAGACGACTTTGCAGAGTTGGACATCTTGATCAGTAGGGATTTTTCCAAGAAGGTTGTCGGAGATTTTCAAGACTTGTTCATCATCATATCTGTCGGTCTCAGCAATAAGACGCTCAAATTGCTGATTCAAAGCTTTTTGGTCAATCATATTTACGTGGATAAATTTTATTTATATATTTTGATATAAAGAGATTTCAAGGGAAACAATATATGTTCATAATGTGTACATTAATATTAAATTATTGCTGTCTTAATTTATTCTTTTTTCCTTTTTCAGTTTTTATTTATAATCCAATCGATCGAGAAGTTGTTGTTGTGGATTTATTGGATACCTGCTGAGGAATTGGGAATTTTTTATTGTAAATTTTGCCAGATCTTTTTGAGGAAAGCTTTTTTTCATTTTTTTTCTGTGAAAGATTTTGTGAAAAAAATATTCTTTATCAGAAAATCAATCAAAATAAAATTTAACAATTTTGAACAAGGATCCTCAATCGTGTCAAGATAGATTCTACGCAGCAGATCAATCTTTTTGAAGGCTTGCACAATTTGTTTTTGAAGGCTGAAGGGTTTTTTTTTGTTTGGTTGTCAAAAAGGGTCAAAGAAAAAATATCGATTTTATGTATCAAACTCACGAAACTGTTAAATAGGTTTTTTGGCAAGAAAAAGTTTGCTTCGAATTTTTATTTCTCAATTTTTGTTTGTGCTAGGAAAGAAATCCAAATTTTTGTGATAGCGAGGTAAAAAATTCATTTTCATTGAAAGAAGCTCTTAGAAGAGTCAAAACTGATGATTTTTCTCAGTCCAAGTCAATAAACGTGGAAACTCGATTTTTATACGTGTCTTAAATAAGCCAAACGTGTACGAAATTAAATTCTGATGAGAAAATTTCTCCTCATTAATAGTTAAAGAATTATTTCAAACCTTTCTAAAAGCCGAATTATCAGTAGAATATTTCTTTTGAGTTTTCGAGAGCAGAATCTCATGAAGAAACACATAAAAAGTCTGTTCTACAAAATATTATTTTGTGAGAAGAAAAACTCTTCTTCACATGGTGCTTTATGTAGATTAAATTTTATTTCAAAGAGTATTGCGGTGGATCTTGATTGAATTTTTGAATTTTCAATTTCAAATAGCTAATATCTTTGGATTTTTTTAAATGACTATTCTGGTTTTTATGAGGGCGCTATGTTCAGGTTCGATGATTTTGACCTCAATTTTATGATAAAATACTGAATTATCAATTCAACATAAATTTCTCGGCCACAAATTTCACGATTTTGTGTGCATGCAAATTTTCTCTTTGTCCAGAAAACAGGGTCAGGTTATTGAATCCGAAGAGAGAATCCTGAGAAGATCTATGGAGATTCTGGAGGATCTCAATTCCACTGCAGAATTTAAAGCTATTTTTAGTCTTTTCCAAGTGTTATTTCCTCTTGGTAGACACAAGAAAAAGAAACAAACTTCACCACGGAAGGTGAGCGTCTGTCTTATCTCTCTTAATAAAGTGACAGAAATCCTTCAAAATATAGGCTTCTGCTTGGACATAATTAGCCAATATTTTTCGAGACCTTATTCGTTAATTTAATAACAGTTGTTATCAAAGTTTAATTTGCCAAAATTATCCCTCCAAATGCTTCCCAAAACCTCTTTCCTCCCTCTCTCCTCAATTTCACAAGATCACCACCTCTTGCTGAAGCCCCAAAGCACTTCCAAAACCTTTCCTCTCCATATCATTATTGTTAGTTTCGAAGAAGTGAAAAATACGAGGAAAAATGATTAAAAGATGACTCAAATTTGATTTTAAATTTGACTTGAGACAAATATACTACTTGAGCCAACAATCACATCAATAAACACATTTACAAATTTTCAATTTTTCTCACAATGAATCTTTCAAAATTCCCTAATCCTTTTGGTAATTCCCCTCCCTCTTGTCTCTAACCCATCCATAGATGATCAAGCTATTTCAACAGAAAAGCTTTCCCTTTATCGTTCCTCTAAACCTCTTTCCAAAGATTCCAATAATAATCTTATTCAAAAACTCATGGACATTGGACTTTCCTATTCAAGATATTCTCAACCAAATCCTTCCATTAACCGTTTTACAAACAATTTTGCTGCAGAGCTCAATGCTTCCCAAAGATTCCTTGAAGAATCCCACCTTAAACGCGCAACAATAAAACCTCATCAAATCATTGAAGAAGAGATTGACGCCGATACTACTCGTGGTTGTTCTCAAGGAATGGAAAATGAGCCTAGCAGGATCCTTGAAGAATCCCTCATGATTAACCAAACTGTCTCTGAAAAAGTCTTTATTGAAGAAAAAGACACCATTCAAAAGGATATTATCAAAAGAAAGGTGGAGTTAAATTTTGGAAAATGCACACCAGTGGAGATCCAAGGGAATAATAATCCAACAAGTGAGATTGGATTAAACGAGACATTGTCATTAGATTTGAAAGGAGACTCCAATTCAAATACAATCATTGAGAAGGTGGATCAAGGATCAGATAGTATAGATTTTATGGAAGAAGAAATCAAAAAGACCTATGAAGACATGGCTGTTGGAACAGAAATCGTTGAGACAAGAGAGCAAGAAACTGCAACAGAAAAGGTTGTTTTAAGAGCAAAAGGAGTTGATACAAGAGGGTTAATTGTGATGAAAGATCAGAAGATCGAGACAGGAGATGAATGGATCAAGAATGAGAAGCAGGAAGCAAAGAAAGAAGGAATGGAAATCGTGAGAGAGAAGGCAACAAAAGGAATAATGGACTTGAAGGAGAGAATAGAAGAATTGAAGAAAGAAAAATTAGGCTTTGAAAGTGAAGTTAAAGGATTATTTGGAGTGGAAGCAAGAAAATGGATGCAAAATGTCGGAGAAAATGTCAGCGAATTTATTGGGAAAAAGTATGGGATTCTGATAAAGGGAGAAATATTAACACAACTTGATATAGGGAGAAGGAAAATAAAGAGATGTTGATGAACATGAAGGCGAATGTCGTAGAGACTAAGAAGGAATTTGTGAGCTTCAAGGCAGAGTTGATGGAAAGCCTTGGAGATTTTAAAGAGAAATTGTCACAATATATTCAAAATGATGTCGCCTCTGAGCTTCAAACAGTAAAAATTTTTGGGGCTAATATCTGACATTTCACCATAGATAATGAAAGGATTGATGGCAGAGAAAGAAGAGAGTCAGAAATATGTTGAATGGAGTGCAAGTAAGCTTCAAGAGTTGTTGAGTGAAGATACCCAATCGATGACAACAGACTCACTGATTGGAACACCACATAAGAGCTTAGCTGAATCTTTATTATTTGGAGCAGCCGCTGATATGAATGCACCACCAGGACCAAGAAGATCAGCAAGAAAATCAGCAAAGAAAGACGCAAATAAGGAGAATCAGGAGAATAAAGAGAAGGAGAAAGAACATCATTTACATAAGACAGCAATAGAAGGAGTGTTGTATTTGTTGAAAAATGGAGGAATTAAGGTTCCGCATCAAAATGCTGATGATTTCAAGAAGCAAATGGAAAGATTATTAAAGACAAGGTTGAAGGAAAAAGTTGCTCCTGATGTTATATTAGACACTTTAATGGATAAAACAAGAAAGAAGAATTTGAATTTCAAAGATTTGGTTGATGATAAAAAGGCAAAGAGTAAAAGAAGAACTCCTGTGGAGTTGACTGATGAAGAGAAAAGAATGTTGTTGACAAAGAAATTCCACATTGAAGGAAAAACTTCCATTGCTCCCCCTCCTGGTCTTTCTAAAGATGGTCATCCTCCTGTGACTATGATGATTGATCTCAGTAAAAAATGATCGATTTGGGTGAGTTAATGTTGTATCCAAGATTTTCAAGGTATGGATTATGTTTGTTGTGTATATAGATGGTAAAATATCTATGAGATAATGTATATATTTAAGTCATTCAACACAATACGCTTTCCGCTGTTTGAAATAATAAAATTGAAGGAGGAGGAGGAGGAGGCTTTATAATTCAATTATAAAGCTTATTTTTACTTTATATTATTATATAGCTTTTAAACAATGAACAACAACAACAAATATGTTAAAAAAGACTTTGCACAACTAGCTAGTTTATTTCACATTAAATTAATATTTTGCATAAAAAATAAGACTAGCTTCTCAAAATATATATTATATGTAAATATCTCAATTAGGAGGAGGCATTGGAGACCTTTTGGCTGATTTTTTCAAGGAAATTAGTGCGAGACTTCAGCCATTGCCAAACGATAACATTATTGTATCTTTGATATTCGAAATATTTTGAATAAGTTGCAATATTATCTCTCAAGGGGAAGATTCTATTGAAATCTCCTCTACGATGATTTTCTTCGTCAGTTTCAAACAAGACATTCCAATCTTCAGCTGACAACTTTTCCACACAATTTTGTTCATTTAAGTCCAACATATCATTGATATTCTTTGCCACATGCTTTCGACCCTCCATTCCCAATAACCTCTTTTTCGAATCTTCTTCATATTTCTTCTTTGAAAACGGCTGAATTCCAATAATATGCATTATATCGCAAATCAACGATGTCTTTATTTTCTTGTCTAAATATGAAGAGGAATTCAAACTGGGACACACATTGACCTCCATGAGCCAGGGCTTCAAAGTAGAGTCCAGCAAGATATCAAATCCGTACAATTCAAAGCAATTATTCTTGTGCTCTGGGGTTCTGCTAAGACTGTTTAGCATGAGAGGCTCGACAGAAATAAGGGTTTTTATGATGATATCTTTAATTTTATCAAAGATTCCGTCGTAGTCGATTCCCATTTCCTTGAATTTTTTCTTGAGAGTATAGAAGCTCCATTTGCTGGAATCATCTTCTACAGGGCCGCCTTTATTCTTTATGAAATTTTCTGAATATTTATTAACACTCCAATTTGTCAAATGGACAAATCTTTGCTTGAGATGTTTCTTGTTTGTGTCGTATTTCTCTGTGCAGAATCTCACCAATCCATCTTCATACAAATAGATCTTTAACGGATCAAAAGAAGTCACAAGGACGTACACACGAAGATCGTATTTTAGCCCATTGATCAAATGAGGATTCGAAATATATTCCGACACCAAATAGTCCTTCTTTTTCGTCAACTTAGTCCTCTTATTTATCAACTTTATTCCTCTTCCACAAGCACTTGCACAGGGCTTCATAATCCAAATTGCTTTATTATCAGCTGCTTCCTTAACCTGCATAAATCTTTCGTAATCAGTGCTCAACAAATATGTGCTGGGGATAAACCCAAAGTCCATGGGATATTGTCTTTTTTGCTTGGATAAATTTCTCCACAGTCCATCCTTTCTTCCGACTTCCCAACATCCAGGAAAATGATTAGTTTTCTGATATTTATTCATATCTTTCACTCGATCATACTTCGGCTTTCCCCACAAGACATTCCATTGTGAGCCTCCCGTGCGGCGAAAACCCGCTGCTTCAAATGTTCTCGTTATGCAGCCTATTGCTAACGATTTATATTTCATATCATATCCCTTCTCTTCCTCTTGCGAGGGGACCAAAGTTCTTGTGACTTCTCTTGTTTTTTCACAGCAAGTGGGATATGGGAAGAATACCGTAGGAGGTCTTCCTTCATAAACTGACTCTAAAAGCATGATTCTTTTATTCACAGATCTGGTTGTTGGCAAGCTTTCATCGACGTCTTCTTCAGCATCATCAAATGACATATCATCTAAATCTTGTGACATTCCATCATCAATTATAGATTGTTCTCCAATCTCCATTGCTCCACTTTGATGGCTGATCGGTCTTAGTTTCTCTGGAGACTTATAATGATCTGCCTTGAGAACATGTTGTTTTATTTCTGCTATTCTTCCTTTTTCGACTAATAAACCGCCTGGTTTAAATTTTGGAGGCGATAAACTGGTATGATTATTTATATATGTGGCTCGTTTTACACGAGCATTGAACGTTGAACCTTGCTCAGGCTGAGGAGTCATACCGCTTTTTATAATCCCAGAACTCGTCTGCATAGCTCCAGGAATCAGAATATCATTATTAATCCTGACTTTTTGGAGATTCGCTTGGAGGTGAAAAGGATTTCCAGCAGAAGAAGTCGGAGAAGTAGGTGGTCTTATTCTCTGTTTTCTTGGTGAGACGTTGGAAATTTTGAAATTTCTTGGCTGTGAAGATCTTTCTTGGTTCATAGAAGGGCCTACTGTAGCAAGAAATTGTGGTCTTTCAATAATATTTCGATCAGTTTGTGAGGCTAAAGCAGCGTCTTCTACCTGTCCAGAACGAATGATTTGTATAACTTCTGAGCTTTGGTTACTGACTAAAGGAGGATCTTGGTCAGGAATCTGAGAGCTTCCTTCAGCTGCTGGATAACGAAAAGAACTGCCTTGAAGATCAAGAGCCGAGTAGAAATCGTCATTGAAATAAGAGTAATTGACAGACTGAATATGATTATTTTGGTTGGGTATTTGTCGGGAGGCGTCTTCCAATTCTCCACCGGTGACAGATTTTCTTTGTTTGGTGATATCAGGAGATGGCAAGTCTTTTATTGGAGATTTACGCGATTCAACGCTGCTTTCTATGTAAAGTTTCTCTCCTTCAAGGGGCTTAAGGAATTTGTGGCTCTTGAATTTGTCAACAAGAGATGCCATATGGTTATCATTGAATGGGACGACAAGAGGCTTTTTGGGGTCGTTTTTGATGCTAAGACTTCTTTTGGTAATACTGTTGGATTTTGGACGGCCAGAAGCAGGGAAATAATTGTTTTTGAGATGGTTTTGGACGAGCTCATCGGTCAGACTTCCGATATTATGAGGTTTTTCTCGGAGATGAGATTCAACAAAAGCTGTTGGAATTTGCTTGTAACCAATTTCAACAACTTGATTATAAGATTTAGCCTTGAGAATGTTAGGGGAAAGGTCGCTTTTCTCTTCAGTTTTCTGGCGAGAGTTGGATACTCGAAGATTCTGAAAGAGTGTATTATCTTGATTTGGGTCACTGGAGCCTTGGTAACTAGGAGTTTGGAAATTGTTTTGTTTTTGTCCTACAATAGCAAGCTTAAAAGCCGCACCTTTGATTGGGGCCTGCTTATTTGGGATGAGTAATGGTCTTTGCATTTCTGAAAAGATGTGTTTAGGCTGGCTCCACAAGGTCTAATTCAATTAAGATCTGTGTTTTCGAGTATAAACAATTATTTAGAAACGTCTAAATTCTTTTATTTAATTGTTTATCCGCTTTGGGCTGAAGGTGAAGTTTTTTTATTGGTCTGCTTTTTTGTTGTATTGAAAAATCTTTGGCGTCTCATCGATTGAACTTTTGGAATGATCAAAGAAAATACTCTCTTTGGTTTTCTCTTGAATTTTTGAAAAAGTTCATCTTTAATCATAAAGTCAAGGAAAAGGTGAATAAACAATTTAAGGGGAGGAGACAAATAGGAATTCAGGAGAGGTGAGGAGTTACTAATTTTGGAATTTGAATTTTTCTCAGGTTTAAAGTTATAAAACAAGGCTTTATTTATTTCTATATAAAGTAACAATTATTATCGAGTCAATATGGTGAACTCTTGGTATATCTATGAAGGAGAAGATCAAAGAGGAGATAAATTTGAGAAGGAGAGAGTCAAGACTGAAAGCAAGTGATTAATATGAGAGAGATGAGGGGCTAACGAGAAAGGTTTCAAATTAAGGTTTAAATTACGAAGAAAAAATTTTTAGCAGTCTGAGAAAAATTTAATATGCCTTAAAGATGAGGCATATTGAGGTTTGAGGGTGGAAACGGATCCAAAAAGGGAAGGAGAAGAATCGAGGAAAAATATGATTGAAGAAATAGGCGAATTAAAAGAGCGAATTTCTTGCTTGTTAATAAATTAATATTCTGTGGATTGTTAAGAGTGGATGATAAGAGGAAAAATTCAACAAAAATAGTCCCAAGGAATACGCAATTTTCGGCTCATAAACTAATGTCCTTATGATCAGCTGGATAAGGGATACTTATCAGTTTGTTTCAAGGGGGAGGTTGGATCAGATGCAGGAACATTTTAAGAGAAAATAACTCTTTTTGAGTGTAGCTTGACGTCTGCTATATTTATAAAAAATTGAATGATAAATTATGAATGGAACAGAAGGAAAAGAACATGAGATGCAATTATTAGCCTTAGGAAATATTGATTATACGTCATTCGAGAGATTTGGAATCAGGCAAGAAAGATTTCATATTCAATAATTATCTTTTTATTTTTAAATTTTTGGGGGTTGAGGAGAATGATGTCATCTCATGAGAAAAAGGGATTGGAAAGAGCAAGTTTTGGAGGCAAAATAAGAAAGAGGGAGAGGAGGAATTTAGTATGAAATCATGAGGAAAAATTTAATTAATCAGCACAAGAAGATTTTTTATAGAACCAAGCGACATTCTGCCAGATCTAAATTAAAACAAATAAAGTTGGAAATGAGAGAACTACAAAAGGGAATTTTTGTTGAATAACTTCTAAATTTGCTCACTTCAAGGAGATAATGACAAGTGAATCGAAACAACAGCAGATATGCTGAGGAGGACATGATGAGAACGATGATTCTCTGCACAATGTAAAAATTGTCTATTTGTTTGGAATAATTTTGGGTTATGTGAATCAAGTCCATGGTTCAAGCAAGATAATTGTCTTTTGATCCTAAAGATCACTTGAATTTTTTTCAAGATTTTTCTGGTTGAAATCTCTTTAAAATTTTTGAGTTCCTATGACCCTCTGAAATGTCCTCCAGAAAGTCCTGAAAAAATTTCTTGCCTAAAACTTTTTCAAGTAAATTTTTAAATTGTGCTTTGTGAAGATTTCTGCATTCAATAAAGTTGTTTTCGAAATTATGTTTGAATGATACGTGAAACCTGAATTCTATTTATCAATGTTCCACTCCAATCTACAATTTCTTAAAGATAAATGAAGACCTGGATTCGAAAATTCTTTGATACGAATATTCAAGACATTGATTCTTACTTCAAGTGATGAAGTTTTCAATTTCTCATTCTTTCCTATGTCAATAAAAAGACATTGAATTTTCTCAGTTTCAGAAAATTGAGATTCAAAAAAACTTTTTTTTTAATATAAGATCTTCGAGCTTCTTGATTTTCAAGAGAAATCAGTAAAAATTTAATGAGGCAAATGAATTTTGCATTTCAAAATTTAGACCTTGAAAAAATTGTGAAAGTTCGCTTTTTTGAGTAATGTTTGCCAACCTTCAAGCAAATTTGAAAGCATTTTTCCTTCAGAGA
>Ga0182738_1000777_pt1 | contig 42688 bp, 38 predicted proteins | sample eDN5th30CBELigMG_FD_128876 | JGI IMG/M metagenome (GOLD analysis project Ga0182738, IMG submission 128876) | Enriched Miracle-Growth compost microbial communities from Emeryville, California, USA - eDNA 5th pass 30_C BE-Lig MG (version 2)... ...
AGGTTGCCCTGGTGGCCTGCATGCGCAAGCTGTTGACCATGCTCAACGCCATCGCCAAACATGGCTCGATGTGGGATCCGACTAGGCATAGCGCTTGACGGACAAGACGGTTGCTCAGGCCGGGAAGAACGCGAAGCGGATCACGAACAGCGCCGCCACCAGCCAGGTGGCCGGGTGGATCCGGCGCGCCTGGCCGGTCAGCGACTTGAGCACCACGTAGCTGACGAAGCCGAAGGCCAGGCCGTTGGCGATCGAATAGGTGAAGGGCATGGCCAGCGCCGTGAGCGCGGCGGGGGTGGCCTCGGACACGTCGTCCCATTCGATGTCGATCAGCTCGCGCATCATCAGCCCGGCCACGTAGAGCAGGGCGGGCGCGGTCGCGTAGGCGGGCACCGAGCCGGCCAGCGGCGCGATGAAGAGCGCGGCCAGGAACAGGGCGGCCACCACCAGCGCGGTCAGGCCCGTGCGCCCGCCCGCCTGCACGCCCGAGGCGCTTTCCACGTAGGCGGTGGTGCTGCTGGTGCCCAGCAGCGAGCCGGCGACGATGGCGGTGCTGTCGGCGAACAGCGCGCGCCCCAGCCGCCCGGGCCTGCCTTCCTGGACCAGGCCGGCGCGCTTGGCCACGCCGATCAGCGTGCCGGTGGCGTCGAACACCTCGACCAGCACGAAGACCAGGATCACGTGCACGAAGCCCGCGTGCAGGGCGCCGACGATGTCCAGCTGCAGGAAGGTGGGCAGGATGCTGGGCGGGGCCGAGACCACGCCCTGGAAGGCGTTGTAGCCCAGCAGCATCGACAGCGCCGTGACCGCCAGGATGCCGATCAGGATGGCGCCGCGCACGCGCAGCGCGTCCAGCACGGCGATCACGAAAAAGCCCAGCACGGCCAGCAGCGGCCCGTGGCCGCGCAGGTCGCCCAGCCCCACCTTGGTGGCCGGGTGGGCCACCACGATGCCCGCGTTGGACAGCGCGATGATGGCCAGGAACAGCCCGATGCCGGCGGCGATGGCGCTGCGCAGCGACTTCGGGATGCCGGCGATCAGCCAGCCGCGCACGCCGGTGACGGTTAGCAGCAGGAAGATCACCCCGGAGATGAACACCGCGCCCAGCGCCTGCTGCCAGGTGTAGCCCATGACTCCCACCACGGTGAAGGCGAAGAAGGCGTTCAGCCCCATGCCGGGGGCCATGCCGATGGGCCAGTTGGCCACCAGCGCCATCACCAGCGAGCCCAGCGCCGCCGCCAGGCAGGTGGCCACGAACACGGCGTTGCGGTCCATGCCGGTGGAGGACAGGATGTCCGGGTTGACGAACAGGATGTAGGACATCGTCAGGAAGGTGGTGACCCCGGCGATGATCTCGGCGCGCACGGTGGTGCCGTGCTCGCGCAGTTTGAAGATCTGGTCCGTCTTCATGGTGCGGTTCCCGTCTGGTGGCTGTGCGTGGTGGCGGTGGCGCCCAGGGCGCCGCCCGCGGCGTTACGCGCGCAGCCGCGGCCCCGTGCAGCAGCCTGCGAAAATAGCACGATCCGCCCGGCCCGGCTCTCTGCCGGGCATGGTCCGCCGGCCGGCAGGGGCCTGGCGGTAAACTCTCGCGCCATGATCATCCTCGGCTTCGAAAGCTCCTGCGACGAGACCGGCGTGGCCGCGGTCTGCACCGAACGCGGCCTGCTCGCCCACGCCCTGCACACCCAGGCGGCCATGCACCAGGAATACGGCGGGGTCGTGCCCGAGCTGGCCTCGCGCGACCACATCCGCCGCGTGCTGCCGCTGGCCCGCCAGGTGCTGGCCGAAGCGGGCCTGGGCCTGCAGGACGTCGGCGCGGTCGCCTACACCGCCGGGCCCGGCCTGGCCGGCGCGCTGCTGGTGGGCGCCAGCGTCGCCCAGGCCATGGCCTGGGCGCGCGGCATCCCGGCCATCCCCATCCACCACCTGGAAGGCCACCTGCTGTCGCCCATGCTGGCCGAGCCGCGGCCGGAATTCCCTTTCGCCGCGCTACTGGTCTCCGGCGGCCATACGCAGCTGATGCGGGTCGACGGGGTGGGGCGCTACGAGCTGCTGGGCGAGACGCTGGACGACGCCGCAGGCGAGGCCTTCGACAAGACGGCCAAGCTGCTCGGCCTGGGCTATCCCGGCGGCCCCGCGCTGGCGCGCCTGGCCGAGGAGGGCGACGCCGCGCGCATCGCGCTGCCGCGGCCCATGCTGCACAGCGGCGACCTGGATTTCAGCTTCAGCGGCCTGAAGACGGCCGTGCTCACGCGCCTGAAGGCCGCGCAGGCGGCGGACGGAGACGGCCCGGCGCTGCGCGCCGACCTGGCCGCGGCCACCCAGGCGGCCATCGTCGACGTATTGGTGGGCAAGTCGCTGCGCGCCCTGGCGCAGACCGGCCTGCGCCGCCTGGTGGTGGCCGGCGGCGTGGGCGCCAACCGCCTGCTGCGCAGCCGGCTGCAGGCCGGCCTGGCCGAGCTGGGCGCGCAGGCCTATTTCCCGCCGCTGGAACTGTGCACCGACAACGGCGCCATGATCGCGCACGCCGCCGCCGAGCGGGTCAAGGCCGGCCTGGCCGACCTGGCCCCGGGCAGCCATGCCTTCACGGTGCGCCCGCGCTGGGACCTGGCCGAGCTGGCCGCGTGAGCGCGCCGGCGCATCGCGCCGGCCGGGGTCGGGCGGCCGCCTCCAACCGGACCGGGTTCGGTCAGGTTCGCTTCCTGCCCGAGCCGATGCGGCTTTCCGTGCCCTGCACCAGCCGCGCGATGTTGGCCCGGTGCCGATAGATCAGCAGCAGGCTGATCACCCCGATGGCCACGCCCAGCGGCGGCGAGGCATACCACGCCACGCCCGAGCCGAACACGTAATACACCGGCGCGAACAGCGCCGCGACGATGGCCGCCAGCGAGGAATAGCGCAGGAACACCGCCACGATCAGCCAGGTGGCGACCACGGCCAGCGCCAGCAGCGGCTGCAGCGCCGCCAGCACGCCCAGCGCCGTGGCCACGCCCTTGCCGCCGGCAAAGCGCAGGAAGACCGGATACAGGTGGCCCAGGAACACCGCCAGCGCCACCAGCGCGATGGCGCGCGAGGTCAGCCCCAGGTCGCCCGCCAGGTATTGCGCCAGCCACACGGCGAACCAGCCCTTGGCCGCGTCGCCCGCCAGCGTCAGCGCCGCGGCCGCCTTGTTGCCGGTGCGCAGCACGTTGGTCGCGCCCGGGTTGCGCGAGCCGTAGGTGCGCGGGTCCTGCAGCCCCATCAGCCTGCTGACCACCACGGCGAACGGCACCGAGCCGATCAGGTAGGCCAGCACGACCAGCGCGGCGGCGGCCAGCAGGGGATATTCGTTCATGGAGGCTGCCTCCCGGTAGTCGTTATTGTGGCGGATCGCGGTGGCGGCATTCTACCCGGCCGGGCGCGCGGCCGGACGCGCCGTGGGCAGCGGTCCTGGCCGCAGGGCGCTCGCGCAAGGCAGGGCAGGGGCGGGTGGACGCAGCAGGTACAATTCGACGCGTTCGGCCGCTTTTTATTTCCTTCGGAACCTCCATGAGAATCCTGGTTGCCAACGACGACGGCTATACGGCGCCGGGGCTGGAGGCGCTGGTGGACGCGCTGCGCGATCTCGCCGAACTGACCGTGGTGGCGCCGGAAACCAATCACAGCGGCGCCTCCAACTCCTTGACGCTGAACCGGCCGCTGGCCGTGCGCGAAGCCGCCAACGGCTTCGTCTACGTCAACGGCACGCCCTCGGACTGCGTGCACATCGCGCTCACCGGCCTGATGCAGGCGCGCCCCGACCTGGTCGTCTCCGGCATCAACAACGGCGCCAACATGGGCGACGACACGCTGTATTCCGGCACGGTAGCCGCGGCCACCGAAGGCTATCTGTTCGGCATCCCGGCCATCGCTTTCTCGTTGGTGGACAAGGGCTGGCGCAATCTGGACGCGGCAGCCCAAATCGCGCGGCGCGTCGTCCAGCGCCAGCTCGCCGACCCGCTGGGCGCGCCCGTGCTGCTCAACGTCAACATCCCCAACCTGCCGCTGCCCGCCATGGGCGGCATGACGGTCACGCGCCTGGGCAAGCGCCATCCCTCCGAGCCGGTGGTGCGCTCGACCACGCCCTACGGCGACACGGTCTACTGGATCGGCCCGGTCGGCACCGCGCTGGACGCCCAGCCCGGCACCGACTTCGATGCGCTGGCGCGCGGCCAGGTGTCGATCACGCCGCTGCGGCTGGACCTCACCCATCACGAACAGATCGCGCAGGTGCGCGACTGGGCGGTTTCGCTATGCGCCGACGCCTGAACGACCCCGCCGCCCCGGGCGGCCCCGCGCCGGGCGCGCGGCCGCGCTCGCCCCTGTACCCGGCGGGCGGGCTGGCGCCAGGCGTGACCCCGGCCAACAGCAACACGCGGGTCTCGGCCGCGGCCCTGCCGCGCCGCGCCGAGCCGGGCGCGCAGCCGCCGGCGGGGCCGGCGCGCCCGCCCGCCGGCCCCGCCGCCAACCTGGGCCTGAATTCCGAGCGCCAGCGCGCGGCCATGGTGCAGCGCCTGCGCGAGCAGGGCATACGCGATGCCCGCGTGCTCGACGCCATGATGGCCGTGCCGCGCCACCTGTTCGTCGACGAGGGCCTGGCCAGCCGCGCCTACGAGGACGCGGCCCTGCCCATCGGCCATGGGCAGACGATTTCCCAGCCCTGGGTGGTGGCGCGCATGATCGCCGCGGTGTGCGAGGACCGCGCGCCCACCCGCGTGCTGGAGATCGGCGCGGGCTGCGGCTACCAGGCGGCCGTGCTGGCGCAGATCGTGCGCGAGGTCTACGCGGTGGAGCGCATCCGCGGCCTGTACGAGCTGGCGCGCGGGCATCTGCGCGCGCTGCGGCTGGCGCGCGTGCGCCTGTCCTACGGCGACGGCATGGCGGGCCTGCCCGCCCAGGCGCCGTTCGATGCTATTGTTGTGGCTGCCGCGGGGTTGGAAATCCCGCGCGCCCTGTTGTCGCAGTTGGCGCCGGGCGGGCGCCTGATCGCGCCCGAAGGCGGCGCGCAGCAGCGCCTCGTGCTGATAGAGCGCACCGGCGCGGCTTCCTGGACCCGCACCGAACTCGAAGCCGTCCGGTTCGTGCCCCTCAGGGCCGGCATACAATCGTGAGCAAACAGGAGAAACGCATGCTCATCGGGCAGTACCCGCTGACCGGACACCTCGCTTTGCCTGCGCCGCGCAGGCGCCTTCCCTTTTCCGCCGCCGCCCTGGCCCTGCTGGCCGCGCTGGCCGGCTGCACCGGCACCGACACCCGCGCGCCCGTGGTCGACATGACCAGCCCGGGCGGCGCGACCGCGGCCCCGGCCGCTTCCGCCGGCGGCACCTACGTCGTCAAGCCCGGCGACAGCCTCTACCAGATCGCGCGCGCCACCGGCACCGACGTCGCCGCGCTGGCGCGCTGGAACAACCTGACCGACCCCGGCCAGCTGCGCATCGGCCAGGTGCTGCGCCTGTCCGAGCCGGAGGGCCAGGCGGGCGCGCCTGCGGCGCCGTCCGCGCCGCCGGCCGGCGGCGCGCAGAGCCTGCCCGTGCCCGTGCCCAAGCCGGTCCAGCCCAAGCCCGCCGACGGCCAGCCGCCGGTCGGCCCGGCGGTGCCGTCCGCGCCGCCCGCCACCGCCACGCCGTCCACGCCGCCGCGCGCGGCCGACGCGGGCCTGATCACCTGGGGCTGGCCCGCCAGCGGCCCCATCCTCAAGGCCTTCGGACCGGGCAACAAGGGCCTGGACTTCGCCGGCAAGATCGGCGACCCGGTCTACGCGGCCGCCGACGGCATGGTCAAGTACAGCGGCCCGGTCAAGGACCTGGGCAACCTGGTCATCATCGAGCACCAGGGCGGCTTCCTGACCGCCTACGCGCACAACAGCAAGCTGCTGGTCCAGGCCGGCCAGGCCAACGTCAGGCGCGGCACCAAGATCGCCGAGATCGGCCAGAGCGACACCACCTCGCCGCGCCTGCACTTCGAGCTGCGCCGCAAGGGCGAGCCGCTGGACCCGCTGCAATACCTGCCGCCGCGATGACGCCCACCCTGGTGTTCGACCTGGAGACCCTGCCGGACGTGCAGGGCCTGCGCCGCCTGCGCGGCTGGGGCGACGAGCTGACCGACGACCAGGTGGTCGAGCGCGCGTACGCCGAACGGCGCGAGGCCACCGGCAGCGACTTCCTGCCGCTGCACCTGCAGCAGGTGGCGGTCGTGGGCTGCGTGTTCCGCGACGACCAGGGTTTCCGCGTGCGCACGCTGGGCCGTCCCGAGGACGGCGAGGCGGCCCTGATCTCGGGCTTCTTCAAGACCATCGAGCGCTACACGCCCAAGCTGGTGAGCTGGAACGGCTCGGGCTTCGACCTGCCGGTGCTGCACTACCGCAGCCTGATCCACGGCGTGCCGGCCCCGCGCTACTGGGACATGGGCGAGGAAGACCGCGACTTCCGCTACAACAACTACATCTCGCGCTACCACACCCGCCACGTCGACCTGATGGACCTGCTGGCCAAGTACAACGGCCGCGCCAATGCGCCGCTCGACGAGCTGGCCAAGCTCTGCGGCTTTCCCGGCAAGCTGGGCATGGACGGCAGCCAGGTCTGGCCGGCCTGGCGCGACGGCCGCGCCGACGAGGTGCGCGCCTATTGCGAGACCGACGTGGTCAATACCTGGCTGGTCTATTGCCGCTTCCGCTTCCTGCGCGGCGAGATCGACCGCGAGGCGTACCACGCCGAGGTCGACCTGGTGCGCGACACGCTGGCCGCCAGCGACGCGCCGCACTGGGAGGAATACCTCTCGGCCTGGGAAGAGTCCGACACCGGCGGGCTGCTGTAGGCCGCTGCGGCGGCAATCGACTGAAATATCCAGACCCGTCCGGGTAATTCCGCCGAAACGGCCCCGGCCCGAGAATGGCATCGCTTTCCCAACTTTCAGGAGCCATGCCATGAACCGTTCCACTCTTCGTCCCGTACTGGCCGCGCTGTCCCTCGCCCTGGCCGCCGGCGGCCTGGCCGCTGGCGCCCATGCGGGCACGGCCCCGGCCTCCGAGGTCCAGGCCGCGCAGGCCGACAAGGCCGGCGGCCGGGACGGCCGCGACGGCCATCACCATCGCGCCCACAAGCGCGGCTTCCAGCGCGCCGCCGCCTGGGTGCCGGGCCTGGGCCCGCTGCCCAAGCCGGTGGTCGATTCGCTCAAGCTGAACGAATCCCAGCAGGCCCAGCTGGACAAGGCCCGCGAAGCCGGCAAGGAATTGCGTGCGGGCCTGCGCGACGGCGGCCAGCGCAAGCAGGCGCTGGACGCCCAGCTCGCCGCCGGCCAGCTCGACCCGCGCGCCCTGGTGGCCGCCGGCAACGAAGGGCGCGAGCAGTTCCGCGCCAAGGCCGAAGGCGTCGAGAAGGAGTGGCTGGCCTTCTGGGACGGCCTGAGCGCCGAGCAGCGCGGCCAGGTCGTGGCCTTCGCCAAGGAGCGCCAGGCGCGCATGGCCGAGCGCCAGGCGAAATGGGAACAGCGCAAAGGCAAGACCGCCACGAACTGAGCGCAAACCCCTTCAGGGCCGATGATCGGCCCAGCTGCCTTGCCTCGTCAGGCCGCCGTCGAAAGACGGCGGCCTGATTCGCATTTTGCGCAGATGATTTCCCTATTTTGATGCAATTCCGGCCGATGCCGCAGCTGGATGCACCGATCGGGTGCATTTTCCGCTGTTTCTCATGGTGCGGCGCCGCCGGGAAATCCGCCGGGAAACACTTGGCATGAAAAATGCTTCTGGTTCTTTCAGGTCTGCTTCGTCTCGAAAGCGGCCCAGCCGGGTTAGCCCCGTCGCTCACCATCCACACAGGAAGACACCATGAAGAAGACGCTGATTGACTCCTCGATTGCTGCCGTCCTCGCCGCATCCGCCGCCTGCGCCGCGCTGCCCGCCGCGGCCCAGGAGACCGATCTGGGAGCCGGTTTCAGTCTCAGCGGCAACGCGGCCATCGTCAACGACTACCGGTTCCGCGGCTATACGCAGACGGACTTCCGGCCCGCCATCCAGCTCGGCTTCGACATCACGCACGAGTCCGGCTTCTACATCGGCAACTGGAACTCCAACGTGGCGGATTCCCTGTTCCCGGACGGCAACCTGGAGATGGACTTCTACGGCGGCTGGGCCGGCGAGGTCGGCAGCGGCGTCGGCCTGGACGTGGGCGTGCTGCAGTACTGGTACCCCGGCTCCAGCTCGCCCAAGGGCGGCAACTACAAGAACACCGACCTGTACGTGGGCACCAGCTACGGGCCGTTCTCGCTCAAGTACTCGTACACGCCGTCGGACTTCTTCAGCACGCCCGACAGCAAGGGCACCTGGTACCTGGACGGCGGCGCCACCTTCGACCTGGGCGACGGCTGGGCCCTGGACGCCCACGTCGGCTACCAGAAGCTCAAGAAGCAGGTCGACACGGACGGCGACAGCCTGGGCCACTACGTGGACTACAAGCTGGGCATCAGCAAGGACCTGAGCGGCTGGGTCATCGGCGTGGCCGCCGTCGGCGCCACCGACGACAACTGGTACAACAGCAAGAACGGCCACCCGGCCGGCCGCCTGGGCGTGGTCGCGTCGGTGTCGCGCTCGTTCTGACGCCGGACGGCCCGGCCGCCGCGGCGGCCGGACACGCGGGCGGGGACAGGGGAGGGGGCCCCTGTCCCCGCCCGTTTTTCGTCCGGCGCAGTGTTCCGCCTCGTGCTTCCCCATACAATAGCGGGTTTGCTTGCAACAGGACCCGTGGTGATGCAGGACGCACTGGACATCGAATCGCTGGACATGGAAGCCCGCGGCATCGCCCGCCGCGAGGGCAAGGTCGTGTTCGTCGAGGGCGCGCTGCCCGGCGAGCGCGTGACCGTCCAGACCCTGCGGCGCAAGCCGTCCTACGAGATCGCCCGCGTCGACGCGGTGCTGCGGGAGTCGTCGCAGCGCGTGGTGCCGCGCTGCCCGCACTTCGGCGTGTGCGGCGGCTGCGCCATGCAGCACCTGGACGCGGCCGCCCAGGTCGCCGTCAAGCAGCGCGCGCTGGAGGACACCTTCTGGCACGTCGGCAAGCTCAAGCCCGCACGCATCCTGCCGCCGCTGCACGGCCCCACCTGGGGCTACCGCTACCGCGCGCGGCTGTCGGTGCGCGTGGTGCCCAAGAAGGGCGGGGTGCTGGTGGGCTTCCACGAGCGCAAGAGCAGCTACGTGGCCGACATGCGCACCTGTCACGTGCTGCCGCCGCACGCGGCTGCGCTGCTCATGCCGCTGCGCGCCATGGTGGCGGCCCTGTCCGCGCCCGACCGCATGCCGCAGATCGAGGTCGCCGTGGGCGACGCCTGTACGGTGCTGGTGCTGCGCCACCTGCTGCCCCTGACCGACGGCGACCTGGCCGTGCTGCGGGCCTTCGCGCGCGAGCACGGCGTGATCTGGTGGCTGCAGCCCAAGGGGCCGGACACGGCCCATCCGCTGGAGCCGGGCGACGCCGACGCGCTGGCCTACCGCCTGCCGGAATTCGGCCTGCGCATGCCGTTCCGGCCGACCGACTTCACCCAGGTCAACCACGCCATCAACCGCACCCTGGTCTCGCGCGCGCTGGGCCTGCTGGACGTCCGGCCGCAGGACCGCGTGGCCGACCTGTTCTGCGGCCTGGGCAATTTCACCCTGCCGCTGGCCACCCGGGCGCGCGAGGTCGTCGGGGTGGAGGGCAGCAAGGCGCTGACCGACCGCGCGCTGGAGGCCGCCGCCCGCCACGGCCTGTCGCAGCGCACGTCCTTCGCCACGCTCAACCTGTTCGAGGTGGACGCGGACTGGCTGCGCGCGCTGGGCCGTTTCGACCGCATGCTGATCGACCCGCCGCGCGAAGGCGCGCAGGCGGTCGCCCAGGCCCTGGCCCAGCTCGCGCCGGACGAGCGGCCGGCGCGCATCGTCTACGTGTCCTGCAACCCGGCGACGCTGGCGCGCGACGCCGCCATCCTGGCGCACGAGGGCGGCTACGCGCTGCGCAGCGCGGGCGTGATCAATATGTTCCCGCACACCGGGCACGTCGAATCCATCGCGGTTTTCGAATAGGGGACAAATAGGCCGGGATCGGCCTTTCCCGGCCCGAACGGGGGACGGATTGCCCTGCCGTGGCGGGATATCGACAGCAGTAAAAAAACTGCCTCATATCTCTGGATCGCACCAAAGAGATGCATCAAAATGCACCGTTTTGGATTTTCATGCACCTTTCCAGGGATAGAGATGACGCACCAGACCGCCCATGATTTCATTGCCCACGTGGCGCAGCGCAACCCGGGGCAGCCGGAGTACCTGCAGGCCGTCACGGAAGTCATGGAAAGCCTCTGGCCCTTCATCGAGCAGAACCCGCGCTACCGGACGCAGTCCCTGCTCGAGCGCCTGGTCGAGCCCGAGCGCGTCATCATGTTCCGCGTCGCCTGGACCGACGACCGCGGCGAAGTCCAGGTCAACCGCGGCTACCGCATCCAGCACAGCCTGGCCATCGGGCCCTACAAGGGCGGCCTGCGCTTCCATCCCTCGGTCGACCTGTCCATCCTGAAGTTCCTGGCCTTCGAGCAGACCTTCAAGAACGCGCTGACCACCCTGCCCATGGGCGGCGGCAAGGGCGGGGCGGACTTCGACCCCAAGGGCAAGAGCCAGGGCGAGGTCATGCGCTTCTGCCAGGCCTTCGCCACCGAGCTGTACCGCCACGTGGGCGCCTACACCGACGTGCCGGCCGGCGACATCGGCGTGGGCGGGCGCGAGGTCGGCTACCTGGCCGGCATGGTCAAGAAGCTGACCAACCGCGCCGACTGCGTGTTCACCGGCAAGGGGCTGAGCTTCGGCGGCTCGCTGATCCGCCCGGAGGCCACCGGCTACGGCAACGTCTACTTCGCCCAGGAGATGCTCAAGCGCATCGGCCGCGACTTCGAGGGCCTGCGCGTGGCGGTCTCGGGGGCGGGCAACGTGGCCCAGTACACGATAGAGAAGGCCATGGCCCTGGGCGCCCGGGTGGTGACGGTGTCGGACTCCAGCGGCACCGTGGTGGACGAGGACGGCTTCACGCCCGAGAAGCTGGCCGTGCTGATGGAGGTCAAGAACCACCTGTACGGCCGCGTCAGCGACTACGCCGAGCGCACCGGCGCGCGCTTCGTCGCCGGGGCGACGCCGTGGAGCGTGCCGGTGGACGTGGCGCTGCCCAGCGCCACCCAGAACGAGCTGGACGAGGCCGCCGCCCGCACGCTGGTGGGCAACGGCGTGATCTGCGTGTCCGAAGGCGCCAACATGCCGTCGACCATCGAGGCGGTCAAGGTGTTCGAGGCGGCCGGCGTGCTCTACGCGCCGGGCAAGGCCAGCAATGCGGGCGGCGTGGCCACCTCGGGCCTGGAAATGAGCCAGAACGCCGCGCGCCTGTCGTGGCCGCGCGAGGAAGTGGACGGGCGCCTGCTGCAGATCATGCAGGGCATCCACGAGGCCTGCCTGCGCTACGGCACGGCCGAGGACGGCCGCGTGAGCTACGTGGACGGCGCCAACATCGCCGGCTTCGTCAAGGTGGCCGACGCGATGCTGGCGCAGGGCGTGGTGTGAAGGTAGGGCGCGGCCCGGCGGCGCGCTCGCGCCTCGGGCCCGGGCCGGGATGCCGGGGCCGGCCTCAGCCGCCCAGGATGCGCCGGGCTTCCTCGCGCACGCGGTCCGGCGCCGTGCCGCCCACGTGCGAGCGCGCCGCCACCGAGCCTTCCAGCGTCAGCACCTGGTGCACGTCCTCGCCGACGGCCGGGTGGAAGGCGCGCAGCTCGTCGATGGACAGGTCGGCCAGGTCGCAGCCGCGCTCCTCGCAGGCGCGCACGGCCGCCGCCACCACTTCGTGCGCGTCGCGGAAGGGCACGCCGCGCTTGACCAGGTAGTCGGCCAGGTCGGTGGCGGTGGCGTAGCCCTGCAGGGCCGCGGCGCGCATGGCTTCCGGGCGCACCTGGATGCCGGCCACCATGTCCACGAAGATCGTCAGCGTGTCGCGCACCGTGTCGGCGGTGTCGAACAGGCCTTCCTTGTCTTCCTGGTTGTCCTTGTTGTAGGCCAGCGGCTGGCCTTTCATCAGGGTCAGCAGCGCCACCAGGTGGCCGTTGACCCGGCCGGTCTTGCCGCGGGCGAGCTCCGGCACGTCCGGGTTCTTCTTCTGAGGCATGATGGAGCTGCCGGTGCAGAAGCGGTCGGCCAGGACGATGAAGCCCACGCGCGGGCTCATCCACAGCACCAGTTCCTCGGACAGGCGCGAGACGTGCGTCATGATGAGTGCGGCGGCGGCGCAGAATTCGATGGCGAAGTCGCGGTCGGACACCGCGTCCAGCGAATTGCGGCAGACGCCGTCGAAGCCCAGCGCGGCGGCCACGCGTTCGCGGTCTATGGGGTAGCTGGTGCCGGCCAGGGCGGCTGCGCCCAGCGGCAGGCGGTTGACGCGGCGGCGGCAGTCGGCCAGGCGCTCGGCATCGCGGCCGAACATCTCGGCGTAGGCCAGCAGGTGGTGGCCGAAGGTGACCGGCTGGGCCACCTGCAGGTGGGTGAAGCCGGGCATGATGGTGTCGGCGTGCGCCAGCGCCGCCGTAGCCAGGGCGCGGCGCAGCTCGCCCAGCAGGCCGATGGCGGTGTCGATCTCGGCGCGCAGCCACAGGCGGATGTCGGTGGCCACCTGGTCGTTGCGCGAGCGGCCTGTGTGCAGGCGCTTGCCGGCGTCGCCCACCAGCTCCACCAGGCGCTTCTCGATGTTCAGGTGCACGTCCTCCAGCTCCAGCAGCCATTGGAAGCTGCCGGCCTCGATCTCGGACAGGATCCGGGCCATGCCGCGCTGGATGTCGGCCAGGTCCCGGGCGCCGATCACGCCCGCGGCGGCGAGCATGTCGGCGTGGGCGAGCGAGCCCTGGATGTCGAAGCGGGCCAGGCGCTTGTCGAAATCCACCGAGGCGGTGTAGCGCTGGACCAGGGCCGAGACGGGCTCGGAGAAGCGGGCGGACCAGGCTTCCGCCTTCTTGGCGAACTGGTCTTGCGGGGAGGAGGGGGGCTGGGACATAGTGGCGGAATTATAAGGTGGGCGGATGCGCGATAATGGCCGGCTGGCTGCGGGCCGCAGCTTGCGCCGGCGGCGCGGCCGCCCTGCCGCCCGGCGCGATCCCCGCGCTTGCCCGATCCCATCGTCCATGAGCCCATGAACGACCTGCTTACCGACCTGTACCGGCGGCTCGACGCCTACATCCCCGACCAGGCCTGGTCGGAAACGCTGCTGGGCGTGGCGGTGCTGCTGCTGGGCGCCCTGTTCGTGCAATGGGGCGTGGCGCGCGTGGTGCTCTACCTGGCGCACCGCCTGCTGGTGCTCACCGACCACGCCGACTGGGACCATGCCCTGCGCCGCCGGCGCGCCTACCACAACCTGTTCTACGCCGTGCCCTTGGCGGTGGTGTCGCTCAACGTGGACCTGGTCCCGCACGCCGAGGCCGCGGCCACGGCCGTCGGCCGGCTCGCGCACGCCGCCGCCTGGGTCTTCCTGTTCATGGCGCTGCGCGGCGTGCTGAGCGCCTGGCAGGACACCTACGCGGCCACCACCCGGGCGCAGACCCGCTCGATCAAGGGCTACATCCAGCTGGGCAAGATCGCGCTGCTGGTGGTCAGCGGCGTCACCGTGGTGTCCATCCTGGTGGACCGATCGCCGGTGCTGATGATCTCCGGCCTGGGCGCGCTGTCGGCCGTGCTGCTGCTGGTGTTCAAGGACACCCTGCTGTCGCTGGTGGCCAGCACCCAGCTCACCAGCAACGACATGCTGCGCATCGGCGACTGGATCGAAATGCCCCAGGCCGGCGCCGACGGCTTCGTGATCGACATCGCCCTGCACACCGTCAAGGTGCAGAACTGGGACAAGACCGTCACCACCATCCCCACCTACAAGCTGTTCTCGGAAAGCTACCGCAACTACCGCCAGATGTTCGAATCGGGCGGCCGGCGCATCAAGCGCATGCTGCGCCTGGACGCGGCCACCGTGCGCTTCCTGTCCGACCAGGAATGCGAGGCGCTGATGCGTTTCCGCCTGCTGCACGACTACCTGCGCGCCAAGCAGGAAGAGGTCAGCCAGGCCAACCGCAGCCTGGGCGAGGCCGCCGCCGTGCCGGTCAACCGGCGCCGCCTGACCAACATCGGCACCTTCCGCGCCTACGCGCTGGCCTACCTGCAGCAGCACCCCGAGGTGCACCGCGAGATGACCATGATGGTGCGCATGATGGAGCCCGAGCCGACCGGCATCCCGATCGAGGTCTACTGCTTCGCGGCCAAGACGGCCTGGGTGGACTACGAGCGCATCCAGGGCGACATCTTCGACCACCTGCTGGCCATCCTGCCGGAGCTCGGCCTGCGCCTGTACCAGGCGCCGTCGGGGGCGGATTTCTCGGCGGTGGCGGCGGGCGCGGCACGCCTGCCGCCGGATTCCCGGGCGCACGGCGGCGCGTAGCGCCGGCAGGCCCCGCACCGGCGTACCCTGGCCCTGGCTAGGGCGGTCGTACAATGGCCCGCGTTCCCGACGCCTCATCCCGCCGCCCATGACCCGACCCGCCAGTCCCGCGCCGGCTGCGCCCGGCCTCCTGCCGCGCCAGCACGACATCGTCCAGTGGGCCAAGCAGCGGGGCTTCGTGACCATCGACGCCCTGGCCGAACGCCTGAACGTCACCACCCAGACCATACGGCGGGACATCAACTTCCTGTGCGAACAGGGCATCCTGTCGCGCTTCCACGGGGGGGCGGCGTTCCGTTCCAGTATCGCCAATCTTCCCTACGAGACGCGCCGGGATTCGCTGGCGCAGGAAAAGCGCCGCATCGCGCAGCGCGTGGCCGCCGAGATCAACGACAATGCGTCCATCTTCATCGACATCGGTACCACGGCCGAAGCGGTGGCGATGGAGCTGGCCGGCAAGCGCAACATGCGCGTGGTCACCAACAACCTGAACGTGGTCGACATTCTGGGCGCCAGCGAAGGGGTGGAGATCATCGTCACGGGCGGAGCGGTGCGCGTCGCCGACCGCGCCATTACCGGGACGGCAGCGGCGGCCTTCATCCGCCAGTTCCACCTGGACTACGCCATCCTGGGCGTGGTGGCCGTTTCGCAGGAGGGCAACGTCATGGATTTCTTCATGGAGGAAGAGCCCGTGACCCAGGCCATCCTGGGCTGTGCCCGCCATGCCTACATCGTCGCCGACCACAGCAAGTTCGGGCGCGAGGCCATGGTCAAGGTCGCCCACCTGTCCCAGGCCGAGGCGCTGTTCACCGACGCGCTGCCGGATGAGGACTGGGCCGCACGCCTGGCCGAGACGGGCGCGCGCCTGGTCGTCGCCGGCGGCGAGCGCGCCTGAGGCCCGGCCCCGGCGGCGCGGCGCGCAGGTCCGGGCGCTCGGGCTTGCGGGCGTCCCCATGCCCGGTCCGGTGTCCCCCCCCCGGGCTTGTCGCCCGGCGCCGGTTCGCTTGCCTATCCCGGTCTTCTCCCTACCCCCTTCCTGCCGCCCAGGCGGATGCGTCCAGGCTCGTCCGATGCATTCTATGTTCGTTTTAATTCATATAGATTCATAAATGAAAAATAAAGCCGATTTGATGTTATATTTCGATCCGAAGGCCTGCCGGCATCAGGGGGCCATGGAGGAGACAAGCATGGAATGGATACGCGGCGACGTGTTGTCGCGCCGCCTGTTCGGCGGCGCCTGGCTGAGCCTGGGCTCGCCCGTCACGGCCGAGATCGCCGGCCGGGCCGGCTACGACTGGCTGCTGCTGGACATGGAGCACGGCTGCGGCGATTACACCGACCTGCTGCACCAGCTCCAGGCGCTCTCGGCCTCGCCCAGCGGCACGGTGGTGCGCGTGCCGCAGGCCGACGCCAGCGTCTTCAAGCGCGTCCTGGACATGGGGCCGGCCGGGCTGATGATCCCGAACGTCACGTCCGCCGAGATGGCGCGTCGCGTGGTCGATATCTCCCGCGTGCCGCCCAAGGGTTCGCGCGGCGCGGCGCAGACCACGCGCGCCAGCGGCTACGGTTTCACCTACGACCGCTACGTCGCGGACGTCAATGACGGCCTGCTGCTGGTGGCGCAGATCGAATCGCGCGAGGCGGTGGAGCGCGTGGACGAGATCGCCGCCGTCGACGGCATCGACGTGTTGTTCATCGGCCCGCTGGACCTGAGCATAGATCTGGGCGTCGGTCCCGACAGCGCGGCCTTCGCTGACGCGGTGACGCGCGTCGGGCAGGCCGCCGCGCGGCACGGCAAGGTGGCGGGGGTGCTGGTGCGCAACGCTGGCCAGGCGATGGAGTATCTCGACCGGGGCTATTCCTTCATCGCGCTGGGCTCGGATCGTGGCCAGGTCATCAGCGGCATGAAGCAGAACGCCGAATTCTTCATGCAGCAGCGCGGCAAGGCGCGCAGCGCGGCCTGACGCCGCAGGTGCGCCATCGTGACTACCACGCATTGTCTGCTGGCGATCGACCTGGGCACGCAGAGCCTGCGCGTCTCGGCCCTGGCCAGTACGGGCGAGCGCCTCTGGGGCTGGGCCCGTCCGGTCGAGTCGCGCATCGAGGGCGACGTCTTCGAGCAGTCCACGCAGCAGTGGCAGGCGCTGCTTGACGAGGCGCTGGCCGACGCGGGCCGAGCCGGCATCCGGCCGGACGCGATCGCCGCGGCCGCGCCGTTGGCCGGCTTCGTCGCCCTGGACGCGCAGGGGCGGGCCATGACGCCGGCCGTGCTGTACGCGGACCGGCGCAGCGCCCCTTACCTGGAGCCGGTCGAAGCCGCCCTGGCGCGCCACCCCGGCGCCAACCCGCACGGCCTGCGCGTCTACGTGCCCGATCCCTTGCCGCACTGGCTGCGCCTGCGTGCGGCCGAGCCCGGTGTGTTTGCGCGCATGCGCCGCCTGCTGGACGCGACCGGCTGGCTCAACCGCTACCTGACGGGCGTCGACACGCTCAACGCCTACACCGCGTTGCGCCTGTACGACGCCGAAGTGCGCAGAGAACTGGGCGTGCCGGAAGGCATGTTCGGCGATCCGGCGCCTATCGGCCGGCGCATCGGCGCGCTGCGCGCGGACCTGGCCTCGCGCCACGGGTTGCCGCCGGCGCCGGTCATCGCTGCCGCCTTCGACAGCAAATGCGCCTACCTGGGCAGCGGTATCGAACGGCCTGGCGACGCGCTGGACATTTCGGGCACCGTCACCTCCTGCGGCGTCGTGACGGACACTCCCTTCGACGACCCGCAGCGGCGCGTGTATACCGTGCCGATCTCCGCCCGGACCCACTTGGCGCGCGGCTCTACGGCTTCCTCGGGCGGCACGCTGGAGTGGGCCAGGACGCACCTGCTGGAACGCGATTTTCCTGCTATCGACGCGGAAATCCTGGCCACCCGCGCAAGCGTGGACGGGCCGGTCTTCCTGCCTTACCTGGCGGGCGAACGCAGCCCCCTGTGGAACCCGCATGCGCGCGGGGCGCTGCTGGGCCTGTCCCTGGACGGCGCCAGCCATGCCCGCATCGCGCGCGCCGTCTACGAGGGGCTGGCCTTCGCGCTACGCCACATCCTGGCCGTACTGGCTTCGCAGGGCGCGCAGGCGCAGCGCATGCTGCTGGCCGGCGGCCTGTCGCGCAACGACGTGCTGTGCCAGATCAAGGCGGACGTGCTGGGCCTGCCGCTGTCGCGCTGCCGGGACACCGAGCTGACCACGCTGGGCCTGTGCGCCATCGCCGGCGTGGCGCTGGGCGACTGGCCCGACTGCGCCAGCGCCGGCAGGACCTTGGTCGCCGTGGACCGCACCTTCGTGCCGGATCCGGCCGAGCATCGGGTCCACAGCGCCAATTTCGAGCGCTACCTGCGCTACGTCCAGGCGCTGCTGCCGACGTTCGCGCCGGCGGGCAGGGAGGGCGCGCCATGAACTACGCCTTCCAGTTCCGCGACGTCTGGAGAAGCTGGGACGAACTGCTTTGGGGCGTGTTCCATACCCTGCAGCTTTCGGCCCTGGCCATGCTGCTGGGTCTGGCCATCGCCATCCTGTGCGCCGTGGCGCGCATGACGACGGTCAAGCCGCTGCACTGGCTGGTGACCGCCTATGTCGAGGTCATCCGCAATACGCCCCTGCTGATCCAGGTGTTCCTGATCTTCTTCGGCCTGCCGACCCTGGGCCTGCGCCTGAGCTCGGACCAGGCGGCGCTGATCGCGCTGGCGGTCAACGCCGGGGCCTATACCACCGAGATCGTGCGCGCCGGGCTGGAATCCATCCCGCGCGGGCAGATCGAGGCCGGCCAGGCGCTGGGGCTCAGGCGCTGGCAGATCTTCCGCAAGATCGAGCTGTTCCAGGCGTTGGCCGCGACCTTCCCGGCCATGAGCAGCCAGTTCATCCTGCTGCTGCTGGCCTCGTCCATCGTCTCCGCGGTCGGGGCCACGGAGCTGACCGGCGCGGCCAACGACATCCAGTCGCGCAGCTTCCGCAGCTTCGAGGTCTACATCGTCGCCACCGGCCTGTACTTCGCGATGGCGCTGGCCTTCTCGGCGCTGTTCTTCCTGATCGAGAAGTACGTGTTCCGGGCGCACCTGCCATCCAGGAGACCGTCATGATCCGGGCATTCGAATGGCGCGACGCGCTTTTCCTGCTCCTGGCCCTGCGCTGGACCATCCTGCTGTCGGTCATCGGCATGGCGGGCGGGGGTGTGCTGGGCCTGGCGATCGCGCTGGGCAGGACGTCGGCGCGCGGCTGGCTGCGCGTGCTCGCCGCGCTGTATATCCGCGTGTTCCAGAGCACGCCGCTGCTCATGCAGCTTTTCCTGGTGTATTTCGGCGCGGGCATGCTGGGTATGCCGGTCGAGCCGCTGACCGCCGCCGCCCTCGGCCTGACGCTGAACGCCGCGGCCTTCCTGGGCGAGATATGGCGCGGCAGCATCGAATCCGTGCCCCGCGGCCAGGAAGAGGCCGCCCGGGCGCTGGCGCTCAAGCCCTGGCAGCGGGTCGCGCTGGTGATCCTGCCCCAGGCTGTGCGCATCGCCATCGCGCCTACGGTGGGCTTCCTGGTGCAACTGATCAAGAACACCTCGCTGGCGGCCATCATCGGTTTCATGGAGCTGACGCGCACCGGGCAGGTCATCAACAACGCCACCTTCCGGCCCTTCCTGGTGTTCTCGCTGGTGGCGTTGCTGTATTTCGCCCTGTGCTGGCCGATTTCCCGGTACAGCCGCAGGCTGGAGATCCGCCTGGCCCGGGGATGAGTTCCCGGGGGCCAGGTCGATGGGCCGGACGCCGGCGCCGGGCCGCGATGTTCCATCGGGCAGGGCGCCGGACATTTCAAAACCAAGGAGGAACGACAATGAAAGCAGGACGAATCGCAAGGGCGCTGGCGGGGCTGGCGCTGATGGCCGGCATGGCCGCGCAGGGGCTGGCGCATGCGCAGACCACCGTCGACGACATCGTCAAGCGCGGCAAGCTGCGCGCCGGCATGCTGGTGGACCTGCCGCCCTTCGGCGTGACCAGCGCCGACGGCAAGCCCGACGGCCTGGACGCCGACGTGGCGCGGTTGATGGCCAAGTACCTGGGCGTGGACGTGGAGATCGTCCCCGTCACCGGGCCTAACCGCATTCCCTATTTGCTGACCGGCAAGGTGGACGTGCTGACCGCCACCTTCGGCATCACCCCGGAGCGGGCCAAGCAGGTGGCCTTCTCCATTCCCTACAGCCAGATCGAAATGCTGGTGCTGGGTCCCAAGAGCCTGCAGATGGGCTCCTTCGAGGAAACGGCCGGCCACACGGTCGCCGTGCCGCGGGCCAGCACGTCGGACATGGCGATGACGCAGTACGCCCCCAAGACGGCGAGGATCGTGCGCATGGACGACGACGCCACGGCCGCGCAAGCCTTCCTGTCGGGCCAGGCCGAGGCCCTGGGGACCAACCAGCTCATCCTGGCCCAGCTGGCCAAGGAGAACCCCAAGCTCGAACTGGAGAAGAAGTTCACCCTGAGCCGCCAGTTCCAGGGCGTCACGCTGCGTCGCGGCGACACCGACCTGCTGCAGTGGACCAATACCTTCATCTACTACATCAGGAACAACGGCGAGCTCGACGCCCTGACCCGCAAGTGGCTGGGCGAGCCCATGCCTGCCTTGCCGACCTTCTGAGCCCGGGCGGCCCGCCGCGCTGCGCCGGCGGGCTGCAGGGAGAGCATGCATGATCGAAATCTCGAATCTGAACAAATGGTATGGGTCCTTCCACGTCCTCAAGGACGTGAGCCTGTCGGTGCGCAAGGGCGAGCGGATCGTGATCTGCGGGCCCTCGGGTTCCGGCAAGTCGACCCTGATCCGCTGCATCAACCGCCTGGAGACCTGGCAGCGGGGCGGCGTCACGGTGGACGGGGTCGAACTGGGCGACGACTCCCGGGCGATAGAGGCCGTGCGCCGGGACGTCGGCATGGTGTTCCAGCACTTCAACCTGTTCCCGCACCTGACCACCCTGCAGAACTGCATGCTGGCGCCGATGTGGGCGAGGAAGATGCCGCGGCGCGAGGCGCACGACCTGGCCATGCATTACCTCGGCAAGGTCCGGATTCCCGAGCACGCGGGCAAGTATCCGGGGCAGTTGTCGGGCGGCCAGCAGCAGCGCGTGGCCATCGCCCGCGCGTTGTGCATGCGGCCGCGCGTGATGCTGTTCGACGAGCCGACCTCTGCGCTGGACCCTGAAATGGTCAAGGAGGTCCTGGACACCATGGTGGCGCTCGCCGAGGATGGCATGACCATGCTTTGCGTGACCCACGAGATGGGCTTCGCGCGCCAGGTGGCCGACCGCGTGATCTTCATGGATGGCGGGCGCATCGTCGAAGAGGGCGGGCCGCAGGAGTTCTTCTCCGCCCCTCGGCACGAGCGCACCCGGGACTTCCTGAGCCGGGTCCTGCACTGAAGGGCCGGCCGCCGGCATTCCGGCGCGGGAAAGAGGCGTGCGATAATTTTCGTTTCCTTCCCTCGTCTTGCCGGAATCCGCCTTCCATGAGCGCCGTCCGCGTCGCCATCGCACAGATCAACACCCTGGTCGGGGACGCCGCGGGCAATGCCGCCCGGGTGCTGCGCGTCGCCCGCGAGGCCGCAGCGCAAGGGGCGGACGTCCTGGTTGCGCCGGAACTGGCGCTGACTGGTTATCCCCCCGAAGACCTGCTGCTGCGCCCCACCTTCGTGCAGGCGCAGGAGCGCGCGCTGGACGGGCTGCGCGCCGATCTGGCCGAACTGCCCGGCCTGCACGTGGTCGTCGGGCACGTGCAGAGCCGCGAAGGCCGGCTCTACAACGCCGCCAGCGTGCTGGCCGACGGGCGCGTGCTGGGCACTTACTGCAAGCGCGAGCTGCCCAACTACTCGGTCTTCGACGAGCAGCGCTATTTCACCCCGGACGGCACGCCGCTGGTGTTCCAGGTCAAGGGCCTGGTCTTCGGACTGAACATCTGCGAAGACCTCTGGTTCGAGCATGCGCCGCGGGCGGCCGCTGCGGCCGGCGCCCGGGTCCTGCTGGTTCCCAACGCCTCGCCCTACAACATCGGCAAGCAGGCCGAGCGCCTGGAAGTGGCGCGCCGCAGCCTGCGCGGCACGGGCTGTGCCCTGGTCTATGCCAACCTGGTCGGCGGGCAGGACGAGTTGGTGTTCGACGGCAACTCCTTCGCGCTGGACGCGCAGGGCGGGCTGGCGGGGCAGATGTCCGGCTTCGCCGAGGAACTGGGCCTGTTCGATGTGTCCGCCGGCGGATCTGTTCGTGCGGCCGCGTCGCCGGCCCCACCGGCGGCATTGCCCCTGGAGGATGAAGTCTGGCGCGCCCTCAGGCTGGGCGTGCGCGACTACCTCGGCAAGAACGGCTTTCCCGGCGCCATCATCGGCCTGTCCGGCGGCATCGACTCGGCGCTGGTGCTGGCCATCGCCGTCGAGGCGCTGGGCGCCGGGCGCGTGCGCGCGGTGATGATGCCCTCGCCCTATACCGCCGACATCTCGCTGCAGGACGCGCGCGCCATGGCCGAGGGCCTGGGCGTGCGCTACGACGAGATCGCCATCGAGCCCATGATGCAGGCCTTCGGCCGGGCGCTGGCGCCGCAGTTCGCCGGCCTGCCGGTGGATGCGACCGAAGAGAACATCCAGGCGCGCATCCGCGGCACGCTGCTGATGGCGCTGTCCAACAAGACCGGCAGCCTGGTGCTGACCACCGGCAACAAGTCCGAGCTGTCCACCGGCTATTGCACGCTGTACGGCGACATGGCCGGGGGCTTCGCCGTCATCAAGGACGTGCCCAAGACGCTGGTGTACCGGCTGGCGCGCTGGCGCAACGCGCAGTCGCCGGTCATCCCCGAGCGCATCATCACCCGCCCGGCTTCGGCCGAGCTGCGCCCGGACCAGACAGACCAGGACACGCTGCCGCCCTACGAAGTGCTCGACGCCGTCATGGAGCGCTACATGGAAGGCAACCAGTCGGCCGCCGAGATCGTCGCCGCCGGCTACCCGGCCGAGGCCGTCGACCAGGTCGTGCGCCTGCTGCGCATCAACGAATACAAGCGCCGCCAGGCGCCGCCGGGGCCGCGCATCACGCCCAGGGCCTTCGGGCGGGACTGGCGCTATCCTGTCACCAGCGGTTTCCGCGAAAGCGCCCGCACGGAATAAGCACGAAATAAGCCAACGCAGAAGGAAGAACTCCCGTGAAGCAAGTCACAGCCATCATCAAGCCCTTCAAGCTCGACGAGGTCCGCGAGGCCCTGGCCGAAGTCGGCGTCAGCGGCCTGACCGTCACCGAGGTCAAGGGCTTCGGCCGCCAGAAGGGCCACACCGAGCTCTACCGCGGCGCCGAGTACGTGGTGGACTTCCTGCCCAAGATCCGCCTGGAGGTCGTGCTGTCCGAGGACATGGTCGACCCCGCCATCGAGGCCATCGTGCGCGCCGCGCGCACCGGCAAGATCGGCGACGGCAAGATCTTCGTCACCCCGGTCGAGCAGGCCCTGCGCATCCGCACCGGCGAAACCGACGACGAGGCGCTCTGAGCGCAACCCGCCCGGCGCGGGACCCGGGCCCGGGCCGCTGGCGCGGCCGGACCGCGCGGGCGGGCAGGGTGGCCGGGCAGGGCCAGGGGCGCGGCTGGGCGCCGCGGAAATCACTAATGTAATCGGCTCGCCACCAAGGTGCTTGCGGCGCACGCTTCAATCGGAGGCGTGAAGACATTCTCCGACCGACTGAAGCACGCCCGCGATCTGCGCCGCCTGACCCAGAAGGACCTGGCGCGCCAGGCGCGGGTGTCGCAAAGCGCCATCGCCAGCTACGAAAGCGGCCAGCGCCAGACCAGCCGTTCCGTGCGCAAGCTGGCCAAGGCGCTCAAGGTCGAGCTGGAATGGCTGGAGCTGGGCAAGGGCGAGATGGAAAAGGCCGACAAGGCCGCCGGCGCCTACGCCCTGCCGGCTTCCGGCGCATCGGCGGCCTTCCTGATGGAGCCGGGCCGCGCGTCGGCCTCGGGCAAGGCGCGCGCCGGCCTGGCGGCCGCCCCCGGTTGGCCTTTCGCCGCCGTGCCGCCCGAGCGCTACGAAGCGCTTGCCGCACGCGACCGGCAACTGCTGGAAAGCCTGGTCCTGGCCTTCGTCGAAAGCTGCCACGCGCAGTACGCCGCCGCGCGCGGCAAGACGCGGCGCTAGGGCCTGGGGTCTCCGTGCCCCGGCGCCCGGCTCGAACCGGGCCGATCGGGCGGGGCCGGTCCGGCCCGGGCGAGACCGGCCGGCAGCGGCGCACCGGATCGCCGCGAGCGGGCGGCCTGCCGGCGCGGGTATGATTCCGGCCTTGCCGGAGACATCCCCATGGCCTTGCGCGCCACCGTTTTCAAGATCGACCTGCACGTTGCCGACAACGACCGCCCCTATTACGGTAGCCATGCGCTGACCATCGCCCGCCATCCTTCTGAAACCGACGAGCGCATGATGGCGCGCGTGCTGGCCTTCGCCATGCACGCGCACGAGGAGCTGGCCTTTACCCGCGGCCTGAGCGACACCGACGAGCCGGACATCTGGCGCCGCGACCTGACCGGCGCGATCCTGCAGTGGATAGAGGTCGGCCACCCCGACGAGCGGCGCGTGGTGCGCGCCTCGCGCCAGGCCGGGGAGGTGGCGCTGCTGTGCTACGGCGGGCACGCCAGCGAAGTCTGGTGGCGCGGCGTGCGCGGCGCCGCCCTGCGGGCCGGCAACGTGACGGCCTGGGCCGTGCCGCCCGAAGCGGTGCGCGAACTGGCCGCCGGCGTGGCGCGCACCATGACGCTGCACGTCAGCGCGCAGGACGGCGCGCTGCTCGTGACGGGCGACGCCGGGACGGTGGGGGTGGAGCCGGTGCGGCTGGATTGAGCGGGGCAGGAAGGCCCGCCGGCGGCGGAAGCGGGCGGGCATCGCATCCCCCGGGGCCGGCCGGCGCCGGGCGAATCGCCGCAGGGCTGCTGCGGCGGCCGGGGCCTGTCGACGGGCCTAGGCGCGGCGTGCCCGCGCCCAGAACATGGGCAGGAAGCATTCTTCCACCAGCAGCGGCTGGCCGTGGCGCCAGAACACCGAGCGGCGGGCAAGCAGCGGGTCGGGCCACGCGGAGGCGGCGCCGGGCATGCTGACGAGGATGCCGGTGGGGATGCCGGTGGGCATGCTGGCCGAGACGCCGGCGGCGGCCGTCCTGCCGTCAGGCCGGGGCGCGGGCGGCTCGCCTTCGCGCAGGGGCCGCAGCGCGGCCGCGTGCAGCGGCATCGCGGGCCGCACCCGCGCCACGGCGAAGGGCGTGCGCAGGATGCCGGGGTCGTGATAAAGCATGTCGGCCAGCGGCCGGGTGCGCAGGCGCCGCATGCCCTGCCAGACGCCGTGCGAGGCCGCCAGCGTCGTCAGGCTGCGCGCGGCGACGCTGTCCACGCCGTCGACCGACATGACGATTTCCCGCACCCACACGGGCGTGCGCGGCGGCAGCCGCAGCGCCGGCGCTTCGTCCCGGGGCAGGCCGGCGGCGTATTCGTCCAGCACCCGCAGCTGCATCCGGCCCAGGGCGCGCAAGCCGGCGGTCAGGGCGCCGGGGCGCAGCAGCCAATGCTTCTGGAGGGCGGACAGCGAGGGCGGCGGGACGGGGCGCCAGCCTGTGGGCGAGACGGGTGCGGCGATCATGGGGGCATATTATGGCCGATGGATAATAGGCGCCCTCACCAGGAAGCCCAGATGGACCAGGAAAAAGTACGCATCTCCAAGCTCATGGCCGAACGCGGCCTGTGTTCGCGCCGCGAGGCGGACGACTACATCGCCCGCGGCTGGGTGCGGGTCGACGGCCAGGTCGTCGCCGAGCTGGGCGCCAAGGCGCATCCCGGCCAGGACATCGTGCTCGATCCGGCGGCGCGCCGGCGCCAGGTCGGGCGCGTCACCATCCTGCTGAACAAGCCCGTGGGCTACGTGTCCGGCCAGGCCGAGCGCGGCTACCGGCCGGCGGCCAGCCTGATCCAGGCGGCCAGCCGCCATGCCGGCGACACCGCGCCGCTGCGCTTCGACCGCGCCCACCTGGCGGGGCTGGCGCCGGCCGGGCGTCTGGACATCGATTCGCAGGGCCTGCTGGTGCTGACCCAGGACGGGCGCATCGCCCGCCAGTTGATCGGCGACGATTCCGAGGTGGACAAGGAATACCTGGTGCGCGTGCAGGGCCGGCTGGCCGAGGGCGGCCTGGCGCTGCTGCGCCACGGCCTGACGCTGGACGGGCGCGCGCTGCGCCCGGCCCAGGTGCGCTGGCAGAACGACGACCAGCTCTGCTTCGTGCTGCGCGAGGGCCGCAAGCGGCAGATCCGCCGCATGTGCGAGCTGGTGGGGCTGAAGGTGGTGGGCCTGAAGCGCGTGCGCATCGGCAAGGTCAGGCTGGGCAGCCTGCCGACCGGGCAGTGGCGCTACCTGCGGGCGGACGAGTCCTTCGTCTGAGCGCGCCACGATGCGGCGCGCCGCCCGTGGCGCGCGGCGCTTCGGGGGGATCGTCTCGAGTTGTGGCCGGCTGCGGCTGCCAGCGGTGGGCGCAGCGCCTGACGAGCTCGTCCAGCACGCGGGCGGCGGCCGGCGACGGGGCGATGCCGGCGCGCGCGTAGGCCATGATGGTGCGCCGGATCTCGGGCCGGCAGACGGGGATCATGCGCAGGCCGTAGGCGCGCGCCATGGGCGCGGCGTACATGCCGCCGACGAAGGAGCCGTGGTCCTGCGCGGCCAGCGCCAGCGCGGTGGTGACGTGCTTGACCTCCAGCCAGGATTCGATCGTCGGGCGGTGGCCGGTGTCGCGGCTGATCAGCGCGGCCGAGCGCCGGTCGACGAAGATCAGCCGCTCGTCGGCCAGCTCGGCCCAGCTCACGCGCCGGCGGCGCGCCAGGCGGTGGCCGGGCGCGCACAGGAAGTGCAGCACCGACGAGCAGACCGGCGTGGCGGTGACGTCGCCGTCGCACACGCGCTCGGGCCCCAGGCCCAGGTCGGCCTCGCCGCGCGAGACGCGCGCCTGCAGCTGGTCGGCCTCGACGTCGACCAGCTGCAGGGCGATGCCGGGGTGCTCGCGCATGATGGCCACCGCCAGCTCCGGCAGGAAGGTGCCGCTGATGAGCTGGGTGGCGGCGATGCGCACCAGGCCGCTTTTGCGGCCGCGTATGCCGGCGGCCGCCTGCTCGGCGGCGGCGTGCTCGGCCAGCACGCGCAGGGCGTGCGGCAGGAAGGCCGCGCCCGGCTGGGTCAGGCCGACCGCGCGCGGGCGGCGCTCGAAGAGCGGGAAGCCCAGCTGCGATTCGACGTCCTTGACCATCTGGCTGAGCGCCGAGGGGGTCACGCAGCACCGCCTGGCGGCCTCGGTGAAGCTGCGCAGGTCGGCGACGGCGGCGAAGGCCCGGTAGTGCCGGATGGTGAGATTCAGCATGGTGGGCAGGGGGGGCGGGCAGGCGCCGCCGGGCAGGGCGGATCGCCGGGCGCCGTTCGTTAAGCGCAGCTTGATGCGCGTTAAGACAAACGTGATTCAAAAATCCTGATCGTGATTCTATCGTTGTAGCCATCGCGGTTTCATCCGCACGATGACGAAAAGATCACACCATGTCCGACTGCATCGCAGACAACGATTTCCCCGACCGCCCCGAGGGCGACGCGCTGGATCTGTCCGCCCGCATCCTGGACGGCGAGCTGACTGCCGCGCAGGCGATGGAGCAGTCGCTGGACCGCGTGCGGCGGCTCAACCCCGTCGTCAACGCGGTCTGCTACGTTTCGGCCGAAGCGGGCCTGCAGGCCGCGGCGCAGTGCGACCGGCGACTGGCCGCGTGCAATGCCGCGCAGCGCCGGGCGCTGGCGGCCGAGCGGCCCTTCTTCGGCGTGCCCACGCTGCTCGAGGACCTGGGCACCGCCGCGCGCGGCCTGCCCAGCACCATGGGCTCGCGCCTGTGCGAGCCGGCGCCGGTGCATTGGGACCACGACGCCGAACTGGTCGCGCGCTACCGGCGCGCCGGGCTGCTGCCCTTCGGCCGCAGCACCGCCTCGGAACTGGGCCTGAGCCCGACCACCGAAAGCCCCTGCTACGGCCCGCCCACCCGCAACCCCTGGAGCCTGCCCCACAGCGCGGGCGGCTCCAGCGGCGGGGCGGCTGCGGCCGTGGCCAGCGGCATGGCGGCCCTGGCGCACGCCAGCGACGGCTGCGGCTCGATCCGCATCCCGGCGTCCTGCTGCGGGCTGGTGGGGCTCAAGCCCTCGCGCGGCATGATGCCCATGGGGCCCTACCGGGGCGAGGGCCGGGGCGGCATGGGCGTGGAGCACGTGGTCACCGTCTCGGTGCGCGACAGCGCCGCCGCGCTGGACGTGTCCGCGGGCAGGGACGCGGGCGCGCCCTATGCCTCGCCGCCGGGGCCCGGCACTTTCCTGGCCGCGGTGCAGCGGGTGATGCGCGATGCCGGATCGGTGCCGCGGCTGCGCATCGCGATGCTGGGCCAGGCCGCGGCGCCCGGCGGCCTGGACCCGGAGGTCGTCGCCGCGCTGGCGCGCGCGGTCGCGCTGCTGCAAAGCCTGGGGCACCACGTGGAAGAGGGCGCGCCGGCGGCGGATGCGCGCGAGGTCCTGGAGCACATGCTGCCCGTGATCGCCTGCAACGCCGCGCTGGCGGTGCAGCGCCTGGCCGCTCCCCGCGGGGCGCTGCCGGCGAGCGACGCGTTGCAGCCCACGGTGCGGGCCATGCTGCGATACGTGCAAGGCATGGACGGCCTGCAGTACGCCGGCCACGTCGACGCGCTGCACGCGATCGCGCGGCGCGTGGCGCGCGGCTTCGACGCCGGCCGGCCGGGAGGCTGCGACCTGCTGCTGTCGCCCGTGCTGGCCCGGCCGCCCGCGCCCATCGGCCGCTATGCGATGGACGGCGACGACTACCTGGATGACTGGCTGGGTCCGGCGGGGCTGATCGGCTATTCGCCCTTCACGCCGATCGCCAACGCCACCGGCTGCCCGGCCATCGCCATTCCGGTCGGGCGCAGCGCGGTGGGCCTGCCGATAGGCGTGCAGCTGATGGCGCCGCTGGGCGGCGAGTCCCTGCTGCTGCAAGTGGCTGCCCAGGTCGAGCAGCTTTGGCCCTGGCCGCGCCATGCGCCGCCGCTCCGGCGGCCGGCGGCAAGCGCGCCGGCGCAGGGGGAGGACGCTATGCGCCGCCGCTTTCCAGCCGGTAGCCGGCGCGCTCGTCCAGCCCCAGTTCGCGCGCCAGCCAGGGCAGGCTTTCCTGCAGGGCGGCCTTCAACGTCCAGGGCGGGTTGACCAGGAACATGCCGCTGCCGTGCAGGCCGTGGCCGCCGGCCGCGGGGCGCGAGACGGTCAGGCTGGCGTGCAGCCATTCGCCCGCCTGCAGGCGGGACAGCTGGCGCGGCAGGTCCATGGCCTCGCGCCGCTGGACCTGCGGGTACCAGACGGCGAAGCAGCCGGTGGCGAAGCGCTGCAGGCCGGCGCGCACCGTGTCCAGCACCCGGCGATAGTCGCGCTTGTCCTCGTAGGAGGGGTCGATCAGCACCAGGCCGCGCCGGGTGGGCGGCGGCAGCAGGGCCTTGATGCCCTCGAAGCCGTCGGCCCGGTAGACCGTGGTCTGGCGCTGGGCGGCGCGGTCGCGCCGGCCCAGGTTGGCGGCCAGGGCCTCGGCCTCGTTGGCGTGCAGCTCGAACAGGCGCAGCCGGTCGCGCTCGCGCAGCGCGTCCAGGGCCAGCCAGGGCGAGCCGGGGTAGCGCTGCAGGCGGCCGTCGGGGTTGTAGCGCGCCACGGCGGCCACGTAGTCGGCCACCAGCGGCGGCAGGTCCTGGCGCTGCCACAGGCGGCCGATGCCGTCGGCGTATTCGGCGTTGCGGGTGGCCCAGTCGCTGTCCAGGCGGTACTGGCCGGCGCCCGCATGGGTGTCCAGCACCCAGTAGGGGGCGTCCTTGTTGTTGAAGTGGGCCAGCGTATGCAGCAGGACGGCGTGCTTGAGCACGTCGGCATGGTTGCCGGCATGGAAGGCGTGTCGGTAGCTGAACAAAAGTCGTATCCGGTGGGGGAAGGGGCCGGCGCCGGCGGGCGCGCGGCCGGTCAGGAATCCGCGGGGATGAGGTCGAGCGCGTCGGTGAAGATGGCGTCCACGCCCCAGTCCAGCAGCAGGCGCGCGCGGGCCGGGTCGTTGACCGTCCAGGCGGCGATGCGCAGGCCCGCGCCGTGCGCCGCCGCGACCAGCTCCGGGCTGGCGTCCTCGTGGGCGATGTTCAGCGCCACGCAGCCGTGGCGCGCCGCGCGCTCGCGCCAGTCCGGCAGCAATCCGCGGTCGACCAGCAGGGCGCGCGGCAGCGCCGGGGCGGCCCCGGCCGCGGCAGCGAGCGCGGTTTCCGAGAACGAGGACAAGAGCGGCGGCACGGCCGCATCTTGCCACAACGCGGCGGCCGCCCGGGCCACGGCCAGGCCGGTTTCGCGCTCGCGGCCCGGGCAGGGCTTGATCTCGACGTTGCTGGCCAGGCCGTTGGCCAGCGTGTAGCGGGCCACGGCGCGCAGCGTGGGCACCGGCTCGCCGGCATAGGCGGGCGAATGCCAGCTGCCGGCGTCCAGCGCGGCCAGCTCGGCGAAATCGTGCCCGGCCGCCGGGCCGGCGCCGTCGGTGGTGCGCTCCAGCGTGTCGTCGTGCAGCAGGATGGGCATGCCGTCGCGGCTGAGCTTGGCGTCGAACTCCACCATGGCGTAGCCGCGGGCGCGGCCGGCGCGCATGGCGGCCAGGGTGTTTTCCGGCGCCAGGCGGCCGCCGCCGCGGTGGGCGATCAGGCGCGGATAGGGCCAGGGCGGGCAGGGGGGCACGGGGGGCTCCTGTGGCGGGGCAGGGGTGGCAAGGCGGGCGGCGCAATGCGACGCGGTTTGCCGGGAATGTTAAACTCGCACGCGGTTTTCCGGTATGGCCGGCGATCCCACATCGACCAAGGCGAATCATTCGCCTTTTTTTGTGCACTTCATGGCGGTGCGCGCCATCCGCGCAGCGCCGCCATCGGGACATCCATGTTCGATTTCATCCGCAATCACCGCCGCTGGATGCAGTTCATTCTGCTGCTGCTGATCGTGCCCTCGTTCGTATTCGTGGGCGTGCAGGGCTATTCCTCCTTCGTCGCGGGCGATGCCGAAGTCGCCGAGGTCGGCGGCGAAGCGATCTCGCGCCAGGAGTTCGACGCCGCCTACCGCGGCCAGATCGAGCAGTACCGGTCCATGCTGGGCGCGAACTTCGACCCGGCCGTGGTGGACACGCCGGCCATGCGCCGGCAACTGATCGAGCAGCTGATCGACCGGCGCGTGCTGCAGCGGGCGGCCGTCGACGGCAGCTTCATGGTGTCGGACGAGACCCTGCGCCGCACCATCGCCGCCATCCCCGCCGTGCAGGAAGACGGCCAGTTCTCGCCCGAGCGCTACCGCCAGGCGCTGGCCGCCCAGGGCATGACGCCGGTGGTCTTCGAGCAGGGCCTGCGGCGCGACCTGGCGGTGGCCCGCGTGCTGGAGCCGGTGGGCAATTCCGCCTACCTGCCGGCCAAGGTGGGCGACGCCGTGCAGGCGGCGCTGTCGCAGCAGCGCACCGTCAGCCTGCGCACCTTCCCGGCGGCCGACTACCGGGCGCAGGCGCAGGTCTCCGACGCCGACGTCAAGGCCTGGTACGACGCCAACCAGGACGCGCTGCGCGTGCCGCAGCAGGTCGCCGCCGAATACGTCGTGCTCGACGAGGCGGCCGCCAGCCAGGGCGCGCAGGTCAGCGACGCCGACGTCGCCGGCTACTACGAGCAGAACAAGGCCCGCTTCGGCCAGCCCGAGCGGCGCCGCGCCAGCCACATCCTGATCACCGCCCCGGCCGGCGACGACAAGGCCCGCGCCGAAGCGCGCGCCAAGGCCGAGGACCTCGCCAGGCAGGCCGCCGCCGATCCGGCCGGCTTCGCCGACCTGGCGCGCAAGAACTCCCAGGACAGCGGCTCGGCCGCCAACGGCGGCGACCTGGGCTGGGTCAGCCGCGGCATGCTGGTCGAGCCGGTGGAGAAAGCCATCTATTCCCTGGCCCAGGGCGCCGTGTCCGGCGTGGTCGAAAGCCCCTACGGCTTCCACGTCATCGAGGTGACCCAGGTCGAGCCCGAAAAGCTTCGCCCCCTGGCCGAGGTGCGCGAGGACATCGTCGCCGAAATCCGCAAGCAGCAGGCGGCCGCGCGTTTCTCCGACATGGCCTCGCGCCTGACCGACCTGGTCTACGACCAGCGCGACAGCCTGCAGCCGGTGGTCGACGCCCTGGGCCTGGCCCTGCGCCGCGCCGGCGGCATCGGCCGCGACGGCCTGCTCGACGCCGCCCAGGCCGGCCCGGACGCGGCCGCGGCCTCGCCCGACGCCGCCATGCTGGGCGACGCCCGGGTGCGCCAGGCGCTGTTCTCCCCGGAAGTGCTCAACGACAAGCTCAATTCGGGCGTGATCGAGCTCGACCCCGGCACCATGGTCGCGCTGCGCGTGGCCGCGGTGCAGCCGGCCCACGTGCCGCCCCTGGACCAGGTCGCCGCCACCATCCGCGAGCGCCTGGCCGGCGAGCGCGCCGCCGAGGCCGCCCGCAAGGCCGGCGAGGCCTTCCTGGAAGCCGCCCGCAAGGCGCCGGGCGAGCCCGCGTCGCAAGAGGGCTTCGGCTCGCCCGAGACCGTGTCGCGCCAGGCCCCCGGCCAACTGGAACGCCCGCTGCTGGAAGCCGTCATGCGCGTGCCGCCGCAGCCGCTGCCCGGCTTCGTCGGCGTGCCCGCGGGCGACAACTACGTGGTGGCCCGCATCGACGCCGTGCAGCCCGGCGCCGCGCCGGAAGAGACGGTGCGCCAGTCGCTGCGCACCCAGCTGTCCAGCGCCTGGGGCCAGGCCGAGGAGCAGGCGGTGATGCAGATGCTGCGCGAGCGCTACAAGGCCCGCACCCTGCCCGACGCCGAATCGGCCATCCGCGGCGAGGGCGAGCAGGACCAGGGCTAGGGTTCGAGCCTGCCCCCGAGGCGCTTCGCGCCAAGGGGGCGACGCCACCGGCGGGCCGGCAAGGCCGGCTCCGTGCTATCCCGGATCGGGCAGCGCCTGCGCCTTGCGTGGGCGCTGCCGCAGGAGCTACCGAAGCAGCGGCTCCAGCGCCTTCCAGACATTCTCCATCAGCACCGGCTGCGCCGCTTCCGAGGGATGGATGCCGTCGGGCTGGAAGTTGGCGCGGTCTTCGGCGATGCCTTCCAGCAGGAAGGGCACCAGGGCGGCCTGGTGGGCCTGGGCGGTCCGGGCGAACAGGCCGCGGAAGCGTTCCGTGTAGGCCCGGCCGTAGTTGGGCGGGATCTGCATGCCGGCGACCAGCAGCCTGGCCCGGGCCTGGCGGACCATGCCGGCCATGGCGTCCAGGTTGCGCTCGGTCATGTCCAGCGACAGGCCGCGCAGGGCGTCGTTGCCGCCCAGCTCCAGGATGACGATGGCGGGCCGGTGCTCGGCCAGCAGCGGCGGCAGGCGGTTGACGCCGCCGCTGGTAGTCTCGCCGCTGACGCTGGCGTTGACCACGCGGTACTGCGGATGGTCGCGGCGCAGCCGCTCCTCCAGCCGCGCGACCCAGCCGGTGCCGCGCGCCAGGCCGTATTCGGCGCTCAGGCTGTCGCCCATGACCAGGATGGCGCGCGGCGCGGAACCGGGGCCGCCGGCGGCGGTCTGAGCATGGGCGCCGGACAGCGGCGCGAAGGCGAGCAGCAGCAGGCAGAACAGGCGGACGATCATGGCGGATGCGGCAATCGAGGTAAAAGGGCTGGGCAAGCGGGTGGACGACGCGGGCGGGACCCTGTCCATCCTGGAGGGCATCGATTTTACGGTCGACGCCGGCAGCGCCGTGGCGATCACGGGCAGTTCCGGGTCGGGCAAGTCGACCTTGCTGGGACTGCTGGCGGGCCTGGACGTTCCCAGCGCCGGCACGGTGCGCCTGGCCGGGCGCGACCTGTTCGCCCTGGACGAGGACGGGCGGGCGCAGCTGCGGGCCAGCCTGGTGGGCTTCGTCTTCCAGTCCTTCCAGCTGCTGCCCAACCTGACCGCGCTGGAGAACGTCATGCTGCCGCTGGAGCTGGCCGGCAAGCCGGCCCGGGACGCGGCCGCCGGCATGCTGGAGCGGGTGGGGCTGGGCGCGCGCCTGCACCATTACCCGCGCACGCTGTCGGGCGGCGAGCAGCAGCGGGTGTCGCTGGCGCGGGCCTTCGTGGTGCAGCCGGCGCTGCTGTTCGCCGACGAGCCGACCGGCAGCCTGGACGCGGCCACGGGCGAGGCGGTCATCGAGCAGATGTTCGCCCTGCACCGCGAGCACGGCACGACGCTGGTGCTGGTGACCCACGATCCGCAGCTGGCGGCGCGCTGCGGCCGGCAACTGGTGCTGTCGGCCGGCCGGCTGGCCGGGCCCGGGGACTGATCGTGCCGCCCGGCCGGGCGGGCAGCGTGGCGGCCGGCGCCGGCCGATCCGGTTTGCCGCCCGCCGCAGCCTATGCCGGCTGTGCCTGCGCGCTGCGCGAGCGGCGCCATTCCAGGACGCCGATGCCCATGCCGCTGCTGCAGATGATGGCGATGCCCAGCCAGGTCACGGCGTCGGGGAAGTCGCCCCAGATCAGCCAGCTCACCGACGCGGCGCTGACGATCTGCAGGTAGATGAAGGGCGCCAGCGCCGAGGCCGGGGCGTTGCGGTAGGCCACGATCTGCAGCAGATGGCCGACGCAGCCCAGTACGCCGGTCGAGGCCAGCACCGCCCAGTGCAGGGGCTCCAGCCCGGCCAGCACGGGCAGGGCGGCCGGCAGGACGAAGGGCAGGGCCAGGGTGAGCAGCGCGGTGCCCACCGCGCCGCTCCAGACGAGGGAAGTGAGCGGGTCGTCGATGGCCACGCGGCGGGTGGAGATGTACTGGGCGGCGAAGCAGCAGGCCGTGCCCAGGCCGATCAGCGTGCCCAGCGGGTGCAGGCCGGCGCCCGGCCGGATGACCACGAGCACGCCCAGCAGGCCGACGCCGGCTGCGATCCAGCGCGACAGGCGCGGCGGCTCCCTGAGCACCCAGGGGGCGGTCGCCAGGACGAGGAGCGGGGCCAGGAAGTTGATCGCGGTGGCCTCGGCCTGCGGCAGGTAGCGCAGGGTGGTGAAGAAGGCCGAGGTGGACACCACCATGCAGGTGCCGCGGGTGATCTGGGCCGACGGCCGGCGGCTGCGCAGGATGCGCGGGCCGCGCGCGGGCAGGATGACGGCCAGCGCCAGCGCCAGGTGCACGGCATAGCGCACCCAGCAGAGCACGACCAGCGGCACGCCGGCCATCATGACCCATTTGCCGCCGGCGTCCAGCAGCGTCAGTATCGACAGCGACACGACCAGCAGGACGATGCCGAACAGGATGCTGCCGGGGGCCGGGCGAGGCGCGGCGTCCCGCGTGGCTGCTGCACTTTGCGCGGATGCGAGGGGCGGCCGGGCGGCAGGTGCGGCCGGCTGGGCCGCGGGCGCAATGGGAGAAGGGGGCTGTCTCATGAAGGCTTGTAGGGATGTCGTCGGGCGCCCCGCGGGGCGCCGTGCCGCAAGCCGCACATCATACGCCGCCCGGCCGGCGTCCCCGGGGCCGGCGGCCCGCGTTGCGGCCTGCCGGCAGGCCGCGGCGCGCGTCCGGGCACCGGTATGATGTGGGGCATTTCGCCCCGGTTTCCGCATGCCGCGCCGCCTGATCGCCCACCTGGACATGGACGCCTTCTACGCGTCCGTGGAGCTGCTGCGCTACCCGCAGCTGCGCGGCCTGCCGGTGGTGATCGGCGGCGGCGGCAAGGCGCCCGAGCCGGGGCCGGACGGCGAATTGCAGTTCGCCCGGCTGCGCGGCTACGCGGGCCGCGGCGTGGTGGCCACCGCCACCTACGAGGCGCGCGTGCTGGGCGTGCATTCCGCGATGGGGATGATGAAGGCCGCGGCGCTGGCGCCCGAGGCCGTCCGCCTGCCGGCCGACTTCGACCGCTACCGGCACTATTCGCGGCTGTTCAAGGCGGCGGTGGCCGAGGTCGCGCCCTGCATCGAGGACCGCGGCATCGACGAGATCTACATCGACCTGAGCGAGGTGCCGGGCGCGCAGGACGAGCGCCCCGCCGACCCGCTGGCCGGCGCGCGCAACCTGGCCGCCATCCTGCAGGCGCGCGTGCGCGAGGCGACCCGCCTGAGCTGTTCGATAGGCGTGGCGCCCAACAAGCTGCTGGCCAAGCTGTGCTCGGAAATGGACAAGCCGGGGGGCATCACGGGGATCACGCACGACGACCTGGCCGCGCGCATCTGGCCGCTGCCGGTGCGGCGGCTGAACGGCATCGGCCCCAAGTCGGGCGAGCGCCTGCGGGCGCTGGGCATCGCCACGCTGGGCGAGCTGGCCGCGGCCGACCCGGACTGGCTGGTCGAGCGCTTCGGCAAGAGCTACGGCCGCTGGCTGCACGCGGCGGCGCACGGGCGCGACGAGCGCCCGGTGGTGACCTACAGCGAGCCCAAGTCGGTCAGCCGCGAGACCACCTTCGAGCGCGACCTGCACCCGCGCCGCGACCGCGAGGAGCTGGGCGCGATCTTCACCCGGCTGTGCGTGCGCCTGGCCGAGGACCTGGCGCGCAAGGGCTACGTGGGCCGCACGGTGGGGCTGAAGCTGCGCTACGACGATTTCCGCACGGTGACGCGCGACGTGACGCTGGAGCGGCCGGTGGCCGACGCCGCCGCGATCCGGCACGCGGCCGGGCAGTGCCTGAAGCGCGTGCCGCTGGAGCGCCGCCTGCGCCTGCTGGGCGTGCGCGTGGGCACGCTGTCGCGGCCCGGCGAGCCGCAGCCGGACGCGCCGGCGGCGCCGGAGCCGCACACGCTGCCGCTGTTCGGCGAGCTGCCCTAGGGCCTACAGCCGCATATGCTGCGGCAGCCAGGTCGCGATGCCCGGAAAGTAATACAGCAGGAACACCGCCGCGATCATCAGCGCGAACATGGGCAGCGCCACGCGCGCGACGTAGGACAGCTCGCGCCCGGTCATGCCCGATAGCACGAACAGGTTGAAGCCGACCGGCGGGGTGACCTGGGCCATCTCCACCACGAACACCACGAAGATGCCGAACCAGATCAGGTCGATGCCGGCCGCGGTCACGGTGGGCAGCAGCACGCCCATGGTCAGCACCACCATGGAAATGCCGTCCAGGAAGCAGCCCAGGACGATGAAGAAGACCATCAGCGCCAGGATCAGCCCGAGCTGCGACAGCCCCAGCCCGCCTATCCATTCGGCCAGCGCGCGCGGCAGGCCGATGTAGCCCATGGACAGCGTCAGGAACTGCGCGCCGGCCAGGATGAGCGCGATCATGCAGTACAGCCGCGTGGCGCCCATGAGCGCGGCCCGGAAGCTGCGCCAGTCCAGCGAGCCCTGCAGCAGCGACAGCAGCAGCGCGCCCAGCACGCCGACGGCGGCGGCCTCGGTGGCGGTGGCGATGCCGCTGTAGATGGAGCCCAGCACCGCGGCGATCAGCGCCAGCACCGGGATCAGGTGGCGCGCCTCGTGCAGCTTGCGCGCCAGCGGCAGCCGCGCGGCGGCGGCCGGCACCTTGCCCGGGTTGAGCAGGGCCCAGACGGCGATGTAGCCCATGAACAGCGCGGCCAGCAGGATGCCCGGCAGGATGCCGGCGATGAACAGGCGGGCGATGGAGACGTCGGCCGCCACGCCGTAGACGATCATGATGATGGACGGCGGGATCAGCAGCCCCAGGGTGCCCGAGCCGGCCAGCGTGCCGATCACCATGCCGTCGGGGTAGCCGCGCCGCTTGAGCTCGGGCAGCGTCATCTTGCCGATGGTGGCGCAGGTGGCGGCCGACGAGCCCGACACCGCGGCGAAGATGGCGCAGCCGATCACGTTGGTGTGCAGCAGGCGGCCGGGCAGGCGCTCCAGCCAGGGCGCCAGGCCGCGGAACAGGTCCTGCGACAGGCGGGTGCGGAACAGGATCTCGCCCATCCACAGGAAGAGCGGCAGGGCGGTCAGCGTCCAGCTCGAGGCCGAGCCCCACATGGTGATGGCCATGGCGTCGCCTGCCGGGCGGCTGGAGAAGATCTCCATGCCTATCCAGGCCGCGCCCATCAGCGTCAGGCCGACCCAGACGCCGCAGCCCAGCAGCACGAAGAGGGAGACCACCAGCAGGGTGATGACGGCGATCTCATTCATGGAGCGGCTCTTCCTGCTTGCGAACGGGCTCGACGCCGCGCAGCCGCTGTATCGTCTCGTCGACCAGCGCGACCAGGAACAGCACGGCGCCGGCGGCCATGCCGGTCTGCGGGATCCACAGGGGCGTGGCGTCGTTGCCGGTGGACACGTCGTTGTACAGCCGCGAGTCGTGCACCAGCTTGAGGCTGAACCAGGCCAGGGCGCCCGCCAGCAGGCAGCCCACCGCCAGCGCGAACACGTCCAGCCGCATCCTGTCCCGGCGCGGCAAGGCGTCGAGCAGCAGGTTCACGCGGATGTGCTCGCCCTGCCTGAAGGTGGCGGCCAGCGCCAGGAAGCCGGCGGCGGCCATGAAGTAGCCGGCGTAGGCGTCCATGCCGGCCACGTAGACGTTGAACTGGCGCGTGACGATGGAGGTGGTCACGCACAGCAATACGCCCACCATGCACACGGCCGCCAGCCCCCCGGACAGCGCGTACAGCGCATCGAGGGCCCGGCGCATCAGGGTTTCCCGTAGGCGTCTATCATGGCCTGGCCGTCGCCGCCGGCCTTCTTGAGCCAGTCGCCGACCATGCGCTTGCCGATCTCGCCCAGGCCTTCCTTCAGCTCGACCGTGGGCGCGACGATTGCCATGCCGTTGGCCGCCAGCTGCTCCTGGTACCACTTGTTCTTTTCCTGCGACAGCTTCCAGCCGCGCGTCTCGGCCGCTTCGGCCGCCTTGCGCAGCGCCTGCTGCGTGTCGGCATCCAGCGCGTCGAAGGCGCGGCGGTTGGCGATGACGGCGTTCTTGGGCAGCCAGGCCTGGGTGTCGTAGAACTTCTTGATGTACTCGTAGGTCTTGGTGTCGTAGCCGGTGGAGGCCGAGGACATGTAGGAATCGATCACCCCGGTGGCCATGGCCTGGGCCAGTTCGGCCTGCTGCACCGTGACGGGCTGGGCGCCGACCAGTTCGGCGATGCGCGCGGTCACCGGGCTGTAGGCGCGCCACTTCAGGCCCTGCATGTCGCGGATCTGGGCGATGTCCTTGTTGGCGAACACGCCCTGGGGCGGCCAGGCCACGGTGTAGAGCAGCATCATGCCCTGGGATTCGAGCTTCTTCTCCAGGAAGGGCTTCTGCGCCTGGTAGAGCTTCCAGGCCGCGTCGTAGCCGCTGGCCAGGAAGGGCAGGCCGTCCAGCTCGTAGACCGGGTCCTCGTTGGCGTAGTTGGTCAGCAGGATCTCGCCCAGCTGCGCCTGGTTGCCCTGCACGGCGCGCTTGATCTCGGGCGCCTTGTAGAGCGAAGCGTTGTCGTGGATGGTGATCCTGAGCTTGCCGCCGGACAGCGAGGCGACGTCCTGCGCGAACTGCTTGAGGTTCTCGACGTGGAAGTTGGAGGCGGGGTAGCCGCTGGGCAGGTCCCAGGCGGCCTGGGCCTGTGCGGCCATGGCCGGCAGGGACAGGACGAGGCCGGCGGCGGCGTGGCGGAGAAGCTTGCGCATGGGTGTTCCTTTCAGTAAGGCCGGTAGGCCGGGAGGAGAAAGGCGCCGGAAGCGGGACCGGTCGGGCCCTGCAGGCCCGGCCGATTTTAGGGGGCGGAAAGCCCGCGCGGCCATGCCGACGAGCCGTGTCTAGGGTAAGTCCTAGGGCCTGTTAACAGGCCCCGGGGGCCGCCGGCCTGGCCGGGCACGCGATCGGTGCGGCGGCGGCCGGCCCGGTGCGGGCGTGGGCCGCCGTGGTGCGTGCCAGGCGCGGCCGGTGTCGCTAGAATCGGTCACCCGCCCGAGGCGCGGGCCCACGCAAGGAAAGCGCATGAAGTGGCAATTCTGGATCGACCGCGGCGGCACCTTCACCGACATCGTCGCGCGCCGTCCCGACGGCGGCATCGTCACCGCCAAGATGCTGTCGGACAACCCGGAGCAGTACCGCGACGCCGCCGTGGCCGGCATCCGCAAATTGCTGGGCCTCGCGCCGGGCGAGCCGGTGCCGGCCGAGCAGGTGGACTGCGTCAAGATGGGCACCACCGTGGCCACCAACGCGCTGCTGGAGCGCAAGGGCGAGCGCACGCTGCTGGTGGCCACGCGCGGCTTTCGCGACGCGCTGCGCATCGCCTACCAGAACCGGCCGCGCCTGTTCGACCGCCGCGTGGTGCTGCCCGACATGCTGTACGAATCGGTGGCCGAGGCCGACGAGCGCCTGGCCGCCGACGGCTCGGTGGTGCGGCCGCTGGACGAGGCGGCGCTGCGCCGCGAGCTGCAGCGCGCCTTCGACGCCGGCATCCGCGCCGCGGCCATCGTCTTCATGCACGCCTGGCGTTCGCCCCGGCACGAGGAACGGGCAGCCCGGATCGCCCGCGAGATCGGCTACACGCAGGTGTCGGCGTCCCACGAGGCCAGCCCCCTGATCAAGTTCGTCTCGCGCGGCGACACCACGGTGGTCGACGCCTACCTGTCGCCCATCCTGCGCCGCTACGTGGACCAGGTGGCCGCCGAGCTGCCCGGCGTGCGCCTGATGTTCATGCAGTCCAGCGGCGGGCTGACCGACGCGCACCGCTTCCGCGGCAAGGACGCCATCCTGTCGGGCCCGGCCGGCGGCATCGTCGGCATGGCGCGCGCCAGCGAGCTGGCCGGCTTCGACCGGGTGATCGGCTTCGACATGGGCGGCACCTCCACCGACGTGTCGCACTACGCGGGCGAGTTCGAGCGCGAGTTCGAGACCCGGGTGGCCGGCGTGCGCATGCGCGCGCCCATGATGAGCATCCACACCGTGGCCGCGGGCGGCGGCTCCATCCTGCATTTCGACGGCAGCCGGCTGCGCGTGGGGCCGGATTCGGCCGGCGCCAATCCGGGGCCGGCCTGCTACCGGCGCGGCGGGCCGCTGACGGTGACCGACTGCAACGTCATGCTGGGGCGCATCCAGCCGGACTACTTCCCGCGCGTGTTCGGCCCGCGGGCCGACCAGCCGCTGGACCGGGACGTGGTCGAGGCGCGCTTTCGCGACATGGCCGCGCAGGTGCTGCGCGACACCGGGCGCGCCATGACGCCCGAGCAGCTGGCCGAGGGCTTCCTGCGCATCGCCGTGGGCAATATGGCCGAAGCGATCAAGCGCATCTCGGTGCAGCGCGGCCACGACGTGACGCGCTACGCGCTGACCACCTTCGGCGGCGCGGGCGGCCAGCACGCCTGCCTGGTGGCCGACGCGCTGGGCATGGGCACGGTGTTCGCCCACCCGCTGGGCGGCGTGCTGTCGGCCTACGGCATGGGCCTGGCCGACCAGGCCGACATGCGCCAGCGCACCGTGGAGAAGACGCTGGAGCCCGCATTGATGGACGAGCTGGCCGCCGGCCTGGACGAACTGGCCGGCCAGGCCGTGGCCGAGCTGCGCCGCCAGCACGTGCCGGCCGGGGCCATCGCGGTGGCGCGCCGCGTGCACCTGAAGTACCGCGGCACCGACACCGCGCTGGAGGTTCCCTTCGGCGCGCCGGAGGCCATGCGCCGGGATTTCGAGGCCGCCTACCGGCAGCGCTATTCCTTCCTGATGCCGGGCCGCGAACTGGTGGTCGAGACCCTCTCGGTGGAAGCGGGCGGCGGCGGCGAGCGGCCCGGGGAGCGCGCGCCGGATGCGTCGCGCAGCGGCCCGCTGGCCGCGCGCGGCACGGTGCGCATGGTCAGCGAGGGCGGCTGGCGCGAGACCCCGCTCTATGTGCGCGAGGACCTGGCCCCGGGCGACCGCATCGACGGCCCGGCCATCGTCGCCGAGCCCAACCAGACGACCGTGGTCGAATCCGGCTGGCAGGCCGAGCTGACCGCGCGCGACCACCTGGTGCTGCGGCGCGTGCAGCCGCGCCCGGGCAGCCGCCCGGTGGGCACCGAGGCCGACCCGGTCATGCTGGAGGTCTTCAACAACCTGTTCATGTCGATCGCCGAGCAGATGGGCTACCGGCTGCAGAACACGGCCTTCTCGGTCAACATCAAGGAGCGCCTGGACTTCAGCTGCGCCGTCTTCGACGCCGAAGGCAACCTGATCGCCAACGCGCCGCACATGCCGGTGCACCTGGGCTCGATGAGCGAGTCGATCAAGACGGTGATGCGCGAGAACGCCGGGCGCATGCGCCCGGGCGACGCCTACGTGGTCAACGACCCCTACCACGGCGGCACCCACCTGCCCGACGTGACGGTGATCTCGCCCGTGTTCGACCCGGACGACCCGGCGCGCATCCTGTTCTTCGTCGGCTCGCGCGGCCACCACGCCGACATCGGCGGCACCACGCCCGGCTCGATGCCGCCCGATTCGCGCACGCTGGACGAGGAGGGCGTGCTGTTCACCAACTTCCAGCTGGTGCGCGACGGCGAGTTCCGCGAGGACGCCGCGCGCGCCATCCTGGCCTCGGGCAGGTGGCCGGCGCGCAACCCCGACCAGAACCTGGCCGACCTGCACGCCCAGATCGCCGCCAACGAGAAGGGCGTGCAGGAGCTGCTGCGCATGTGCGGGCACTTCGGCCTGGACGTGGTGCGCGCCTATATGGGACACGTGCAGGACAATGCCGAGGAGGCCGTGCGCCGGGTCATCACCGTGCTGTCGGACGGCAGCTACGAGTACCCGCTGGACAACGGCGCGGTCATCCGCGTGGCGGTGCGGGTGGACCGCGCGGCTCGCCGCGCCGTGGTGGACTTCACCGGCACGTCCGCCCAGCTGGACAACAACTTCAACGCGCCCGGGGCGATCGCCGTGGCCGCGGTGCTGTACGTGTTCCGCACCCTGGTCGACGACGAGATCCCGCTGAACGCGGGCTGCCTCAAGCCGCTGGAGATCGTCGTTCCGCCCGGCTCCATGCTGCGCCCCGATCCGCCGGCGGCGGTGGTGGCGGGCAACGTCGAGACCTCGATGTGCATCGTCAACGCCCTGTACGGCGCGCTGGGCGTGCTGGCCGCCAGCCAGGGCACGATGAACAACTTCACCTTCGGCAACGCGCGCCACCAGTACTACGAGACCATCGCCGGCGGCACCGGCGCGGGG